>Ga0209536_100001200_pt1 | contig 42881 bp, 50 predicted proteins | sample DeeMarSeWOR28_12_FD_187461 | JGI IMG/M metagenome (GOLD analysis project Ga0209536, IMG submission 187461) | Marine sediment microbial communities from White Oak River estuary, North Carolina - WOR-2-8_12 (SPAdes) (version 2) | ecosystem: Environmental > Aquatic > Marine > Intertidal zone >...
ATCGAGCTCCCGGAGGATGTTGTTGAAGATGAGCAAGACGTCTGGGAGATGATGCGAGAATTCTAAGGTGATAAGATGACTGGGCACATGGGTCAAATACTCGTTGTAGACTTGTCAAAAGAGGAAATAAGCACCCTTGAAATTGACTCATCTAAGTCGACCCTTTTTCTTGGTGGGAGTGGATACGCAGCACGACTTCTCTATGAGCATCTTGATCCAAGTGTGGATCCCCTCAGCCCAGACAACATTCTCCTATTCATGACCGGTCCATTGACTGGAACACTGGCTCCATGTACGGGACGTCATGTTGTCTGCGGAAAATCACCTCTCACAAACCTCTGGGGTGAATCTCATGTTGGAGGACACTTTGGGGCATTTCTGAAGTTCTCAGGATTTGATGGTATTCTGATTAAGGGTCGAGCAAAGAATCCAGTAAGTATACATATCGATAACAGGAAAGCATCACTACTCTCTGCAGTAGATCTTTGGGGTAAGATGACTGGACAAACACAGGAAGCTCTGAGAGAGAAGCTTGGTCGGGTTCAGGTCTGCTGCATAGGTCCTGCAGGAGAAAATCTGGTCAAGTTTGCTAGTATTGTTACTGATGAGCGAGTATCTGCGCGATGTGGTCTAGGTGCAGTAATGGGTTCAAAAAACCTCAAGGCAATAGCTGTTGGTGGCAAAGCCAAAGTACCCCTTCATGCTCCTGAGGAATTTCGAAAACTAGCACAAGAATCGAGAAAGACGCTCGGTGAAGCGATGTCCATGCTCAGTGACCAAGGAACGGTTATGTATGTAGACATTGCCATGATGTTCAATGATATGCCAATCAAGTACTTCCAGGAGATTGAGTTTGATGATGCGGACCTGATCAATGCCAAATCAATGGAAGAAATTCTCATCGGAAGAAGTGCATGTTACTCCTGTCCTATTGGTTGCGGGAGGAGGGTATCAATCCCCGAATATGAATTGGAGGACATAGGTGGTCCTGAGTTTCAGACAGTTGCATCATTTGGTTCTAACCTATTGATTTCAGACCTGAAGAAAATCGCACTCATGAATAATCTCTGTAACCAGTATGGAATGGACACAATCAGCTGTGGGAGTACTATTGCATTCACTACTCACCTCTGCGATATTGGAAAGGCCGATTATGGATTCACCTGGGATGATTCCGATGGAGTCACTGATACAATTCATGCCATTGCTAATCGGGAGGGAATTGGTGATATTCTAGCTGAGGGTTCTGTTTCAGTTGCAAGAAAACACTCTGCAGAGGATATTGTACTTCATGTGAGAGGAATGGAGATTCCCAATCATGACCCTCGAGCATTTGGGGGGATGGCAACAATCTATACAGTCGCCTCCAGAGGAGCATCACATATGGAAGGTGACATGTATTCAGTAGATATGGGCCAAGAGTTTAGACAGCTCGGAATCAATGCTGGTGATAGACTAGAAAATGCCAACAAAGGCATGACAGCAGCTAGAGCACAGGACTTCAGAGCATTCTTCGACTCTGTTATTATGTGTCATTTTGCAATTGTCCCACCAGAAAGAATCATTGAACTACTGAACCTCTCAATTGGCAGCTCATACCAGCTTGAGGACATCTTAAAGATAGGATCACGAGCAGTCACTATGAAACGACTCTTCAATCTCAAATGTGGCCTAAAGACGGAAGATGAGATACTTCCCAAACCACTTCTGACACCACACCCTGAGAGTGTTACTGATGATTTCGTCCCCGATGTTAATACCCAACTGGATGAGTACTATGAGTACAGAAATTGGGATAGGAAAACAGGTCGGCCTTCAGATGCCGCACTTGATGAACTAGGACTAGCAAATCTCTAGTTCCTAATCCGATAGCTTATTCCGTAGGTCCTCGCGAATCAGATGTTGGTGGTAATAATACAGACAATCGACTTCTTAATCACCCAAATTGTCCTTTTCTATGGATTCATTGTTGCTGGCTATCTTATCGCTCGGTTGTCTGGAATGGGGAAAAGAGCAAACAAGCATCTGAACTCCGTTCTCATTAATATCCTCGTACCAATCCTCATTTTCCACTCGCTTCTTACATCAACCCCCACCTCTCTTTTAGAAATACCAATCTTTCTTACGATTACACTTCTTATTCATGTTCTTGGACCTTTACTTATGTATCTCAGACTCCGTGGAAGAGAAATCAATGACCAGACAAAAGGTTCTCTTTTCATCGGTTCAACCTTCACTAATGCCCTGTTCATACCCCTTCCCCTAGTTATGATATTCATAGGTCAAACTGCAGTACCCTTTGTGATTATGTTCGCACTAACCCAGATGCTGCTTTTTGTCACTCTTGGTTCAGTCATGGGTGCCACTTTTGGAGGGAAAGACGCTGGCTGGCAGAAGATAACTAGAGATGCAGTCATATTTCCCCCGTTTCTAGCTGCAATACTCTCACTTCTCCTCTTAATCTTCAATGTAGAGCTTCCATCAGATCTAGCCACACTACTCTCTCTCAACTCTCCTCTCACCACCTATCTGGCACTTGTTTCAGTTGGTCTTGGTGTGGGAGTCCGGTTCTCTCTTGCTGATGTACGCACAGCCCTGAATGTTGTCGCAATCCGTCAACTAGCCATTCCAATGATTTTCATTCCAATAATCCTGATGACAACGCTTTCGCAGATATCCACCCAAGTGCTTATCCTAGAATCTCTAATGCCGCCCGCCATATTGACTGTTGTCTACGCAGCTGGATTTGACCTAGATGTTGAGATAGCCTCAACTACGGTTACTGTAGGTACGCTCCTTCTCTTGCCACTAATTCCAATACTCACATTCATACTCGGATAGCTATTTACTGTCCAAACTGAAGGCATATATCGATTGCACATTCAGGAACCATGAAGAGTGAGTACCTTGAGCAAACGAGATTCCGAGAAGTCCAGCAATCCTGAAACTATCAAAAAGTCCTTGGATGACATAGTTGAGAAACTCGATCAAGATGCTGAGGCGAGCAAGAGTTGGGGAAGCTCAGTCACATCAAGACGAGAGGAATGGGAGGAGCTGAAGAAAAAAATCCATGACCGTCAAAAAGCACTGAAACAACTTGTTACTGATAAGAAGGCAGGAATTATCGGTGCTGATGAGTTTGAGGCTAAATATCGCAAGCTCCAAGATGAGCTCACTGAGTTGGAATTTGTTGTGTACAACATGAGACTTGGTACAAATGTCCAATAGTTCAACAAAACTACTCTGCCCGGGCTCGCATTATCAGAAGCACAGACTCAATGGCGACCAGTACTCCAAGAACACCTGAGAGTGCAACCAACCCGATGTTCACAGTGTTGTCTGTAACATTCCCTGACCTCCCCTCAAGACCCGAAACAAGTGCTCCCAAGTTATAGTTCATCATCCAGAAATAGTCGGCTTCGGCAAAGAAGACAGTCTTCCACCAGATCAAAATCCCTCCATAGTCTTCCTGCAACTGGTATGCAAACTCTCCACCTGCCTGGAACTGGGCTACATCTGAACCAATTATCAGATTGATGCTCCCATTCCGTATAGCTTCCTGAACCTCAAGCAGCTTTGCTCCAGAGAGAGTTATATCTTCTACTTGAAGGACTGTGTCTGCGGTGATTCCAAAAGCTTCAGCAACATATGCCTCAGCTGGAGCGACCACTACGGCATGCATCTCTGAAAAGCCATACACCTCATCAAAAGAAGCAATAAGATCCTCAAGCTCTCTAATAGACTCTGCAAAAATCTCGAAGTTCGAACTCCACTCACTTGATAGAGTGAAATTGAGTGTAGTCAGTGCTGCCCGAGTGGCATTTGCAATGGCTAACGCATTCTTTGGGAGCAACCAGAATCCATGAGGATTGCCTGTATGATCATGGTCTCCTCCATCTTCCTCCTCTCCTCCTGGCATAGGATGTAACTCGGCACCGTAATCCTCGAAGTTCTCCCATGCAGCAGCAGCATGAAACGTGATGAATGGTGTTGATGTTAGATTCGCCAGTTCCTCCTCCCAATGGAAATGTCCTGTGAAGACCAGCAGGTCTGCCTCTTCAGCAGTCGCAATAACCTCTGGAGTAACTGTGAATGCGTGAGGTTCTGTTTCTTGCTCCAGCAAAATTGTGATATTGTAATGTGGTCCTCCCACCTCCTGAACAATCCCTGCGAGCGAAGAAACTGAAACAGCGATACTGCCTATAGGTGTAGTTTGAGCATGAGCCTCTAATGTGACACCATTCAAGACTAGGGGCAATAAGAATAACAACAATGGGATCAAGGACGCTCTTTTTCGCATTACAATTGCTCCTAAATATCATCTAGCCAAACCCTTAATAACAATTTTGAAATAGTTACTAACTGTTGAACCCCTTTTGGTGTTGCGTATGCCCATTGTTGCTGTTTCCATGACGGATTCTGATCTTGAGGAATTAGAGCTTCTTCTGAGAGAAGGAGAGTTTTCCAATAGATCTGATGTTGTCCGACATGCAATCCAAACCCTGATGTCACATCATCGAAACATAGAGAGTGCAAAAGGAGTTGTCACAGCAATATTCACAGCCCTCTACTACAAGAAGGGGCTGGGCCATACTATTAGCGCAGTTCAACATGAATTCAGGGACCATCTCACAGCAACTGTTCATTCCCACAGCAATGATGGAAGTTGCATTGAAGTGATGATCGTGACAGCAAAAGCAGACATTGTACGTGCATTCCTCAAGAAACTTCGCGCACAGAAGAAAGTTCTCAAAGTCGAAGTCACTCTCATTGGAGGTCGAACCTGATGGCATCAGAACCACTACTAGAGGCTCATAATCTGGCCGTACGTTATCCCAATGGTGAACTTGCCCTCCACAACGTGTCTTTTCATATAAAATCTCCAAGCTTCATGGCAATCATAGGACCGAATGGATCTGGAAAATCAACATTGGTCAAGACCTTTCTCGGTCTCATTAAACCGTTTAAAGGTAGTATCAGAGTAAATGGTTATGATTCTGTGAAAAAGTCAAGGAATATCCGGAAAATGGTACGGTATGTGCCTCAGAGAGACCGAATTGAACTCACTATTCCTATGAAAGTGAAGGATATTGTCCTAATGGGTAGACTCCTCAAAAAACTGCCACCACGTTTCGCTTCTTCCAAAGACATCCGAATTGCCAAAGAGGCGCTAGAGCAAGTTGATATGGCTGAATTGTGGGAACGCCCCTTTCCGGAGCTCTCAGGGGGACAACGGCAGAGAGTCTTAGTAGCAAGAGCTCTTGCAAGTGAAGGCTCTATCCTTGTGCTAGATGAACCACTAGCAGGTACTGATGTTGAGAGTCAGGACCTCATTGTCAAAGCCTTGGGCAAATACCACAAGGAGAATGATGTCAGTATAGTTATGGTCACTCATGATTTGAATCCAGTTCACCTACTTGTGGAGGATGTGCTTCTTCTGAAGAACACAGTGATTGGAATTGGTGAGCCCTGTTCAATAATGGATCCTGAGCTAATGAAGAAAGTGTATGGTCCAACTGCAAGAATTGTAGAGCACTCAGGACATCGCTATTGTATGACACGCGACTCAGGAATTGACCGCCATGATTGAAATAATCCAGTTAATCCTCGAGAGTCCGTTCCTCCAACGAGCTCTTATTGCTGCAGTATTGATTGCTGTAGTCGCAGCTGCTAGTGGAACATTTCTTGTCTTCCGAGGTCTTTCTTTCATGGCGTCCGGTGTGGCACACGCTGCGCTGGGTGGAACTGCATTGGGTATTTTCCTACAGGACTCCGGTTTAGTTCCATGGTTTGACCCGATACTTGGTGCTCTATTATTCAGTGTGCTTGTAGCTGTCTTCACTGGCTATGCTGGTGAATCTGGCATAACTCAGAAGATGGAAGTTGCAGTGGGAGTTTCTTTTGCTCTCTCAATGAGTCTTGCTGTCTTCTTGATGTACTATATTCCACCCTATCGTGTACCCCAAATCTGGGGGTACCTGATTGGTGACATCCTATTGCTAAATAACATTGATGTCATAATGCTAGCTAGTACTGCTGTTCTACTCGGGTTCATCACCCTACTCTTCAACAAGGAGTTTGTCTATGTCAGTGTTGATATGGAAGGCTCACTTGCTCATGGGATGAACGCACGTGCCTACCACTATCTGATGCTTGTTGTTTCTGCATTAGCTATTGCTCTCGCTACTAAGGCAGTTGGTGCTATACTTGTTTATGCGGTAATGGTTGCCCCCGCAGCTGCATCTAATGAACTAGTGAAATCAGTTCGTGGAGTGATTCTCTCTGTATTCATCATCGCGCTCGTAGCTGAGCTTGTTGGTCTAGCAACATCATTCGTAGTCTTCGTTTCGCCAAGTGCAATTGCAGGTATTTTGGCTGCACTCTCATATCTACTAGCTCTGCAAATCAAACGAATGCGTGAGAAAGTCCATGTGGAACTCGATGATTCCTCGCTAGAAACGGAGAATCTGGAGGAGGTCCTTGAACAATCTGTTACTCATGAGCACAGAGAAGGTCATGTGCATTGATTCGGACAGCTTAAATCTTGGTTATCTTGATGTCAACAAAGGGCTAGTAATGGGTAACTTACGCATTTATTTGAACATCATTTTAGTCCTCGCTCTATTTACTAGTTCCAGTTTAATGGTAAATCATAGCTTTATGTGGGGTGTTGAGGTAGGAGATCGATTTGATTTCATTATCAAAATCGGTTACAGTCCTAGACAAATGGAACTTGACCAGAGAGAGATACTTCTTAACTTGAAGATCTATATGCAGGTAACTGATTTGATAGACCTCTCTGATCCTGTTGCTGATTCTTCAATTTGGTATGTTACTAACATGTTCATGGAAGCAGATATCTTTCTTTCAAATGGTACTTCATTCTCAACAATTGATCTGGATGTGTATCAATTATTGGAGGGAGCAGCTGCGATTCCGATTGGGAATTGGAGTTTGCTAAATGAGATCATTGATACAACGAATGAGGATATGGGATTGGATTATACATACACTGTCATCGATGAAAGTGATTATTGGGGATATTCCTTCGAGGATTCTTTCATGGATAGTTCAGAAACATGGAAATGGAGTAAGACTGATGGATCACTCCATTCAGTGAATGTTGTGAATAGCTCCCATGAAAAACTACCCTATCTGATGGCTCTTGATTTTACAGTAGAGAGAACAGGGTCAAGTCAAAGCTTTCTGATATACTTGGGACTTGGAGTAAGCCTTCTAGTAATAGCTGTCCTTGTGGTGTTCTTGCGAAAGAGATAGTTCTCTGTCGGTATGTTTAAGAGCGAAACGTAAATCCTCGAGTTCCAAGGTCGGTGTTATGAACAGTGAGCGATGAAACCCCCGAAAGAAGCGAAATGGTACGCTCGACGATTATTACGGTACTACTCACCGTAGTGTTTTTTGTTATTGGACTTGTTTTTTGGGCCTGGTCTTCGCCAGAGGTTATTGATACAAGCCCGGTCGGTGCCATAAATGAGATGAACCCTGCACTTACTGTTCTCATTGAAGTCGTTGTAATGGTTATGGCTTTCATCTTTCTCTCAGTGACTGCTATCAATCTGAGATTAATGCTAACTAACATTAGGGCTGGATGGACTGAGGTTATCGTCATTCTCATTGTCATAGCAATAGCGAGTTCAGCGATGTTCACTCTCTTTGTAGGTGCTGCTACAGTAATTCTATCTCTTGGATTTGTAGTGTACCTCTATCTTCTTCAGGACTGAACAGGAGTGGTCATCCGATTATTCGGATGCACCAGAAGCTTTATGAGCGTAGGTCTTGGATTTCGAGGCAGAGTCAAGTGGCAGGTATGCCCTGGGCTTATAGCAAAGGAGTCTTCACAACTCTTCGGAATTGTTGGATTGAATACCATTGAAGAAGTTCTGACTTCCGCTGGGTCCTGATGACTTCTTGGAGGAAGATACTGTGTTTGGGATCTCTGGCGCTGGTTATGATATGAGTACCAGCATCTTCAGTCCTGATGGACGGATATTCGCTGCTGAGTATGCAAAAAAGGCAGTTGAACAGGGTGCTACATCAATAGGTATTCTAGTAGAAGAAGGAATCGTTCTCTTGGCTGAGAAAAAGGTTCAACCTCTACAAGAGCCTGATAGTGTGGAAAAAATATCAAAAATTGATGAACACGTTGGTGTTGCCACTTCTGGATTGATGGCGGATGCTCGGAAGTTAATAGCAGAGGCTAGAGTCAAAGCGCAGTCATACTGGTTAACTTTCGAAGAAGCTGTACCAGCAGAGGCTTTGGCTGAACATATCTGTGATCTAAAAGCACAGTTCACCCAAGGCGGTGGTGCACGACCTTATGGTGTTGCCATGATATTCGGATCAGTCGATCATGATGGTTCACCAAAGTTGTATGTCACAGACCCAGTTGGAACATATTGGGGGTTTTTGGCTTCGATTATCGGGAGAGGTGCTGCGAGAGCTGGTGAATTTCTTGAGAAGAGGTATAACCGGAAAATGAGTCTGAGTGATGCCATTGAACTTGCTCTGGGTTCCCTTCGTGAAGCCGGTGATAAGGACTTGACACCAGAAAATGTTGAGATTGCTAAGATACCGGTAGAAACTCGTACATTTCAGAAACTCTCGAATGCAGAAATCAAGAGATTCCTTCAACCTAGCAAGCCCAAATAGGAATAGGAGTTGACATACAGATGTCGGGTGGAGGATCAGGCAAGAAGACTGGTGAGAAATGGCTTGAACTTGACGCAGTAGTCATTGGAATTCAGAAGGGCCATCTCCGATTCGAGCTGTTCGTAGACCCGAATCTAGCATTTGACTATAGGCGCGGTGAAGAGATTCCTCTAGAAGACATTCTCAAGTCATACGAAGTATATGAGGATGCAAAACGAGGAGAACGTGCAACAGATAGTCTTGTGAAAGATGCGTTTGGTTCTGATGAAATCTTTGACATTGCCCCAGAAATCATCAAGCAAGGCGATTTCAGATTAACACACGAACAGAGAGAGCAGCTTGTTGCGGAAAAGACTGAAACAATAATTGATCATCTCGCCAAGCGTGCGATGAATCCACAGACAGGACATCCTCATCCTCCCGATAGAATTAGACAAGCTATGGAAGAGGCAAAGGTTCGTGTTGATCCTTTCATTAGCGTAGATGAACAGATTCCAACTGTCGTCAAAGCACTTCGTGTGATTATACCCATCTCCTTTGAGAGTGTGAAACTACAGATTACCTTACCTGCTTCTTTCTCAGGAAAAGGATACAACATGGTTGCAACAGCGGGTGTAATCAAATCACAATCCTGGAGTCAAGATGGCTCCTGGACTGGGCTTGTTGAGATTCCTGCGCAGAAAAGACAAGAACTCTATGATGAACTCAATAAACTGACGAAGGGGCAGATCAGAATCGAAGTCGTCAGATGAGCATGAATGAAGGATAAACAATTGAAAATCATAATATTACAAAATGAGGGAATTAATAATTGGCAGTATATTTCCAGAAACGAGAAGTAGTTGTCCCTGGTCAGTTGCTTGCAGAAGGTAGGTATAGAGCCTCCTTTGGTACATATGATGAGGGCGGCAAGATATACTCCTCCCTAGTGGGTCTAGCAGAACTCAGGGGGAACACAGTAAAAGTGGTTGCTCTTGAAGGTGCTTACATCCCGAAAGAAGGAGATTTAGTAATTGGTACAATTACATTGGTGGCAGGCAATAATTGGAAGGTAGACATAGGTGGACCCTATGGTGCATCTCTTCACGCAAACAATGCGCTAAGGAGACCATACTCTGATGACATCTCCGAGTATATGGATATGGGGGATGTGATTGCTGCAGAGGTAATTGCTTTTGACAGAGGGAGTGGTCCATTCCTTGGAATGAAGGGGCGCGGACTTAGGGTGCTTCAAGGTGGAATGGTCCTTGAGGTAAGCCCTGCCAAAATCCCACGAATAATTGGTAGAAGAGGGTCTATGATCAACATGATCAAGGATCATCTGAATATCCAAACTATGGTGGGTCAAAATGGGCGAATTTGGATACGTGCTCCTAGCACTGCAGTTCTGAGGCTGGCAATCAAGGCTTTCAAGACAATCGAGGCTCAAGCACATACATCCAAACTCACAGATCGGATAAGTGAGATGCTTGCAGAAGAGATAGCTGAAATCAAGGGCAGCAGTGAGCCTGAAGAAGAAATTGAACCGAAAGAAGGTAGTGTTCCAGATGATAGTTCAAAGGTTGAAGAAGGAATCCCAGAAGAGGTTGAATCTGAACCAGAACCCGAACCTGAATTGGAACCTGAGCCTGAAGTCGTGACGGACGCTGAGGAAGAGAAACCTGCGGAAGTTGAGGCAAAGGCCGAAGTAAAAGAAGAAGAAGATAAGAAAAAGACTGAGGAAGTGAGTGAAGAATGAGTCCTGAAGTAAAGCCCGATTTTCTGATTAGTCCTGAGGGCTTGAGGGTAGATGGTCGAAGAGTTGATGAAATGCGACCAATTGAGCTAAAAGTTGGAGTACTAAAACAAGCTGATGGCTCAGCATCAATTCGTCAAGGAAAGACCTACATCATCGCTGGTGTTTATGGTCCAAGGGAGCTGCATCCAAGACACTTGACATTGAACGATAGAGCATATCTGCGGGTTGACTATCGAATGGCCACATTTTCTGTTCCTGACAGAAAGAGACCAGCTCCATCTCGCAGAGAGAAGGAGATCTCAATGGTCATAGCCAACGCTTTGAAACCAGCTCTATTTCTTGAGGAATTTCCGAAAGCAGTAGTGGATGTTTTCATTACGGTGATACAGGCTGATGGGGGAACCCGATGTGCTGCAATAAATGCTGCATCACTAGCACTTGCTGACGCAGGTATTCCCATGAGAAGCTTGATTCCTGCTGTTGCTGTTGGTAAAGCAGATGGCAAACTCCTAGTAGACCTAGGCGATGAGGAAGACAAGTATGGACAGGGTGATGTACCAATGGCAATCATCCCAAACACCGAGGAGATTACACTCCTGCAACAAGACGGTTCGTTCAGTCGCGAGGAACTCCAAGAGGCATTACAGATGGGAATCAACTCCTGCAAGTATCTCCATGAGTTACAGAAAGAAGCACTCAAACGAGCCTACGTCAAGAAGACTCCAGATAACGGTGATGAAGACGAAGATGACGATGACTTCGAGGATGACTTGGAAACAGATCTTGGCGAAGCAGCAATAATGGAGGATGAGTAGAATGGGTGATTACAGCACTGAAGCAATTAGTCACATTGACCGCGAGTTCATTGCAGACCTTCTTCGGAAGGGCGAGCGACTTGATGGTCGTGCATTCAATGAGTATCGTGACATTGAGATTGAAGCCAATGTAGTAGCAGCCAAAGCTGAAGGTTCAGCTCTTGTCAGATTAGGCGACACATCTGTAGTTGCCGGTGTGAAAGTTCTCGTTGGAGAACCCTATCCAGATTCTCCTGATGAGGGAGTGACAATGGTCACTGCAGAGATGTCTCCCATAGCATCACCTCTTTTCGAGCTTGGACCCCCTAAGCAGGATGCCATTGAACTTGCACGAGTTGTGGATCGTGGTGTTCGTGAGTCTGAAACTGTAGACGTCAAGAAACTCTGTATTGAGGAAGGCAAGAAGGTCTACATGGTTTTTGCAGATGTGTATCCTATGGAGTACGATGGTAATCTCATCGATGCATCATCTATCGCAGTTAATACAGCTCTTCTCACAACAAAGTACCCCGAGATGAAGTTGGAAGATAAAAAACTAGTGGCAACAGGTGAACTATTGTCTCTACCTATAAACAATGTCGCTGTTGAGCATACTGTGGCTAAAATCGATGAACATCTAATCATTGACACAATACTGAAAGAAGAGTTTGTTCAGGATTGCAGACTAACAATGGCTATTGACAGGAGTAGTAGCTTCACAGCTATGCAGAAGGGTGGTGGGTCTGGTCCAATGTCATTGGAGCTTGTAGACCAAGCCATGGAAATGGCCCTAGAAGCTAGCAAGGACATCCACAAAATAATCGAAGAAGCTGTAAAGTCAGTAGAATAAGTAAAGCAAGATGATCAGGCGCAAGTCCTGATCATCATATGCCTGTTTACAGATAGATAAGACTATAAGAGAAACTGCTGGGCGACTGATAGGTTCCGGCAGCCTAACTTCACCTCTAGTAGGAGTGAAGTATTAATACGAAGGAGACCGAAAAATGGGACGAACCAAGAAGGTTGGTAGCACAGGAAGATTCGGATCAAGGTATGGTGCTAAACTACGCCGCAGAGTCCTCGATATCGACAACCGGAGGAAGGAACCAACCCGTTGTCCTGCTTGTGCTACAAAAGCATTGAAGAGAAAAGCCGTAGGGCTCTGGAAATGCAGTAAGTGCGATCTGCTTTTCGCTGGTGGTGCATACGTTCCTTTCACCGATGCTGGTAAAGCTGCTAAGAGAGCGATTGCTCAGAGGGTTTCAGGCGACTTTCTTGCACTTCGTGATGATGAAGAAATCGAGGATGTTGTTGACTTCCTTCCCAATGTTGAGAAAGAAGAAGAAGAAATCGATGTAGAAACCATCCCCGTTGCTGATGAAGAAACGCCTCCTGAAGAAGCATAATTTTGAGACGAACTATCTTGTCTCTACTCATCACAACCTCACGGAAAACATCCAATCGCGTGCGCTCTTTTGTACGTGATCTATCAACTGTTCTACCAGGAACTGATAGATTCAACCGAGGTGGGATGGGTTTATCTCAGCTCGCAGCGCGTGTTGGTCAATCTGGAGCCAAAGCTGCCTTGGTCGTATCAATGTGGAAGGGGAATCCAGGTATCCTTAGATTTATGTCTTCGTCTGGAGAAGAGCTCGTTACAATAAAGGTAGAAAGCGCAAAACTCCGTCGAGAAGTTAGTCAGACAAAGAAGAATCGAATCATTGGAACAGCTGGAATTTTCATCGGGTCTGAAAGTAGTAATAAAACACGGGAGCTTGGAGAAATACTAGCCTCATTTCTTGATATCGAAATCTTTGAGGTCACCACTCCTGAGGATGTACAGGTTGAGGATAATTTGTCACTGATTTGGTTAGAAGACCAGCCCTCTGGAAAGATTCTTTGGACCCACTATAATTCAACAGATAGAATCGAAATTGGTCCAAGGATTAGAGTTTCATCAATAAGGAGGAACGAGTAGGATGAGTTCAAACCTCGTTACTGGTAAATCAATTATTGAGATTCCCTTCGAATCAAAAAAGACAGCAGAAATCATCCTTGCTGCTCTCAGACCTGAAACAAAATCAGGCCCTTCCGATAGAGCCACAACACATGTTTCGTTACGCGATTCTGTTCTGATTATACAAGTCGAAGCAGGAGATATAACTGCGTTACGAGCAGCAATGAACTCCTATATTGCCTGGGTTTCTGCTTGTATCAAATCAATCGAGCAAATTAGCTGATACAGACCAATCAAAACGCTTAAGTCACTACTCCGAGGGCGCAGTCTGAAACGACCATTTTGCTTAGATAGGAGAGCATCATTGATGGCGCAGAATATACCCCCAGAATTGGAAAAGGACCTTCGGAAGTACGAAAATCTGAAACGACAGGAAGAAGGATTCTCTAACTTGGTTAGAACCTACAAAGATCAAGTGGAGCAACTAAAGGAAACGCTTGCGCAACTACAAAAACAACCAGATGATACAGTCACTTACAAGGCTGTGGGACAGGTTATGTTTAGAGTTGAGGCGCCAGCCATGGTCAAGGAGCTCGCAGATCAAATTAGCGAACTTGAAAGAAGCATAAAAATGGCTGAAACCAAGCTTGAGAGTCTCACACCAGACGTAGCTGAACTCCACAGTAAAATTCAGCTTGAGCTCTCCAAACGCAATTTGCGTCTGCAGTGAGAAAGATGAATCCGACTTTGAGTATAGGACTTCCTGATATTTCCGAGGAAGTCATCGAGAAACTGGCGGAAGACTGCGAAGCCCAAATTAGTAAATTCATTCTAAAGGAGATTCCTGAGAAGAGTATTGACACCTTATTCGTTAGCTGTACTTTGGAATTGGAGGACAGTCAGCTAGACCTAGATGTCCAGCTTGAGATAATTCAACTGTTCGACACAGGTCACTCACTTGATGATCTGTTGCATCAAGCCACAGACTTTGGCGTAGAGTGGCTTGAGAATCAGCTGGCGGAGATGAAGAAGAAATGAGTCTAGAAGCACTTCTGAAGGACTCGAAGATGCCACTCATCCTAGGACATCAGAATGCTGACCCAGATGCGGTATGTTCTATGATTGCTTTTGCCAGACTCTACAATAGGCTCAATCCTGATGGTACACCTCAATTAGCAGCTAACGATATCAGTCGACTTTCAAATCAGGTTCTTCAAGTATTTGAAACAGAGATGACTATTTCAAGTGCCCCTGAACCCGGTCATGACCTAGTGGTTCTCCTCGATACAAACAGTAGGTTTCAGCTTGGAGAAACACTTCAACATATTCCAGAAAATCCAAGCAAGACCATTGTCATAGACCATCACGAGAGAAATCCTGAGATTGACCTGATCGCAGACCATCAGATACTGCACGACGACAAATCATCTACATGCGAGATCATGGCGAAAATCTATTCTGATTTGGGTGTGCAGATTGACGCTAGTACTGCTAACCTATTACTTACTGGTATGATTTTTGACACTCGACGATTCTTCTATGCTGGTTTCGAAACGTTCTCGACAGCAATGAAACTCATTGAGGTTGGTGCTGACTATGAAAAATGCGTTAGGTCGTTGTTGATCAAACCCGACCGGTCAGAACGAATAGCCCGTTTGAAAGCTGCGACCCGAATTAAAGTGCACCTCATTGACGATTGGATTGTTGCCACATCAAAAATCAATGCATTTGAGGCGAGCGCGTGTCGAGGACTTATCGAGCTAGGTGCTGATGTTGCCATAGTCGCTGGAAACCCATCCAAGGATGTTGTACGGTTCAGCTCACGTAGCACAAGAGAATTCTTCCAAAAGACAGGAATCAGCCTTGGTTCTGATGTAATGGAACCAATCGGTCAACTAATCGAAGGCGAAGGGGGAGGTCACGCCAATGCCGCTGGAGCCAATGGAAAAAAGAACCTCGAGAAGGCGATAGTCCATTCGGTAGAGCTCATTAGGAGGGCTGTAGAAACAAAAACCACCTCGGACGGGAGTTCAAAATAGGAGGTCGCTCAGATTGACCCTGATAGAGTTTGCAGATTTCAGTTTCAAGTATCTTGGAGCTGACTCTCTAGCACTCAGGAAGGTGAATCTCAAAATTGAGGAGGGAGAATATGTTGTTGTCACAGGTCCGAGTGGTTGCGGAAAGACAACACTTTGCCGAGCTATCAATGGTCTCGTTCCGCAATTTCATCGTGGGTACATAGCTGGAAACGTCATAGTTGATGGGAAGAATACAAGGGAGAACAATGTTGCTGATCTTGCACCAATTGCAGGACTAGTGTTTCAACAACCGGAGAATCAACTGGTGACATTGAATGTGGAACGTGAGATCGCTTTCGGTCCTGAAAACTTGGGTGTAGAACCTAATGAAGTACGTCGAAGAGTTGAGGAACTCATAGACATGCTTGACCTCGAACATCTTAGAGAGAAACACCCCCATGAGATGTCTGGAGGTGAGCAACAACGTGTAGCCATAGCTGCAACTCTTGCTCTAAAACCGAAAGTGCTTGTCGCAGATGAACCCACATCCAATCTAGATCCCCAGAGCGCTGAGACTATTCTTGATTTGATTGCTGATCTGAACAATCGCGATATGACTGTCGTGCTTGTTGAACACCGTTTAGATCTTGTATCCAAGGATGCTTCTCGTATCGTACTAATTGACAAGGGGAGTATCGTCGCTGATGGTGCACCTCGAGATGTATTGACCATGGATCTTTGTCAAGAGATTGGCGTAGGAATTCCCAAGGCGACACAGCTTTACAAACGTCTTCAGGAACGAGGTTTCGAACTCGGAAAAGTGCCGCTCACTGGCGCAGAACTTGCTACACTCGTTCAGGAGGTCACAAAAGGATGATACTTCTTGAGGATGTATACTTCGCCTATGATGGCTTATACACAGCACTACAAGGTGTATCACTCCAGATTGATGATGGTGAACGAATCGCAATAATGGGTAGTAATGGCGCGGGAAAGACGACGTTAGTGAAACATCTCAATGGTCTGCTTCGTCCAGACCGAGGTCGAGTGATTCTAGATGGAGTTGACACCAAGCACTACTCTGTAGCCGAACTAGCCATTCAGATCGGACTTGTGATGCAAAACCCTGACCACCAGCTTTTCCTAGACAGTGTGGAAAAAGAGATAATATTCAGTCTTGAGAACTTAGGCAGCTCCAAAGAGGAGGCTAAGGAACGTTGTGAACAGACCCTAAATAGCCTTGGTCTCGAAGGTCTCTCAGAACGGTCTCCATTCACACTATCAGGAGGAGAACGAAAGAGAGTGGCACTGGCATCAGTCTTGGCTACAGAACCAAGAGTCCTCTCCCTGGATGAGCCAACAATTGGTCAGGATGCGCGGCAAAAAGAGAAACTTGCCAAGATGCTCCGTGGTTTGAATGAAAAAGGGAAAGCAGTGATTGTCGTCACACATGACATCGAGTTCGTGATTGAAAACTTTCCACGAACCGTAGCTATGGCCAACGGCAGAATCGTGGCAGATGGTCCAACTAATTCAGTTCTCAGTAATAACGACGTACTATCGAGATGCTCTCTTACACGCCCACAGTTAACAGAAACAGCTAGAAGTCTACATAGCATATTCCCAGAAGTTCCTGAGAGACTCACATTAATGGATGATCTGGAAAAAGTCGTAGTAAAAGTCTTGGGAGGTGGGTGAGATGTCGTTCCTTGAAGTATTTCAGTACACACGCCAAGACTCAGTAATCCATAGGTTAGACCCTCGTGCAAAGCTGTTCATGTCTATTGTCCTTGCAGCTGTATCATTGCTGTTCCTTTCAATAATTCCTCTCCTGATCATATTCATCTGCTTAGTCCCAATCATAGGTGCTGCAAAATCACTTAGGAGATGGACTCGTAGCATGAAGGGATTGTCAGTTTTACTCATTTTCATCATGATTTTCAATACATTGCTGTCCACTCAGCCCAATCCATTCTCTCATTCAGTAGCACTCACACTCCGACTTGTCGCGCTGATGACCTCTTTCTCTGTCTTCTTCCTGACAGTTCATCCTGATGAGCTGTCACAGGCTTTGATCCAAATGCGAGTTAGGTATGAGTTTGCGTTTGCTATGAGTATGGCGATGAGGTATGTTCCTACTCTTGGACAGGAAGCCTATGCAATAATGGATGCCCAGAAAGCCCGTGGAGTGGAGCTCGACAAAGGGAGTCTGCTCAAACGTATTCGTAACATTGTACCTATCATTGTTCCGTTGATAATTGTGTCTATCAGGCGCGCGTTATCAATTGCAGAAAGCATGGAATCTAGAGGATTTGGGTCAAGTGAAAAGAGGACCTACATGAATGTTCTGAAATTCAGAAAAAGGGACTGGGCGGTTGTCATTATTTCATTATTTGTACTCATCTTTGTCGTGTATGTACGTTTATTCGTACAATTACCTACATGGATGCTCTGGCAGATACCAGTCTAGAAAAACTAACCCTTCATTAGGAACTTTGACTAAGCACAAACCGAATTGATTAGTTCAGACCGATTATGCTCTTTGAACTCAAATGAAGTGCAAAATGGAAACTATGTGCTTTATTGGATGCAAGCTGCTCAAAGGACAGAAGCCAATCATGCACTAGAATACGCCATTGATCAGTCCAACATTCACAAACAACCATTGGTCACGGTATTTTGCTTGCTTGATAACTATCCACATGCCAATATTTCGCAGTATCGATTCATGCTTGAAGGACTATTCGAAGTAAATGAGTCTTTGATGACCCGCGGAATTGGTTTTGCAGTCTATCACGCTAATCCAACTAAGATTATCCCCTCTCTTGGTGAGGATGCATCCTTGGTAATCGTTGATCGAGATTATCAACGAAATCAACGACAATGGAGAAGAGAAGTTGCCACCTCCCTCGATTGTCCTCTGATCCAAATTGAAACTAATGTCATTACTCCTATCGAATCTGTTTCTCAAAAAGAGGAATATTCAGCTGGTACAATTAGACGAAAGATCAATAGGCTCATTGATAATTATCTTGTACCCCTACGCAAACGTCAACTTAGGAATAAGTATGAGGAACTTGGTATTGATGGCATAGAGCTAACTGAAATTGATGCTGTTTTGAAAAACATTAGAATAAGAAACCAGACACTTCAAGATATTCGATTCCAAGGAGGAACAAGCACCGCAAGAAAGCTGCTGAGAAAATTCATACGCGATGACTTGATGGTCTTTGATACTTTACGGAACAACCCTGCCGAGGACCGTCTTTCAAACATGAGTCCATATCTCCATTTTGGCCAGATATCTCCATTGGAAATAGCTCTTGAAATTCTGAAATCAGGCAAACCCGGATCAGAGAGCTACCTTGAGGAGCTCATTGTCCGACGGGAGCTTAGCATGAACTTTGTATTTTTCAACAAGGAATACGATAACATAGAATGCCTGCCAAGATGGGCAAAAGAAACCCTTGATCTTCATGCACTTGACCCTCGAGAATATAATTACACATTTCGTGAATTAGAAAAAGCTGAAACTCATGACTCCTACTGGAATGCCGCGCAGAGAGAGATGACAAATTTCGGAAAGATGCATGGCTACATGCGGATGTATTGGGGAAAGAAGATCATAGAGTGGACCGATTCCCCCGAAGAGGCATACCAAACCTGTGTCGTTCTTAATGATAAATACGAGCTTGATGGTCGAGACCCAAATGGTTACACTGGTGTAGCATGGTGTTTTGGTAAGCATGATCGAGCTTGGAAAGAGCGCGAGATATTTGGCAAAGTGCGATACATGAATGCAAATGGCCTCAGAAGAAAGTTCGATATTGAAGGTTATGTCCGAAGAATTGGTGAATAAATTGGTATTTCATTAGGTAGCTACACGCTGAGTTAATTTATCAATTATAATGACATTAGCCTAACTATCATTGGTAGGTGATACCTCAGTGGCTTCAAAATTACCCAAGCGGAAACTATACACAATAAAGAATCTCCTGAGCGATTTGAAGAAGCTAGATGCTACTCCTAGTGTTCTTTATGATGTTGGATCTGAACTCGTATATCGTGAGTTGGATTGGTGTAGGAAAACCCTTGGTGATGACCATACTGTAACCACGAATTTACAGACTTTGATGGATTTCATGCAGCACGATTATGAGAAGCAGTTGGTCACAGGAGAACTTTGGCGAGCAAAGGACACACCGAAATCTGCAATCAATGCATTCATGCGAGATATGCCCGAGGAATTTCTTGACCATCCCATAGGTATCCTAAGTGAACAAATCCAAGATTGTCTGAAGAAAGCTGATGAATCCCGACGCCAAGAGAAGAAGCAATACAAGAAACTTGAGAAACGCGTGCGTGCTGAGATAAAGGCTGACAAAAAGAACGCAGATCTCTGGAACAAACTACGTATTCTATTGTGGATTCTTGGGAAACACAACGAATCGAGTGAAGCATTCAAAACCGCTAAGGATCTTGGATGGTCAGTTGAAAGGAGCACACTTGTTGCCATTTAGGTGATGCTCACAATCCCTGATAACATGTATAAACAACTCTGGAATCTCCTCTAAAGGGGATGAACCATTTCCAAACACAAAGCCACAATTGATTCTACGCTCTTCCGAGTTATAGCACGTCCTATCACGTCCTCTTCCCTCACTGCTATAGCCAACGATGGGTCGCATCTCTATGCGGCAGATGACTCTGGATTAATCACAATCTGGAATAAACCTGGATTGGACTCTTTCAAGCAAGCTAATAGCCACAGTAGTTCATACCTGTATTCTCTTTTCGCTGACAATCAGTATCTATATGGCGGGACAATCTGGGATGATTGTAGCATTAAGGTCTACAATGGAACGAACTTAGAACTGATACGGAGCCTTGAAGGATTCACAGGAACTGTTTTCGTACTCCTTTCAGATGATCACCATTTATTCTCAGGTTCTGGAGATTCCAGAGTTATTGTCTGGGACAAGAAAGATTGGAGTGAAGTAGGATCATTCAGTGGTCAAAGGCACTTTGTACTATCACTTGCAATAGACAAGGAGTACATCTATGCTGGAGGAATTGATGACTGTACAAATGTCTTCTCGCGTGATGACCTCGGTCAAGTGACCGCTCTCGAGGGCCATAAATCTAATGTTCTTTCTTTGGCCTGTGATGAAGAATACATGTATTCTGGGTCAGGAGAGATTTGGTGGGGTGGTCCTGGCTCTCCACGTCCTCCAGAATTCGAGAGTGCCATTCGGGTTTGGGACAAAAGCGACTGGAGTTGTGTTGCAGTGCTTGAGGGTCACACTGACAATGTGAACGCTATTGCCACTGACAGTCGCTTTGTATATTCAATCTCCGATGATTCTACTCTTCGTCTATATTCCAAAGAGGATTGGAGTGAGAATCTCTGTATTACGTTAGAAGCAATGAGGATTGAGTTCATGACCACTGATGAGGGCTCTATCTATATTGGATGCTCAGATGGTTCAGTTCGTCAGTTTTCAAAAACCGGTATTGATACTTAGAACCCAATTGGTTCAATTGGATGCATAAATGCTTGGAATTCCAGTACTCTGCCTTCAGGATCTTGAGCAAAGAACTGATAGATTTGGTACTTCTCATTCAAAGCGGGTCGAGATGTGGCGATGTGGTCTAACATACCATACATCGCATCAACATCTTCTTTCGTAGGATAGAAGAAAGTAATCATTCCATCAACCTCCGGGGTTTCACGATGACAAAATCCCAAGAGAAGGTTCCCATGACTTAGAATAATGCAGTCCTCCTGTTCCAACCATACATGCATCCCTATGTCAGTCACATAGAATTCGATGATTTCTTGGAGCATTGTAGTCCTAAAGAACACAATCCCTGCCATTCCACACACCAAGTCAGTATAATACTGGGTGCCTGATATGTTTTGGGAGATTCCTGAATTTTTAAGAAATGTCTCAAATCCGAATTACATGCTTCGGTTTTTAGCTCAATAACTAGCTCTTCTAGTAGATTTCAAACCCACTAATTTCACGCAAATAGATATCCATTTCATACTACCACTTAAACGTCGAAAAAACCTGGAGGAAAAAAAGAGGTGTCGATAAGAGCCGGAAGAACTCCCAGAAGCACATTTTCAATCATAAGTACGCTAATAACTAATGGTCCCATGTGTCCGAAGGAAATCAGCGACAAACTGGACATGGCACCGCGTACGGTGAGCTTTGCACTCAAGAAACTACTGAGTGAGAAGATTCTACGCAGAATTCCGAATCTTCTTGATATGCGCCGTCCTAAGTATCATGTGAACATGGCACAAGCTAGGGATCTCTTGGAGAAGTATAGAAACACTCCATATGTGTCATCTGTACATCCTCTTGTGTGGCGTAAAATGGCGTAAGCTAGGTCAACTTCCACTGGTCAAAGAGTTGAATTGCCCTTTCAACTCGAGTACTGTGGGCGAGTGGAAGAATCTCTGATACCCCCACTGAATCAATGTTGAGATTTTGAAGAGACATTTCTTTCGCACTCGTGAGTAGTTTTTTGATGATTACTTCATCAACCTCTCCAGCTTTCAATAGATTATTCAGTGAACTCAACCCAATCCTTGCATTATCAATAAAGAATGCTAGCGACAAACCTCTCAGGAACATTGTTTCTGTGCCCTGCATTTTTGGATCGACCATTAGACTGATGATTTTGCATATAATGGTCCGAGCCTCGGTCGGATATTCAGTCGGGTCTTTCCCTGAAATCAGAAGATCAATATGGTTGATCAAACCCGAGTAGAGGTCTTCAACAAGGTCAATCATCTCAGTAACTGACTTGGTGTACGTCATCTGTTTCTGAGGGCTCCAATTAGCCAAGTCCTGATTTATGGATACTGTACTACCTGCACCCAAAACTGTATGATGTGTTTCCGTAGAATCGACTAAACCCGCAAGTACAGTAAGAAGGTCTCGACCACAACAATTGCAAATTATAGCACCCATGACTGTACGTTCTATAATCTTGAAGGAGTCAAGAGCATGTTCAGCCCCTCTTGCACGCCGCATTCTCACTCGGCCATCCCTAAGAATGTGGACTTTAATCTCCTCCATGCTTCCCCATGCATAGGCAAGTTCTTTGCTACATCGCATGTCCTCATATCTGGATGAAACACAATCCAAGAACCAACACAGAATTGCAGGGTCAAGAACTCCATACTTCATCGGTTCACCGGGATTTACACCATTGAAAATCCTCATCTCAGCCATCAGGAGGTCAGGAGCATCCATGCAAGGTTTTGAGAGGAGAACACCTCCCTCTGGTTGTTGAGGGGCTGGTTTCACTGTATTGTTGACCTCTTTTGAAAGAGTTTCAAGTTCCTCTCTCTCTGGAGTATATTGTTCCAGACCAAGGACTGGACAAGCTGAAATCTTGGTATCTCCCACAACAACCGCTCGTGCGAAAGCTCCACAAGTAGTGAAACCACAAAGACCACAATCAATCTCGGGTGTGTTCTTCCTAGCCTTGGTCCAGACACTACTCATGGTTTATTTACCTCTTACAACAACGACGCTAGGAACCCCCTAACTTCCACCTAAAAAAGCAACGTCTTCGGCCATTTTCTTCAAAACCCATTTCGGAAGCTAGTTGTTCAGAAAACAACGTTTTGGCTGAGAAGCACTCGTCGATTTCTGAACCAAGGACGTGACATGGATACAAAACCAAAATTTGAGCTACTATTATTGGTGTATCTCTTTGCAGACTTCGATTAGACTTCCAAAAAGTGCATTACGCATACTCCAATTTCTAACAATGAAGGGTCCGTTGCCTCCGAGAGTAATCAGCAAGGAAGCGAATGTGCCACTCAGGACTGTCACCTTTGCACTAGACCGCCTGGTCGACACAGACCTTTGTGAGAGAGTTCCTAATCTTGGTGACATGCGACGAACCCTCTATGTTGTGAATCAAGAGAAGGCTAGAGCAGTCTTTGCCAGGTATGGCTTGACGATAAAGTAGTATGTTTGTGAGGGGCTGTGTTCTGTTATGCTGACCTTCTCTGAGTTGAAATCGAAGTGTCAACAAGCAATGACATTACCTCCTCCAGATGAGAGTGAAGAATCTGTATCAGTTCTTTGTCAGAATGATTGGGTCCGTATTCTCACAGTTCGAGACTCAGAAACACTCGCATTGTGGAGAATCGAAGTTGAGGTTTCTCTTCCTTCACAGATCGAATCCGAGTCTGGAAAAGACGCAAAGAATTTCTTACAAAATCTCATTAGACATCTAGAGTATCTTCTTCAGCTCGATGACAAAGGTCTGACCTTAGGTGTGATGTCCAGAGATGGCTTATGGACCGCATCTCTCGAGATTGAAGACCTTCCCTCCGATAGTCTGTTCAAGGCACTGATTCCCCCTTCTCTGTAGTCACTTCTTCCAGCCTTCCACTCCTCCTAACGTTTTTCTGCTTTCACGCACATGTAATTTGGAGTGAAACGCGATGGGGATTAAGGAAGACCAACCCTTTGTTACAAAGATATTCCTAATCAACACCTCGATAGTTGTACTCTTGTTACTAATGTTGTCCACCCCTGCACTTGTTTACAGTGGCTATAGATTAGACTCGCCAGTTGTCAATACAACTGAGAAAGCCGTTGCAGGGGTAGTGGGGCAAGATGTAACAAAAGAAACTGTACCTGCAACCAATATGGCTTACATCCTAAACGAAACACCATCACCTGATTCTGATTCATGGCAATATGATTGGGATGCTCTTTGGCCTAAATCTGGAAAGGTAGATACTACGTTGAATGAACAGGGTCTAGTCCTGGATTTAACATCTATAGAATACATGCTTGATACTGCCGTGAATGTGCCTTTAGATGATTACGACTCTCTTGACTTCTGTGCCACTATATCTCTTCTATCAGGCGAAGCTTCTGTAGGTCTATTTGTTCGTTACATTGATTATTACGGTCTAAATCTTTTTCATCTCGATCAGTTTCAAGAGGCGAATCTAACTGCCGAGAATGATAGTGTAAAGTTGAGTTTCACTGCACCTCTCTCAACCTTGAATTCAGAGGTTCATCATTGGCTTGTCCATGCCTTTGTGCAGGTAAGAATAACTTCGGTATCAACCGCTAGACTCCTACTGCATAATGTTAGCGTAAAAGCAACTTCATCTCAAGACCTATTTCGATTGAGAATAGATGTCCAATCAACAAACGGCTCAAGCCTTTTTGTTAATCCATATTTCAAATGGCTGAGAGACCCACCACGAATCAATCTGACACGACATGGAGTCTACGACGAATGGGCTATAATTCATCCATCCAGATCAAACGAAACATTATACCTAGCATCTGGTAACTTCTCAGGTTATGCAGGTTGGCGGTCCACTATCAGGCATCCTAATCAGTGTGTATCTGTGAATCTTACATTGAGTTATGGCGATGATACTCATTGGGGGATTCGACTCTTTTCCACGCGTCTTTATCTTTCCATCAGCCCACATCTACCAGCAATAGAACTGAGTGTGGAAGACGGTGATTATGAACCATATTACTTGTTTCCATTCGATTCTGCAGTGTCCAATTTTGTGTATCTGCCTCTTGATGATGACCAGAAAACGTATTGGATTACTGCTTCACCTAACCCAAGATTCTTGTTCGGATACCGACGTATCTCTCAGAATGCCTTTTGGATCCCTCTTATGGACTTTTCTCATGACTACTATCTGGATGTTGAAATTCCCGTAACTAGCCTTGGAAGTATTGCACTGGCACCCTCAGACATTTTCATTTTGATAAATTGTATTTTATTATTGGTTTTGATTGTTGTAAGGATAGTATTTCATTTCAGAAATTTGGGTGCATCTATTGTTCTCAAAGACCCACGACTAGTCCCAGTCATTATCCTTTTCGTGAGTGCGGTTCTACCATGGGTTGTCTATACCCAATCAGTGATGTCTTGGAGTGGACCTGCGTTCACTGTGAACTTTGCTAGGATCAATCCCCTCACTACATATCTTGAATTCCAAAATGATAGTTTGATCATCATACATCTAGGCATGGCTGCTGTGGGGTACAATTTGGATGCTGTTTACTTGTTTGTAGGTGCAGTCTTCCTATTCTGGCTACCACTTCTCTATTGCTCTACTAGTGTCGGTATTTCCGAGGATAAGAGGTACGACTCACACTTTGCAGTCATGTTAATTCTGCCAATTGTACTTGCCCTGAGTTCATTCCTGCCTGGACTCTACATTTCATCACTCACTCTGGGCCCGGGGAGTTTTTTGGCAATACTAGCTCTCCCCATTTGGATAGTTCTTGAACTTCTTAAAAGGAAGTTTTTGACTCAAGAGAGAGTTGCATAAAATAGGTTAATTTATAACCTCTCAAGATATAGAGTTGCATGAAATTAGTTAACTCTTAATATGGTGTTTTCACGTGTTCTCTCACTTTCGTTATCCAACAAAACAACAGAGCAAAATCTGGTTGAAGCGAAGAAGGAAGGTCGCACCGTCGGTGATTGCCGAGGAGCTGAATGTATCACGTCCATTTGTTAGTCAAGCACAAAGAATCGCTGAACAACGGATCAAGAAGCTCCTTCTCACCGCAGCTGAAATGAACAGGATTTCAATTGACAAAATCAGTCCTGAAGTAGGTTTTGCCCTGGGTTTCAATCCAGCTAATGGTTCGAGAACATACATAACCTATTCCCCAGAATTCAGAGTTCAGGTCTGGCATGATCATGAAGGGGACTGCAATAATTGTGAGTTGAATACTGAATGTGATCGGATTCTTCGAGGACTAGCTGTGGAGTGGGGGTTCTCGATTCCTAAGGAGCTGCAACCAACGCAGGTTGCAATAACTCTGTTTAGCAATATCATGAGGCGTTTAGGTTGGGAGTGAAGAAATCAGAGAGCAAACTTTCATACATTATTGCTAGAGCATGCCGTCTTCCTAGGGAGGCAGCCCGAAAAGCAGGTAAAGTTTCTCAATCAATATCCAAAGAGATTCTCCGACCAATTCCACCAAGGGCTAGCATTCCGTACAAGTATCTGACATTAGCTCTTCTTATCCTACTATATCTCCCTTGGACAATCTCATTGACATACACTGTTCCACCCCAGGTAGAAGTGTCCCTGGGCGATGACTTGGTTGTTACCCCCTATTGTACTGTAAACTCAGTATCTGAAGCTAGTGTGACAGAGGCAATTCTTCTCAACACGACCCCCTTCTCATTCAATGGTGACTGGGAATTGGATTGGGAATGGTGGTGGAGTGAATATGATTCCCATAGATATGGGCGTAGCGATTCCGACGGATATCATTTCATGGCCTCACCTTCAACACATTCAACAGTTTTATTGAGTAGAGAAATACAGATTCCCATTCACAACTTCACAGAAGTGACTGCTTCAGTTGACATAGAAGGAGTATCTGGAGCCGCAGGTGTCTACTTCGAAGTCTTTGTTGATCAAGAAAGAGCAGTCGAAGAAGTGGATATTCAATCAGGAAACATCACAACTGTGACTGTAGGCGCTCCTCTCACTAGCGCAAGACAAGCTGCTGATTCTTGGCTCAGCAGGATAATCTTTCGTCTACAGATAGGACTCGATAAGGCAGCTCATGTCAAACTTCGTGGAATTGTGGTAGATGCCAAATTTACAGGGAACTTGAGTCTCGTTCAACTTGACATTAAGAGCTCAGAGAACGAGAGCCTCTATGAGAATCCATACATGAAACTTGCTCGTTACTCACCAAAGATTGTTCTTATACAAAACAATGATTCCGCTACCGCAGGCACCTATTGGCCATGTCGAGCGGATGACCAAATCTATCTCCCTCCTGGAACATATGAGGGGGCTACTTACTGGGATCTTAGTAATCAGGATGACCCAGACCCGACTAATTCTTCTATCTGGGAACCAAATGTCAACTTCGTAGTTACTGAAGACATCTCATTGCAAGTTGATGTAGGGTTTGTGACAAAGAGGATTGATTTTGATATAGCTCCATCTGTACTTCTTCGTGGGATGAATATCTTCTTCTCAAATGACTACCAATACGGTGATGATACCACTATCTATGGATCGACTGTATACTCTCAATTCCCAAGTCATCTATACCTGCCAAGAAATATTGATTCCCTCTCTTTTCGAATATATACTTGGTCTGCACTGGATCCGATAAGAAGTTGGGATATATATTCAAGAGGTCAATTTACAATTGAGAACTATCTCTCTTTTGGTTCGAATAACAACACAAAGAACATTGTAGTCAGTGTGAATCTGCCCCTAACTGCAATTGGAAACTTGCTAGTTGGACTTGGAGAGGGAGTTACTTTTTCATTGATTGCACTATTGATAGCTGGTTTTATCATTTCGATGCGGAGGGCACTCAAAAGCTCCAAAATACGCCATAGGCTCTCCGACTCCAGAATAGCACCCTTACTCCTGTTAAGCGTCAGTATATTCTTACCATGGAGTATTCAGCATATACCTAACGCGGAATCGGGGTTTGAGGGTCTTTCATGGATTTCTTGGTATCCAACCCCATTTATGGTGCGTTGGGCTGATAGCACAGCCATGCAGGTATTAGTAGCAGTGCCTGATTGGTGGACTGCAACCCTAACATCAACTATGTTCCTGTTCATCCCCCTCTTCTATGGATATCTGTCAATGTCTTCCCCAGAAACCAATGGTTTTGACAAGACCTTCGCCTTTGTCCTTTTCTTGCCATACTTGGCTGTTCTATCAGCCTTTAATCTTTCAGTGATTAGTGTAGATACTATATGCATTGGTCCCATTCTCACATTGCTAGCATTGCCTGTTTGGCTGATGAGAGTGCTGTTCAGAAGAGTAAGAATAACTGATTGAAATGGATACCATTGTAGAGCTTTCAATGACTTCCGACTTGTTTATGAAGGACATCAGATAGAACTACAACATCAAGTGGATGTGTTTCCATGAGTTCCGATATTTCCAAATCCATGACAGTCAAATTACCTTCTGACCTTCCTCCGAAACCTGTCTTTGATCCTCAGTATCGTCGTGCTCCCAATAGGGGGTATGATCTAACACCAACTGAAACTGTTGTGGCAATCAAGAATGCACTACGTTATGTGCCTGAGAATCTCCATGAAACTCTAGCACCTGAATTCCTCAACGAACTTATGACAAGAGGGCGCATCTACGGGTATCGGTATCGTCCAGCTGGTCCTATCAAGGCAAGACCGGTTGACGAGTACAAGGGTATTCTAGAAGCTCGAGCGATGCAGCTGATGATCGACAACAATCTGGATTTTGACGTTGCTCTATATCCCTATGAGCTAGTGACCTATGGAGAAAGTGGTCAGGTATGCCAGAACTGGATGCAGTATCAACTGATTAAGAAATACCTTGAAACCATGACTGACGAACAGACACTTGTCGTCAGTTCGGGGCATCCTGTGGGTCTCTTTCCGTCACACAAGAATGCGCCGCGTGCAATAACAACTAACGGTCTCATGGTGGGTATGTTCGACACACTTGATGGATTTCATCATGCAGCAGCTCTGGGTGTAGCTAATTATGGTCAGATGACAGCTGGAGGTTGGATGTATATTGGTCCTCAGGGCATTGTCCATGGGACCTATATCACACTCTTGAATGCTGGAAGAATGTACCTTGGAATCCCAGATGATGGTGACTTGAGCGGAAAGGTGTTCCTAACATCAGGGCTTGGTGGGATGAGTGGGGCTCAAGCCAAAGCAGTTGAAATTGCGGGAGGGATTGGAGTCATTGCTGAGGTTGACAAGAGTCGCATAGACACGCGCAGTAAACAGGGTTGGTTACGCAAACACTCAGGAGACCTCAAAGAGATTTTCCGTTGGGTTGAGGAGTACCGGGCAAGCGGTGAACCAGTTTCCATTGGTTACTATGGCAATGTTGTTGATCTCTGGGAATACACTGTGAAGAATAACATCGTAATTGAGCTCTCTTCAGATCAGACATCCTGCCATGATGTCTACGGAGGTGGATATACACCTCAGGGAGTCACATTCGAAGAGGGTCGGGACCTGCTCCGGACTAATCGGAAGAAGTTCAATGACTTAGTCGATAAATCCCTGCGTAAGCAGTTCGAACTCATTGAAACCATGACAAAACGGGGCACCTATTTCTGGGACTATGGAAACAGCTTCATGAAAGCAGTGTTTGATGCTGGGGTAAAGAGAATTGCGAAGAACGGTGAGAACACATCTGGTGGTTTCATCTTTCCATCATATGTTGAGGACATAATGGGTCCAATCTGTTTCGACTATGGCTATGGCCCGTTCCGCTGGGTCTGTCTAAGTGGAAAACACGAAGATTTGGTGGCTACTGACAAGATGGCTATGTCACGAATCAATCCTGAACGTCGAGGTCAAGACCGCGACAACTACATTTGGATACGAGATGCTGAGAAGAACGCACTCGTTGTTGGTTCCCAAGCTCGTATCCTCTATGCTGACGCTCCTGGACGCGTGGATATTGCTCTTGCCTTCAACAAGCTGGTCCGAGAGAGGAAGGTTGGTCCTATCATGCTAGGAAGAGACCATCATGATACTGGAGGAACAGACTCTCCGTTCAGAGAGACCGCAAACATACGAGATGGTAGTAATATCATGAGTGACATGGCCCATCAGTGCTGGGCTGGGGGTGCAGCCCGAGGAATGACACTCTGTGTACTCTCAAACGGTGGAGGAGTCGGTACTGGCAAGGCAATCAACGGAGGATTTGGTCTGGTTCTTGATGGTAGCGACCGCGTTGACAGTATAATTCAATCAGCACTTGACTGGGACGTGATGGGAGGAGTTGCACGTCGTGCATGGGCACGGAACGAAAATGCTATTGAGACCGTTATAGACTGGAACAAGCGATTGGGACCGAAAGGTCAAATCTCTCTTCCATATATTCCAAAGAAGGGTTTAGTAGAACAGTTAGTTGAGAAGACCCTCAAAGAGGTATGATACAATGCCTGTCATGGTTGATGGTGAGAGCCTCACGATTGAAGATGTAGTGCAAGTAGCACGACATAATGAGCCTGTGATTCTAGATGATTCAGCAGTTCCTCGAATCAAGAGCAGTAGAGCTGTGGTGGAAACTGCAATAAAAGAGGGCGATGTTGTCTATGGTGTCAACACCGGTTTTGGAAACCTTGCTAATGTTTCAATCAACAAAGAGGATTTGGCTCGACTCCAAGTCAACCTGATTCGTAGCCATAGCGTTGGTGTCGGACCGCCTTTTTCAAAAGAAGTTGTTAGGGGAATGATGCTCCTCCGAGCAAATGCCCTTGCAAAGGGCTATTCTGGTGTTCGTCCAGAGGTCATTGAAACCCTTATTGAGATGCTAAACAAGGATGTTGTTCCTGTCGTCCCGCAACAGGGCTCAGTTGGGTCTAGTGGTGATCTTGCTCCTTTGGCACATATGGCGCTGGTCCTTATTGGTGAAGGTAAAGCCTTCTACTCTGGCAAGACCGTAAGCGGCAAAGAAGCTCTTCACAAGGCCGGGATTAAACCTCTTGTACTTCAAGCCAAGGAGGGGGTGGCGTTGATCAATGGCACTCAGCCAATGAGTGCGGTTGGTACACTTGTGATCCATGATGCACTGAGATTGATCCACGACGCAACCATAGCCTCATCGATGAGTCTTGAAGCCCTACGTGGAACTCGAACAGCTACGGATGAAAGAATACACGCTATCAGACCCCATGAGGGGCAAACTGATGTTGCCGCCGCTCAGAGAAAGATCCTTCTAGAAAGTGAAATCAACCAATCTCATGCAGATTGTGGAAAGGTGCAAGACGCCTATTCACTGCGATGCATTCCTCAGGTCTTGGGTGCATCATTGGATGCAATAAGATTCGCATACAGCATACTAGAAACTGAAATCAACGCGGCTACTGATAATCCGCTTGTGTTTGGCGATGATGGTGTTGTCATTTCGGGAGGTAATTTTCACGGGCAGCCCGTTGCACTCGCTATGGACTTCATAGGAATCGCAATAGCTGAGATTGCTAACATCTCTGAACGTCGAGTCAACCGTTTGGTCAATCCAAACTTGAGTGAGTTGCCTGCGTTTCTCACAACTGAGGGTGGTCTTGAATCTGGTATGATGATTGCTCAATATACTGCAGCTGCCTTGGTTTCAGAGAACAAGGTTCTAGCTCACCCCGCAAGTGTTGATTCGATTCCCACCAGTGCTGATCAAGAAGACCACGTAAGTATGGGTACAATCGCCGCACGGAAGGCTGCAAACATCCTCGAAAATGCACAGAATGTTGTTGCAATAGAATACATGTGCGCCTGTCAGGGCATTGACTATCTTGCTCCTCTGAAGCCTTCAGAACCCCTTAGTGAGGCTTACAGGACTATAAGGGATACCGTGTCCAAACTGGAGGATGACCGACCCCTGTCATCTGATATCGCCAAGATTCGCAATTTAATGCTCGCTGGGGATGTCACAGCCTCGGTAGAGTCAATCACTGGGCCTTTATTCGACAACTAGGGTCCAAGTTTAGTATGAATCACCTGACCGTTCGAAATGACAGTGTGAACCAAGTTCACTCCAAATCTCCAAGTCAGATACTCTGGATTGGGACAATCAAGAATGAGTATGTCAGCTGCTTTGCCCACCTCGATGCTGCCATGGGTTGCTCCTCGATCTAAACCATGTGCAGCGTTGATAGTGACAGCAGAGAGGGCTTCTCGTGGGTTCATCTTCATCTTATAGCATGAGAGAGCTATAGTAAAGAAGAGTGACTCGTTTGCGCAATTCGGATTGAAGTCTGTGGCCAGAGCAACAGGTAATCCCATCTCAATCATCTTCCGAGCATCAGCATACTCCGTGTTGAGACTGAACGCTGTTGCAGGTAGGAGTGTTGCAATTGTACCGGCTTTGAGCATTGCTTCAAGTCCATCGTCCGCCGCCATCAACAGGTGATCAGCAGAAACAGCCCCCACCTCTGCAGCAAGAGAAGCACCTCCGAGCTGAACTATTTCATCAGCATGAACTTTCAGCTTCAACCCTTTGTCCTTCGCTTCGAGGAGAATCCTCCTTGACTGTTCAATGTCAAACACACCCTTTTCACAGAACACATCACAGAACTCAGCAAGTCCACTCTCTACCACGGCAGGAATCATCTCATCAATAACTAGGTCTACATATGCTTCGGTGTTTCCCTCATACTCTGGAGGTACAGCATGTGCTCCCATGAAAGTTGATACCAGACTAATTGGAAGCTTCTCTCGTAGACCATCCACAGCTTTGAGCATCTTCAACTCATTCTCTGTGTCAAGTCCGTAACCACTCTTTGCCTCAATCATTGTGCTCCCCATGCTTAACATACTCTCAGCATAGGAGAATGCATTACTGATTAACTCCTTCTCACTAGCTGTTCTTGTGAAACGTAGAGTACTCAGAATTCCCCCACCTGCCTCAAGGATTTCGAGGTAGGATTTTCCTGCAAGTTTCATAGCAAAGTCGTTCTCTCGAGACCCCCCAAAGGTTAGGTGAGTATGACTGTCAATGAAACCCGGAGTGGCAAGCATTCCTGGAAACTCAATTGCTGGCAGTTTTGGTTCTTCAGTCACCTGCGACAGAATTTGCTTAGTTGGCCCAACAGCGATTATTTTTCCCTCTTTGACTGCAATGGCGCCGTTTTCAATTATAGAAACCTCGCCCATCTGTGTCCCAGTCTTTGGCATGTCACTGTTTCCTGCTAGTGTGGCCACTTGTCCAATATTAGTAAGGAGAAGGTCAGGTTTCATTGTTGTCACACAACCTTGAGATGCAGGCTTTCTGATTTAGATTGTGTAGCAATAAATTAGACGGATTAATTAGGGACAGGCGCTCAAAACCCACAAGGCTGAACTGGAGCATTTCAAGATGGACTATCTGATCCTTAGCTGGCAAGATGTGTATAATCACTGTCTTCAATTGTCCGAGAGGATTGTGAACAGCGGATTCATCCCAGATGTCATTGTAGGGATTGCCAGAGGAGGATGGATTCCCGCGCGAATTCTCTCCGATGTACTCTATGCAAATACACTCCAGAACATCCGCATTGAGTATTACACAGATGTGGCTGAAAAGGGTAAAGAACCCAAGATTACTCAACCACTTACTGGATCTATGAAGGACAAGAACATACTTCTTGTTGATGAAGTTGCAGACACTGGTGACACACTCCAACATGCCATTGACCATGTAAAAGCACTGGGTGCAAAAGGAGTCCGTTCAGCTGTACTCCACTATAAACCAACATCAATAGTAAAACCAGATTACTTCATGGTTGAAACCACTAGCTGGACTGTATATCCATGGGAGAATCGTGAGTCAATCATTGCACTAGTCAAGGTTTTCAAGTCCGAAAATCCTTCTCTATCGATGAAAGATATTCGTGACAAACTCGTGTTCGAAGTGGGATTCGAACCAACCGTCGCTGATTACTTCATCAAACGCCTATGATTTGAGGTCTGTTCATTGCGAATAGAGCAACTTGGACTAGATAGTAAAGACAAGGTCGTCGGAATTGCTGAGCTTCGCAATTCCAACAATCTCAATCAAAAAGAACTGATACAGATAGCCACATCAATATCAAACAAAACTCTCACAGTCCAACTACTCAATGCTCAATTGATTGCTAATGAATTTCATCTACTATCAGCCGCTCAGAACGCCATTAAGGCACAACAAGGCAATTACATGATTTCTAGAGGTCTTGACGTGGAAATCATAGTCTTTGCCTCTGCACAGCGTCAGATTGGACGCGCTCTTGATGAACTGGGAGTGTATGACGGTCTTGATGAGCTTGCCCTGGTTGTAATTGGATCTGACCCCACGTCTGTTGAACGATCCGTCAAAGAACTAACTGAGGCAATAGGAACAGAAATCATCCCGCCATTTGCAGCCACAGAAGAACACATAGAACGAGTAAAACAACACTTTCAGATCAGTGACAAGGAAATCAATACACTATCTGATTCAGAAACTCCTCAATCTAAGCTAGGTGCCCTTTCTCGCTGTATAGTAAGTAGAGTTTCTCTTGTGGCGTTTGATACCTGACTCGGATTTTCTAGTACATATCATCTCGCATCGTCATTATAGACAAAATATCATTTTTCTCATCGAGAACTGAAACCCCTGTCCACTCTCCAACAATCTCTACTAGTACAGTTCTGTCTGGTGCATCTAGATTGACTTTTCTTGGAATAACTGCTGCAACAGCTGTCACAACATCCATGTTCTCTAGTTCAGTATGTCTACGTCTGACAGTCACACGAAAACTCTCATCCTCTCCTATTTTAGGAAGCAATCTCTCTGCGGCTTCCACTATATAGTCCATCACCGATTCAACACATATCTCCAGTGGGGTGAACCGTATTGCGAATCGGAACTGGTATGGATTTTCTATGGCATAGTTTCTTAGGTTCTTGATCACCTCAAAGGGATTAAGTGATGTTCGACAAGCTAAAAGTCCAGAGATTGGTGTTCGAGAAACCTTGAGGTCTGGATCCTCAAGCAGGTCTCCAATGAAGTATCTTATCTCAGATGTTGCTGCACTTTCTCGATCCCTGGGACATGCCACAAGCAGATTGTAATCTCGCAGTCTTTCTCGCCTCACATATCCGCATCTATAATCCTCGTACTCCATAACCTCATGGCATCGGAATCAACCTTTAGGTTTGCTTCAATTTGTGCTATTGCTATAGCTCCTTCTCTGTATATCTTGATGTGCGGCCTATCTTCTTCTGTTTCTGCACGCTCAACACCGATTATAGTCGAGTTGTGTTGAGCTTGTGACGGTCCTCCATCAATGTACAAATCAACCTCATCACCTAGTTGCTCTATGGCTACAGACAGGTTGAATGGACTTGGTCCTCCGCTTCGATTTGCACTTGTGCCCACGATGGGGCCGTTTATCTTTCGAGCGACCCCCCTGGGTACTATATGATCGGGAACCCGGATGGCTATGGATCTTCTTCCAGCTGTGATGTGTGCTGGAACATCCTGTCTTGCTTCAACAATCAATGTGAGTGCACCTGGCCAAAATACCCTCCCTATGACTCGCTCCAAACTCCCAAAATCATGATAACGCTCACATTGAGTTTCATCAGCGAATAATAATGGAAAACCAAGCCTGCGGTCCCGTCTTTTCACAGCAATGAGCCTCTCCAAGGCATCACGATTTCTGGGATCACATCCAAGACCGTAGCTTGTGTCAGTTGGGTATGCCACAATCCCCCCTGCTGCAATAACTTCTGCAGCTCTCTCGATGACGCTTTCGCATTTATCTACGTCCTCAATTCTCATAATCTCGGCACTCAAAGATGTTCCCACATTCATCCCTGCAAACACACATATGGCCCTTCCGTTCGAAGGTCTTTCTATGGAGGAATTTCCATTCACGGAGTGATTCTTGCAGCTGGTAAGGGCGAACGAATGCGTCCTTTGACAGATGTGATACCAAAGGCACTTGTCAATGTTGCAGGAAAGACACTCTTAGAATGGGCTATTGAGCGCTATAGTCAGTCTGGAATGGAAGATATCGTGATTGCAGTCGGATGGAAGGGAAACATGATTGAGGACTTTGTATCAGAATCCAACCTGAATTCAAGGATAATTCATGTTCCTGACTATGAAACCGGGCCTCTTCAGACTCTTTTGACTGCAATCGAAACTTTTGATGGTGATTTTCTTCTTTCACCTGTTGATGCTATATTAGATCCTTCTACTGTATTGGGAATTCAGGAACATCACGCGAGCTTGGGTGGCTCAGAGAGTATGTCTTTGGCCGTAACTTTAGGTGCAGAATCAGGCGCTCCCGTTGGATACAGTGATGATGGCCTAATTACTCACATCGGGGATTTTGAATCAATCCCAAAAAATGTTGCACGAAGTGCGATGATGCTTATTGCCCACACCCGAATTAGGGAAGTTTGCAAATCCGCACTTGATAATGGAAAGGAACGAGTTGCACAGGTATTGGAACTGATGATTAAAGAAGGTGCCCCAGTACATAGCTACAGAGTTTCACAGCCTTGGTTTGATATCGACACACTATCAGATCTCCTTACTGCAAACCAACACCTCCTTCATCGAGGGGGTCTTGGAGAAACTAATACGGTGTTCATACCCCTTGGTGATACCATTGAGGTGGGTGATAGCTTGGTACTAAGGTCAAACATCACACTGGATAAAGGGACTTCTCTACATGGACCGGTACTAATCACCTCAAGCAGTACAATTGGCAAAGACTGTAAGCTTGGACCCAATGTGACCATTGCATCAAATTCCGCTCTTGGGGATGGTTGTGAGGTCACTGATGCAGTTATTTTTGGTGAGTCTAAAGTTTCATCTCAGAGTCGTGTACACAGGAGTGTTATCTTTAAATCGATTGGATACAACATGGGGGCGTGAGAATTGCCTAGCAAGTTCCGAGTCAGACGAGTTTTCAAAGGTCTTGTTTGGTGGATTGCACGTCCACTTGCTCGAGCAGGAGCCAGACCGAACACGATTACTTACTTCAGTCTACTACTAGCCTTGCTAGCAGCTCTTCTCCTTAACTTAACAGGTTCTTCAATCGTTTTCGGAGCTCTAGTATTCTTATCTGGTTTGTTTGATGGTGTCGACGGAGCCGTAGCTCGTGAGAGGAATATTGCTAGTGATACTGGTGCTTTTTCGGACTCTGTTGTTGATAAGGTTTCAGAAGTTCTGATTTTAGTGTCCATTGCTGTTGAATTCTCTGGCATTTCCCTTCTTAGCTTGCGAGTGGAATGGTGGGTGATTCTAGCAATCGCCGGCTGGCTGCTAACAAGTTATACTCGCGCTCGGGCATACAGTCTGGGTGTGGTTGATCTTGACATAGGATTGGGAGGTCGCTCTGAAAGATTGTTCACCTTAGTCGTGTTTTCTGTTCTGAATCAACTACTTTGGGGATTGGTAGCTATCAGTATTATGGGTCTCCTCACTGCTGGATATAGATTCTATCGATATCAGGATGAGCTTGTTCAGCAGAACAAGTCAGATTAACTGCAGACCATCATACTTAAGAGCCAAGCAATTCAGGCCGGCAACCAATCACTGAATGGAGTTCCAATTGATGGCTAAATTCAGAGCAGATCATTATCTCATAGCGGAATTTGAACAAGTATCTGATACGAAAGAGATTGGAGAGAAAGTCTTGGCTGCTTTGAAAGAGCTGCCAGAGCTGAAAGACCTGGCTATTGTTTCTAAACGCTTGGAGGGAAAGTCATGGTCGGAGATTCTCGGTCGAATTGATGTTCCCGCAGGATCAAAGGCTTTCTGGGCCATGATTAAGAAAGACTTCACAGAAAGAGAGCCTTATCATCTTTTCATTAGATTTGACATGAATGCTGAGGGAGACACTATCGAGGATGCTCGCTCAAATGTCAAGACTTGGGTAGAGAACAATGTTGTACCCAATATTGAAGCAAAAACAAGTGTAAAGGCAATCAAAGTCCTTCAGCCCAATGAAGTCTTCATGCCCAAACTTGACTAGAACAGGTTATTCCTCTACAACATCTATGAGATAGAGATCTGATCCAGCAGCTTGAACAAGCTCCGGACGAGAATCCCCATCAATGTCACCAATGGCAACATGGGAATCTGTGGATTTTCTTGATGTCTTTAGGGAAGTGTCTTCGACGATTCTCCTTCCCACGAATCCAAGAACAGTGATTGTTGAGTTCGAGTGGCTCGAAATTATCTGACCATTTCCATTTTCCCAGAAGTTACCAATCTTGATGGAGGTTACAGGTTTTGGAGCTTTGACTGAATCGTGCTTCTCCATTGTTCCCTTCACTATACCAAACAGACTAAGATTACGTCCATCTGAAACAGTGATGACCTCCGAATTACCGTCCTTTGTCATATCTCCAGATGCTACTAGACTGATCTCCCCTCCAGCACTAATCTTAACTCTCTCATGGAGTCTGTCGTCTGCATATTGATAAACAAAGAGATGTCCTGAATCATCTCCAAATACAAAACGACTGTAGGGAAGTCCCTTACTATGTAAGGGTTGGATTGAAAAAATGGGACGTTCCAGAACCTTGTGCGCAAGTTTGTCCAAGGCAACATCATACCAGCCATAACATCTGAGATTTCCATCAGTTGTGGCTACAACAACTTCTGACCTATCATCGCTCAAAACATTGAGAACGACGACTGCAGTAGGGAGGCTCCCCAAAGGAGTTGTTGCCTTGACACTTATTTCGTCATCCATATGGACAAGAACGCGTAAGATGTTGTCGAGACCCCCAATCACAAAATCTGGCTTACCATTTCCAATTACATCCCCAATCCCCATTGCAGCTAATGGGGGTAGATCGCTGACCCTTCCAATCTCACATACCTCTGTATTGGCTCCTTCTTCAATGTCATAGACAATCACATCCCCGTTGAGTGTGGACACAACAGGGTTTGCCTTTCCATCTCCGGAAAGATCGACAAGCTCAACAGATGTGATGACCTCTTTGAAGGAAACCTTTGAGATAACTTCAAGCTTGGTCATACAGGGTGTCCTCTGGGTTGAAGAAGCTGGGGAACCTCGTCATAATTAAAACTTGTTCCATCAAGGTCACCTACTTAGCTACGCAAACAATAGGGACGTTGAAGTGATGAGCTTAAGACCACCTATGCCGAATGTGATTGTGCGATGACAGAGAAGAAATCCCCTCCAGAACTGGATGAAGAACTCTGGGTCGAAGGTGCTGAGGCGGTTGCTGAGGAACTGCTTCAGTTCACCGGGGAGTTTGGATCTTTCACACCCGAACTCTTCGCACAGATAAAGTTCCATCTCCTCAGAGGTCCAGGTCTCACAAAGCAGAGCAGAGATGAGCTTTGTGAACTCTCTATTTATAGCAAGACATGTTCAAAGTGTGAATTACTGTATGTAGCGAAGAAGTGTCTTCTGTGGTATCGACTGTTTAGAATAATAAGATGGAAATCAGTTGAAAGAGCACCTCCATGTATTAGACTGGCGTTTGCCAAGAAGAGCATCAAGACAGTGGCAACATATCTGTCGAAGACAAACCTCATTGCTGCTCCTTTTTACAAATCCCTGGGTTCGACTTCTTGTAATATGATGCGCCGTTGGGGGTATTGTAATCCTAATGAATACTGTCGAGCTATGGAGAAGGAAAACACATTGGAGTATATGCCTGCTCGAGAACGTGTGAAGCGGTTTCGGAGATTGGATTAGTGATGGCTTATATAGAGGCACCGAGTCAACTAAGTTATGTCAGATGAACTCGATTGCGATGTCATCAAGCTCATCCGCTTGACTGGGCTGAGAGAAGCTGAGATTGAGGCAGCTCGCAAGAAGAAGGACACAAACTGGGAACGCATCCAGAATTCCGTTGAAGAGCATAATCGTTTCATCAAGATGGGGGAGAAGCATACTCGCCAGAAAGCAATTCAAGACCCTGTTCATGGCGCAATACTCCTTGAACCATGGGAGCTTGACATCATCTCTACTTGGGAGATGCTACGTCTCCGATATGTACGACAATTGGGACCAGCTCATCTAGTCTATCCTGGTGCAACACACTCTAGATTCGAACACTGTATTGGCACAAATTTTCTTGCTCAGAAGTCCATTCGAGTTGTAAATTACTGTGATGACCTTGACACTGCATGCTTCGTGCCATTCTCCCGTCTTCTTGACGATTATCATCAGAAACTGTTTAGGGCTGCAGCCTTACTACATGACATCGGACACCCCCCAACAAGTCATACTATCGAGTACGCTCTTGATGCTTGGATTGGTCTTGACCATCTAGATCTTGGCGAGTTCTTGATATTGAATAGCAGTATCACCGATGTTCTCACACAGAATGACATTGAACCCAAGGATGTCGTTAACATCTTTCGAAGACGTACGAAGGACCCTATCATGGGTCTTCTCTCTGAGTTTTTGGATCATCCTCTAGACATCGACAAGACTGATTATCTCATCAGAGATGCTCACTTCAGTGGAGTTCAACTTGGCATTTTTCCCGCAGAGAGAGTGATGCTGACAAATCGAGTGGTGAAGAATCGAGAAGGCAAGTACATCCGTGCCTTCATGTTGAAAGCCATCCATTCTTTGGAGGCATTGATTCTCAGTAGGAACTGGATGTTCTCAGACCTCTATCTTCATCACGCTGTCAAACTAGCTGAAGCAATGATCTCCAAAGCAACATACTTCAGAATGCAAGAGGAGAACCTATCGAAGAACGAGTGTGTTGGACTCTTTACGCGCATGACTGACGGCGATCTTTTCAGATGGCTAGAAGAATCTGAGATTGATTTTGTGCGAGAGTATGCATCTCGAATTCGATATCGAAGATTGTTTAAAGTGGTTCTATCTCGCCCGCTAGCATCTTTTGAGAAGGACATCCAAGAGACGTTCCAAGAGATGCTTCATGATATTCCTAAACTAATCAAGGCTGAGGATGAACTTTCTGAGGAAAAGGGAAGTGTCGTGATAGACGTTGTTTCTCCACCTCTTGGCGAGAAGACCCTCGGAAAGATACCCCTCCTAGTTGGGGGAGAAAAGGGATTTGACATTGTGAGTCTCGACGAAACCAAGGAGGGTCGCCCACTAATGCATATCCTAAAACAGCAATCTCGCACAATCCCATCAGTGAGAGTGTATGCTGATGCAGCCATCGCAGATAAGGTTCGCAAACACTTTGACAAGATATACCCTGTATCAGACACTCCCACTTACAGGGAAGATGAGTATGACCTCACTGAATATTGATTAAGTGTGATACAACATCCACTATGCGTTTGTACTCATGTTCTATGTATATGATACCATAGATTGCCTCCAAGAGTGTGCCCTTGTCGTGATTAATCTCTGACTTGCTGGTTGTATCCGGATCAAAATGGATGCGATACTCGTAGAGTCCCCATTTGTCGCAGAGTTTCGCCATATGTTCATTGCTAACAATCTCTGCTTTTCTTTGTGTGATTCTTCCGGCGTCACCCAAGTGTGGTTTCCATAGATGCTGTAACACGGCCGATGAGATCACCGCGTCACCAACCAATGCAAGGACCTTTGACATCTCACTGAGGTTTATCAATTTAGCAAACCCGTCTGCGTCAAGAGGATTGTTCTCACTTCTGCGATACTGAGTTTCTAGCTCCATGAAAAGATTCTTCGTACTCGGCTGAAACATTGCTACCTGGAAAAGTTCCTTGTGCTTAAAGTCCAGTCCGACTGTTCTCTCTATGTCTGGCACAAGTTCTTCCCGTATTCTTCTCAGACCCTCCTGAATTGACTCAATCTCCTGACGCCATCTATCTAGTTTTGTCAGAAGTCTTGTGTTATTCTTTGGAGTTTCTACTTGAGAACTCTGAACTGTTTCGGATAGGAGTTCGAGTCTGTCTTCGATATACAGGGGGCTCCAAGAAAGCGCTGGGATTGCAACACCATTTTTCAAAGAATCACTTCCTTCAATAATAACTGACCTCGGCATCAGCTGTGTCATATGTTGAAACCTGAAATGCTGTGGTGGAATACTCTGTTGCTAACTTCGCCATTGCAAGTGTGATGAGGGTTGGACCCAGTGTCAGATCAAAAACCATGTCGTGTGCTGGGAGATGATTAAGGATTTCATTCTCAAGGAACTCGTATGTTCTCCGCAGGCTCCCATAATCAAACTCCTCCTCTCCTCCCATCGCTAATTCAGGAACTTCTTTCCATTCAGTTGTCCATACTCTGAATGCATCATCAGGAATGAACCGGTCCATGATTCGTGAAACCCCTCTTGTCCAATGTGCGGCTTCAACAAAGATGAGTAGTTTCTTTGGATTGAAATGTGGATTATTCACTAACCACTGCACGAATGGTCGTTGGTCTTCGGGATTATTCAGCGAAGTAACATACATTAATGGTTTTGAGATTCCAAGAGCCCTGCGAACAGGGTGTACTGCTCGCGGGTCCAATTCAAAGAGGCGGTACTGAGATTGCTTCCAACTGATAATAATTCCAAGTTCTTCCAGACGGCGTGTGTTGTGATAGAGCTTGGGGCTTGTCACTTTGACCTTGGCAATTTCCCGTCTACTCGCACCCTCCGCAACCATCCGTGCCTTGATATCGGTGGTTATCTTTTCCCTGAGCTCTGCTCCTGTCATCAGCCCTCCTTCAAGCTGGTCCAAGATAATCCTCCTGGCTCGAACTGTTTCGATCTCTTCACGGACAATCTTCTCTACAGGCTTTCTGAGCAATCTCAAGCACCTTTCGCGGATATATTAGCTAGTAATTGGGAGTAGGTTATTATTATACTTATCGAAGATAAACTCCCAGAAACGCCGAAAAATGGCTCGAATTAGCGATGTAATGAACATTATTTAGATACTTTTCGAAAGAGTTGACACTTATCGGACGTAGCCTTAAATATAATCTACAAGAACGAATTGACAGTACAGAGTTTCAAAAGCTCTGAGCTGACCAACAAATCACTAAACGAGGACCGATAAAAAATGGCTGAAGACGAGTTTCTTGGCGCTAAGCCCGTTGTCATTGACAATGGTACTGGTTTGAGCAAGAACGGTTACGCCGGCGAGGATCAGCCACGCAGCGTTTGGCCCACACTGATTGGTTACCCACGTTATGAGTCAATCATGACTGACGTGGATCACTACACACGTGACTACTACATTGGTGAAGAGGCTATCAACCTCC
>Ga0209536_100001201_pt1 | contig 42877 bp, 42 predicted proteins | sample DeeMarSeWOR28_12_FD_187461 | JGI IMG/M metagenome (GOLD analysis project Ga0209536, IMG submission 187461) | Marine sediment microbial communities from White Oak River estuary, North Carolina - WOR-2-8_12 (SPAdes) (version 2) | ecosystem: Environmental > Aquatic > Marine > Intertidal zone >...
CGCCTAACGCTGGATTGCGTTACAAGGGACCGGGTTGCTTGAGCTTTCTGAATAACCGCGTTCTTTATAATAAGGATGGCGGCATAAGTGATTGTCGTAACAAACGACCCCCAATCGGAACGCCTTTGTGACAATCACTATATACAATGGGACGGGGCAAATTGTAAATGAATTTGGGGCAGTAATGATTACTGCCCCGGATACGAGCAGGTTGAAAAGCGCAATCAAGGTATGGCTTTATTTTTCGATTCCCTGATTTGATTTAAAAACCCAGGCTTTCGCTGTTGAAATCTCCGGCATGGCTATGCCGTTTTGTGCTTGATCTCCCAATCTTCGACGGTTTCGACATCTTCGACCTCCTCCCAGCCGCTGATCATCGCACGGGTGTGTGCCAAAATGGTATGGCCGGTCGTGATCATGTAGACATGGACAACCACAAATGCCAGGATCGCAAAGGCCCCGGCCGTGTGCAAAACGGCCACGACCGTTAGAGAAAGGCCGGACAGGCCCCACTGTGGCCAGGAGTTGTACCCCCAGTAAAGCAGCCCGGTAATCATCTGAAACGGAAGCAGGATGGCCGCCAGGATCAGGTAGGTAATGCGCTGCAGTGGATTGTGCTTGGCATCTTTGCGTTTGGGTACCGGATGAGGTTCTCCGCGAAAAATTCCGTACACGTAATAACGAACGACGACCAGCATCTTTTTGGTGGTGGGAATATACTGCCGCCACTCGCCGGTGGTAAAAATCCAGAATACAAAGAAAAGAAAAGCGATCAACCAGGTGTTGCCGACAAAATTGTGAACCCTGACCGCTGCCTGAAATCCGAAAAGGGTGAATAGGCCTTTGACCTCAAAGCCGGTGATCAGCAGCACCACAATCAGGGCGGTCTGGAGCCAGTGCCAGAAGCGCTCGTAACGCGTATAGAGATATATGTTTTTCAAATTATTTGGGTCTGTCATCAAATCATCCTCCTCCGGTTCAATGCAGTTATCACCGAACTTTCCAGCAAGATCCATACCATAACCCGATTGCAGGAGCATATTATTACGATTCGATTCGACAAAACGTGAAGCGAGATGCAACACACTCTATATTTTAGGGTTACATGCTGATATAACGGCACATTGTGTTGATATAGCGATCTTATAAGTTCATGAACGAAAAAATGAAAATTGAACCTACCAGACCTTGCAATTGAAAATAATGATCGTTAAGTTAACATGTGTTAACTTAACATTATAAACGGTTAATTATAATGGTTAACGGATGACCGCCCAAGCGTGATAACAATGCGGCCTGTTGCAGAGTGTTTTGTTGTCCGATTCCGTAAAAATTATAATAAATATAATGGGTTGTACGCATCGATGGCAATGTTTGAGTTCGGATCGCATGTCGGCAGCCTGGTGGTCGTTACGCGCAGGTTTATGCGCAGCGTTGGGTATAAAATCGCACGAATTTTGCATCTTTCGGGAGTATGATAATGGAACTGGAGAAACATTGGCAGACCATCTTTAATACGCTGCAGGACGGATTGATGGTTCTGGACACAAAAGGCAATATCCTGGCTGTCAACCCGGCAGCCGAGCGTTTGACCGGCTATTCTGCAGCGGAGTTGATCGGTAATAATTGCAGAACCTTAAATTGCACCGGGTGCAAAATTTTCGGACGGGGCACCGGCAAAGACTGGTGCCGTCTGTTTGAAGAAGGTGAAGTCAGAGGAAAAAAATGTACGATTACCAACAAACAGCATCGCGCCGTTCATGTCATCAAAAACGCCTCTGTTCTGAGAGATTCGGAAGGAAAAATGATCGGCTCGGTGGAAACCTTCGCGGACAAGTCCGAGGTCGTGCGACAACAAGCCGAAATCGAACTGCTGCGCCGATCCTGTCACCTAGATGATGGTTTTCATGGTATTATCGGCGAGTCCCCGGCAATGCAGCAGCTATTTGAGCTTATCGACAACGTTGCCCCGTCAGAAACACCGGTTCTCATCTACGGGCAAAGCGGAACCGGAAAAGAACTGGTCGCAAGGGCCATCCACGAGGCCAGTTCGCGCAGCGCAAAACCGTTTATCAAGGTCAATTGCGCAGCGCTAAATGAAAATCTGCTGGAAAGTGAGCTTTTTGGACATGAAAAGGGCGCTTATACCGGGGCCGATCGAACGCGCATCGGCCGCTTCGAAGCCGCACATGAGGGTACCATTTTTCTGGATGAAATCGGCGACATTCCCATATCGACCCAGGTTAAGTTGCTCAGGGTGCTTGAAGAAAAAGAGATCGAACGCGTGGGCGACCACAAACCAATCCGCATAGACGTGCGAATCATCTCTGCAACGAACAAAAACCTGGATGGATTGGTTGCTCAACAATTATTTCGAGAAGACCTTCTGTTTCGCATCAATGTTTTTCCGCTCAGGTGTCCGAAGCTATCGGAACGGGTCGAAGATATTCCTTTAATCGTTCAGAATTTCATCGATCAAAATTCCGGCAAAGGCACAAGGAAAATTTCAGGTCTGACCCCGGAAGCGCTCGAAGCGATTTTAACATATTCCTGGCCCGGCAACGTTCGCGAACTTCGCAATGCCATCGAATATGCGTTTGTGCTGTGTCCGGGCGGTTGGATTGGCCTGGAGCATTTGCCGCCCAAAGTGGCCTCGGCAAGCAAAATGCAACCCAGCCGCTTTAGGGGCAAATTAGATAATTGGGATCAGGAAAGGCAAGCGCTGATCAAAACGTTGTGCCAGGTCGATGGGAACCAGTCGGAAGCCGCAAGAATTTTAGGTGTCAGCCGGGTGACCATCTGGAAGCGTATCAAAAAATATGGAATCAACCTGGTATCCGAATTGGGCAAAACCTCAGGCCCATGATCACAATCCCCATTCTTGGCCACAAGCCAGTAAAGTCCCCCCCGATAGGAGATGTGCAACCGCGACCGGTTATCGATCCAATTCGTCGGCTTTTTCCTCTTTGGAAGCCCCCCTGCCATTTTTACCGTTTGCAAAAAAACGGCCTGCAGCGTGAATAAAAACGCCCGCCAGAGCGCCGAGGACGGCTACCCACCCCAGCATATCCAGCCATTTGGCCTTATCCCGGCCGGGCATGTAAAACCCGCTCAGCTTGGACAGGCGGCCATCGCCGTCGGTATGGCATTCGGCACAGGCCACCACATTTTCTTTGGGTGCCACCATATGGGTAATCGGAAAAACGTAGGTGGTCTCCACAAAGTCAAATTCTCCTGAAAATGGTATGTCCACATGCTCCTGGCCTTTGCGCAACGCCCTGTTCCAGTCGAGCGTCGTCCAATAACCGTCTTTACCGGACAGCAGGGGCACGAGCAGCGTTTTGTTCACTTTGTCATAAGGCTGCACACCGCGGTGGACTTTGAACGGGTAAATGCGGGCATTGGCATTTTGCCGGTTTCCCTCGGGCCATGAAACCGCTACGGTGCCGACCGGATCAATGCTGTCTTTGGCCGTCACCGATTTGATGATGCCGTCGTACCAGAAATATTCCGGTTTGATATGCTTGGCCCATTTCATCTGGCCCTTGATGGTCATATAATCAAATTTCCCAAATTCATCTTTGGTTTTGTATTTTTTGCCGTCTTTGGTTTTACCGGCCTGAGACCAGTCCCAGGACATTTTGGTGGGGTTGACTCTTGCAAATTCCGGAATGTGACAGCTCTGGCACGCGACTTTGTCCGTATGATCGTTGGCTTTGGAGCCGGGCTTGTGCGGCGTGGCGGTGTGGCAGGATTCACAGGTTATTTTCGAAGCCAGATCGTCTTCCACCAGGCTCTTGCGCTCCTTGACAGCGGGCAGGGTATACACCCTGCCGGCGATATTGTGTAATGAAGTGGTGTGACAGCGCACGCAATCGAAATTCTGGCTGTCGACACCCATATGCACATCCAGCGCCTTGTTCGGCTTTGTCAGCGAGGTATCCAGGTCTCCGTGCTTGACCCCGTCACCGCCGCCGCCGTAAAAATGACAGGAACCGCAGTTTTTCCGGCCGGGACGGCCAATATTCTGGGCACCTTCCCGTAGCTCGGCCTGGATCTCTTTGGCAATCTCGAGGGATTCATCGTCGCCGGCTTCAAGAAAACCCTTGATATCGGCCACGGCTTCATCCCAGTTCATATCTTTTTGGCTGTGACAGACCAGACAGTTGATGCCGCTCTCCAGGGAATTGCCCCATCCCGGATGGCAGGACAGGCAGCTCTTGTCAGCATTCTTGTTTGTCGAAATACAGAAATTATTCAGCGAGTTTCCGGCTTTTCCAAATTGTTTGTCCGTATCGGACGGATCGGCGAGCCAGGTCCAATGAATGGTTTGATGAAATTGTGTTTCGGCTTCGGAGTGGCAAGAAAGGCAAGCCTGGGTGATTTCTTTGCCGGATTTGAAGTCCTGCTGCAGCACCTCATGTTTGGAATGATCCGTGGTATTCCAGCGCTCTTTTGCTTTGGTTGCCTGCTGAGCCATGGTTCGGCCGGGTGCCTGGCCCTCTTCGGTCTGAGCGGCAATCGACATCATGGGCCAGAGAATCAGGCAGATGGCAGTCATAAATATGTATTTAAGAAGAGCGGGGTTGCCTTCTGTTTTTTTCATGGTCGGCTCCATTTGAGAAAGAATAATATACAGTATAGCCTGCCGGAAGACTGTTATGACAAGCGGCATAATGATCCACCCCGTCCGCAGCAGCCTAAAAAACGGCTGCTGCAGCGAGGCGTTAAAAACACAATTGTCACCGATGGTCGATGCAATTCAACTCTATTGGGTCTTTTTGATTTTGTAGGACCCGTCTTTGTTATATTCGACTTCAGCGTCAAGGTAGTAGACTTTTTTGAGCTCCGGTTTTATATCTTGGAGCATGTAAAAGGACTCACCGCTTCTGGCACCGGTCGAGCAAACGAAAACAATCGGCTTGTCGACAGGAAGCGTATCCACCTTTTCCTCGAGTTCATCCACGGGGATGTTAACGGCGGTCTTAAAATGACCGGCAGCGAATTCGTCGGGATCCCTTACATCGACCAGATAGACGCTTTGCGGGTTTTCATTCTGAATTTTTTCAAAGTTCGCGATGGCAATCGAACCCTCTTCCGCGCCGGATTTGACTGCAACCGCCGCAGGTTCCGCACCGTATGCCTGTGTCCAGGCCGGATAACCGGCATCGAATACCTTAACATTTTTATAACCAAGTTGAGCCGCCTTCCTGGCGGACTGATGGCTCAACTTTCAGGTGTAGCCGCCACAATAAAATACCAGCAGCATGTTTTTGTCGGCCGGCAGTTTGCCCTTGAGCTTGTCGAACTCGCTATCAGGGATGCTGATGGCTGAGGGAATATGGCCCTTGTCGTACTTGGCTTTTTTCGGTCGGGAATCGACAAGAATCATTTCGTTGGTCACCAGCTGGTCGGCCACATATTCGACGGAAACCGCCGCATAGCTGCCCATGGCCTTCATCCAGCCCGGAAACCCGTCGGCAAAGACTTTGACATTGGTGTAACCCAGTTTTTCCGCCTTCCTGGCGGATTTATGACTCAGCTTTCAGGTGGGCCCACCACAATAAAAAATCAACAGCGTGTTTTTATCCTGGGGCAGCTTGTCCGTCATCTCGTCAAACTGGCTGTCCGGGATACTCACGGCCGTGGGGATATGCCCTATGGCATATTTCGGTTTGTACGGCCTTGAATCAATAATCATAGCCCCTTCAGGTTGGGGAACCATGGCGTATTGCTGCACCAGGGCAAGATCTGCAATGTCGTGAAACTGCCAGTCAGGTGCGGCCGGCTCGGTCGCCTTCTGCGTCGCTGCACATCCCAGAGCCAGCGTCAGTATCAGCACCATGGACAATGCCGATAACTTTTTCAAATACATGGCTGAATTCCTCCTTCTTTTTATTTTTGCTACCTGGATGTTATTTGCACTTTGCGGGCGTCGGTGAATCCGCAGCATGCTCATGCATATAGGCGTAGATATCGGCTATTTCGGTTTCCGAAAGATTGCTCCACTCTTGCTCACACCCGAACTCGGAATAATTCTTGGATTCGAAAAGGGATGTCCACTGTTCCTGGGTTTTATCAGCCGGGCTGACGGGGGGTGTTTTGGATTCAACTTCTCCGCGTTCAAAGCAGGCTTTGTATACTTTGCGATAGGTGTACTTGCCTTTACGTTTGTTGCCCTTGTCCATAGCAAAGCTGACACTTACCGTGCTGAAGACAAAAATAATCGCCAACAGAGCTAAAAAAATCTTTTTCGTCATGATTCCTCCTATTTATAAAATGGGGTATATTGAAATGCGCAAGGGTTGACTTATTTATTCATCTCAAAAAGCGACGCCTTGGACCACATCGACCTTAGATCGGCTAAAGGAAACTCAAAAATAGCAAACATCATGCCAGCACATAAAATTTTATAATAAATTGATATTATTATAATAATTAAGAGCTGAAAGCGAAATGGAAGGAAAAATGAGTTAACAGGTGTTAACAGGTATTAACCCAACAAGATCGCAAGCCGGGCTTTAACCGAAGCGTGACAACTATGGAATTAAATCCGGCTTCAGGCATGGCGGCATGGTCGCATGCAAGCCCCATCCTGGCAAAAAGTCTGTTTGTCCATTCCCGGCGGGGCCGCAAAACGCAGATTCGGTGTTGGTTCTCCGGTGGGGGATGAAACGATAGTTCACTTTTGAGGTGATCAGGGGATTGTCTCTGAACACGAATCTTTGACTATTTGGCCGGTTTCTTCACCAGCCCCAGAGTCGTCATCGAAACGGCAGCCCAGGCTGCATTGGATCCCAGCGTCTTTTGAATCTCACGGCTGCAGTCGTAGATGCGGCAGGCATATGCTGACTCGATCGGCCTGATTTGATCGACGATACGGGCAAGCTGCCTTTGAATGGGCCTGTAATCATGAGCCGCTCTTATTTGAAACTGCAATTCTCTTAACCGGGAAACAAGGGACTTTCTCTTTGCTTCAAATTGAGCATCCGCCAGAAGATTTTCTGTATCCCTGATATAGTTTACGGCCCTTGCAATCAGTACAAAGGCCTCTTTCGGGTCAGGGGCAATAAAACCCCGGCCTGCGGCTGACTTTTTGTAAAACATCGCATTGATGGCGCCGCCTTCATGCAAAGACCCGTAGACTTTGTCTTCGAAGGGTTCGCGGCCCAGGCTGGAGATAGCACTCGTCCATTTTTCCATCTCTTTGCGCAAAATCATCATCTCCTTGTAAGCCGGCTCAGCCTCGATGTTCTCTTTATAGTTTTTAAACAATTCGTAAATGAGAAATCCAAGGCCCGCCACCGTTCCGGCCCGGCCCAGAAATTTGCTTCCGGCACCGAGTCGCCGAATCGTTTTCCGGCCCAACCCAGCGGCAATGCGCTCTGCGAAAATTTTCCAATAAGAAGCACTCATGTTAATCTTCCCCAAGCCAGGCTTCCGGATGGAAACTAGCTATGAAAGCGCCTGTTCCAATCAAATTCCGGCGAGGTTACTTTATCTTCCATTCTGCGAATGCGCTTTTCGAGATGCTGCCATTTGCGTTTCAGCCGTTCGGCCATCTCATGTTTTGAACGGCAATGTTGTTTTTCAAACCCACTTGCAGGCCTGTGACCGGCGCCAATATGAGATTCGGACTTCATCAGGAGCGCGGCCAGAACATACAACCCGATACCCAGCCAAAAATGGGTAAAAATGACCAGAACGACAACAGCTGCCCTGACCCAGAACACGGAAAAATCAAAATATTCGGCAAGCCCCCGGCATACGCCCAAAATGGCACCGTTGCGCGAGCGATAGAGCCCGCGCCTTGACGTCCTATAGTTGCTCATGATGAATTCCCTCTCTTTCCTTGTCGTGAAGAATGGTCTCCAATGCCTCGACGCGATCCTCCATCCTGTCAACGGCGGGTGATTTGAGTGCCTGCAATTCTTTTTCGATTTCTTCATCCAGCGAGAGCTTCTCCAACTCATCTTCCAGTGCCGGTTTCCGACCGAAATTGACCAGATCGGCTTCCGCCTCCATGTATTCGATGCGGTGTTCGAGTTCCTCGAATTTCATGATGCTGTCGACACCGGCGGCACGCCGTATTTCCTCCTGGGAACGCTTTTTCCGGGTGGCGTGAATATGCCGCTGGATAAGCACACGCTCCTTGTCGCGGGCTGATTTCAATTTATCTTCGAGTTGCCGGATATCGTCCTTATACTGCTCTAAAAGTATATGGTGCTCGCTCAATTCATGGGCAAGGGATGCCAGTCTTTTGGAAAACCGTCGCTTTTCAAGCAATGCCTGCTTGGCCAGATCATCGCGGCCCTTGTTAACGGCCATGGTTGCTCTGTCTTCCCAAAAATCAACCCGCTGCTCGAGCGCCTGCAAGCGGCGCTCGGCGGTTTTGCTCTCGGCGATTACCCCTGCACATGCGGTCTTGAGTTCAATCAATGTATCTTCCATTTCCTGGATCATCATTCTGATCAGTTTTTCCGGATCTTCAGCCCGATCAAGCATAGCGTTGATGTTGGAACCGACAATATCTCGGAATCTTGTGAATATGCCCATCTTATACCTCCGTTTTTTAAAGGCGGTCTCGACTCCCGATCTGAGGCGTTGAAACCAGATTGAGTTTGTTTCGAAGCAGCTTCTGTTCAATATTTATTGAGCATGTATCATGCCAAAAATGATTTCGTTCCTAATCCCCTGAAATCATATGCATTTATTCGTTTGTTAAAATGCTTGGTTTTTGGCTTTAAATACCAAATAATAGCAATAAATACTAAATAGGTGTAAAATACACCATTATCCGAAAACTTTTTTCGACTTGCAAAATGGTCCTGAATCCCATAATAACGGTGCAGCCATTGAATTTTTCAAACATGGCAAATGAATTGCATTTGCAACGTGAATTAACTGTCATCATGGGTTGGCGAAATGAAGATATCCGCGCGCATAGGCGAAAAATTCGAGAGGGTGAGGGTATTTTGGAGTTTGTACACCAGTGGGCTGAACCGCAAGGAGGTGGAGCAGTTTCTGAAAAAAGACACGGTTGACGCCTTCTCGTATTTTAAAGGCAAAGCAGGCATTGCTGATGGTATTGCCAAACGTCCCTCGATCAAGCAAATCTTTTATGTCTGCAAGGAGATTTTCATCAGTTTTGTCATGCGCTTGACACCGGCCCGCAGGCTGTTTTACGGCATCGCAATCGTCGGCTTTCTATTCGGATTGATGCAACTCGACACGTTTTACCTGCTCGCATCGTTTGTCATTTTGAATTTGTTGCTGGTTCTTGAGCTGGTCGATAAACTCACGACCCGTGATGAATTGGAGATCGCCAGGGAGATTCAGCTCAGCCTGCAACCCATTAACATTCCGGAGTCGGCCCTGCTTTCCATTGCCACCTTCTACCGTCCGGCCCGATTGGTCGGCGGGGACTTTTTCGACATCGTCCAACCCCGCAATGACCGGATTGTCAGCATCGTTGGTGATGTTTCGGACAAAGGCATTTCTGCCGCCTTATACGCCGCATACACCCAAAGCATGTTTCAATCTTTTTCGGAAACGGGAAACTCGCCTTCCAATATCTTTAGCAGCCTGAACAATTTAATCGGCAAGCGATTGCGCGAAGGCGATTTCATTACGGCGGTAATCGCTTTTTTTGATTTAGAGGAAAAATCCGTCCGCATTGCCCGCGCCGGTCACAATTGGCCGCTTTATTACTGCGCCAACACCCGCAGCATCACAGAGCTTAAACCGAAGGGGTTCAGTATAGGCCTGTGCGGAGACGCGCGTTTTTGCAGCCAGATGGAAGAAGAAAAGATCTTTCTGAAGCCGGGCGATTTGCTGCTTCTCTATTCGGACGGTGTAACCGAAGCCACAAACGCGAAAAACCAGATGTTCGATGTAACCGGGTTGAAAACGGTCATCTCCGAGAGCGCTCACGAATCCAGCGAAAAAATCATCGGCCAGATTAATTCCCGGCTGCACCGGTTTGTCAGATCCGATGAGCTTCAGGACGATGCCACCATGGTTGCAATCAAGGTTAAGTAACCTCTGCAGTCGGAAAGGCACGGTTTCATCAACCTTGCGATAAAACAGTTGACAGCTTTTATTATCGAATCTAAGTAGCTTACATAATAATTATAGAGGGCTCGCCTTTCCATACCGGGCAAATACCATTGAGGGGGTGGAAACCATCTTTTATCCGCAAAAGCGCACCGGATTAATCAAAGAAAAGGGGCTCGGGCTGATTCATGTCTACTACGGCCAGGGGGTTGGTAAAACCACTCGGGCAGTCGGGTTGGCCGTAAGAGCCGCGGGAGAAGGGCTTCAAGTGGACATCGTGCAATTTATGAAATCCGGTACATCCGCCGAGGTGGCCATCTTCAAGAAAATTCCCAACATCAGGTATTGGTGTCCCGGCAAGCATCCCTTTATAATGACCAGCGGCCCCAAACCGGTGCATTTTGAGCACGCTGCCAAGGCTTTAGAATTTGCTTTTGAGGCGATTGAAAGAGGATCGCACCTCCTTATCTGTGACGAAATTCTGGATACCATCATATTCGATGTTCTAAAAAAGGAGCAGATTATCGGACTCATCGATAAATGCAAGCACAACGTTGAATTGGTCATGACCGGCATCAATGCACCGGCAGCGATTATGGACAAGGCCGACTACGTAACGGAGCTGGTGCAGGTCAAGCACCCCTATTATAAGGGCGCCCGGGCAAGAAAAGGAATCGAATACTAGAATCCATCCTAAAAAGTGTCTAAGTGCCCGGAAATGCGTTTTTCCAAACCTCATTTCGATATCCAAAAGAAAAACAAGCCTTGCGAATTTTCCATCCGAAACAGCAGGCACAACAAACTATAGTGGTGTAAGTCATTGTGCGCGGTTGCAATAGATGATGGCGTTGCTCTTTACCAGTGCATTGAATCGCCGCACCGGATTGACGGATGAATGCGCCATGTGCAAGCGTTATCTCTTCAACGACATCCCGTTTTTTAAAATTCGTCTGACCCTGTCCAGAAGCTCCAGCTTTTCATTTTTGGACAAATTCTTCAACATCAGCACCAGCGAATCATCCTTTTTTTTTTCAATGTGCTTGAGCGTTCTTTTGCCCTTTGGCGTTATTTCGAGCATGGTTACGCGCTCATCCTCGGGGTCGGATTTTTTGAGAATAAATCCGTCTTTCTCGAGCCTTTTGGCGATACCGGTAATATTGGCACCCGGAACGAGCATGATCCGGCTCACATCGCTGATTTTATTCTGACCCTTCTCGGAAGCCTCGAGAACCCGTAGGACATTGTACTGCGGAAATGAAAGTCCGTAATTTCTGAAAATACCGGAATGGCCTCTCTTGAACGTCTCTGCTGCCCTCACGATGGCCATCAGGACTTTTTCATCAATGCTCAGATCGCTTTTGTAGGTGCGTTCAGCCATAGTATCGCCCTATTTATTCTATCGCAAAAATAAAATCAATATTTAGTATATCAATATATTGACTGTTTTTTGTGATGTAAATGCAGTATTTGACGCAAAAGCATCATTATAGGAATAGTATAAATAATTCTGGTAGATTATTAAAGCCCTTGAATTTGTAAAACAGAAGATATTTACGTCTGATTTTAGAGCCTGGCCGATATGATAAAAATCTATTGACACAAAAATTAGGTTTAATTATTGATAATCAATTTATTGAATAGTCATCGTGTTTGAACAAACATCTGAAACGGAATCGCTTTATGACCGAAGCATTGATCCATGCTATGGTGGAGATGCAAGAAGGTGCCGCATTGCAAAGGGCGAGACAGCTGCTGGACACGGGGATCGATCCCATCAAAATTCTGGATGCCTGCTCAAATGCCATGGAAACCGTTGGAAAACGCTTTGAGAAAGGAGAGTATTTTCTGCCCAATCTCATGCTGGCTGGCGAGATGATGAAACAGATCTCCGAGATGTTAAAACCCCTGCTCAAAGCGGAAAAGACCGGGGCAGGAAGGGGCAAGGTCCTGATCGGCACCGTGGAGGGGGATATCCATGATATCGGCAAAAATATCGTCACCTTCCTGCTCGAGGCCAACGGCTTCGAGGTGCGGGATATCGGCATCGATCAATCTCCCCAAAAATTCGTTGCGGCCATTCAGGACTTCCGACCCGCAGTGGTGGGCATGAGCGGCTTGCTCACACTTGCCTTTGAATCCATGAAAAAAACGGTCCAGGCAATAGAAGCCGCCGGGCTGCGCCATGATGTTCGACTCATTATCGGAGGTGGTCAGGTTACCGAACGGATAAAAGACTATACCGGAGCCGATGCCCATGGGCCGGATGCAATGGCGGGGCTGAGAATCACCAAAAAGTGGATCGGGGGTCAGTAGCATGAAGGAGCGATTTCTCGAAATCTCAGCAGACGCCGATCAGAAGCAAGAGCAGCAATTCGCGATATGGCTTTCAGGTGACGGCATCCCCTTTGCTGACAGCGCTGCCAAAGCGGCCTATCAAGAGCGGGCGACTCTGGTCAAAGATGCAATCCAGCTTAGCCAAAAGCCCGGGCGCATACCCATCTGTCCCTCCGCAGGATTTTTCCCCATTCAATATGGCGGAATCACGATGTACGATGCCATGTACGACTACGAGGCCTTAAAAAAGGCCTGGGTAGGCTACCATCTGGAACTGGAGCCGGACATCTACAACGGCCCCAGCATCATCGTCCCCGGTAAAGTTCTGGATATCCTGGAGATGATTTTCTATCAGTGGCCGGGACACGGTGTTGCCAGGGATCGAGAATACCAGTACGTTGAAAATGAATACATGCAGGCAGAGGAATACCAGGACCTGATTGACGATCCGACGGCCTTCTTTCTGACCGCCTATCTCCCGCGAACCTTCGGTGCCCTGAAACCTTTTGAGGCCCTGCCGCTTTTTCCACCGCTGAATGAGATTCCTCTGGTCCCGCCCACATTGATGCGTTTTGGAACCGAGCAAATGCAAAGTGCTTTTCAAGCTATGGGTCAGGCCGGTCAGGAAGCGCTGCGATGGAGAACCGCTGTCGGCGAAATCAATATGCGCATCATGACACAGGGTTTTCCGGCCTATTCAGGCGGCTTCACCAAAGCCCCTTTTGACGTCATCGGAGACAGCCTGCGGGGCACAAGGGGAATTATGCTGGACATGTTCCGCTATCCGGATGAACTCAAAGAAGCCTGCGAGCGGCTGACCCCCATCATGGTCAAATGCGGTGCCGCCGCCTGCCGTGCCAACGGCCACATCATGCCCTTCATTCCGCTGCACAAAGGGGCAGACGGCTTCATGTCCGATGATCAGTTCCAAACCTTCTACTGGCCAACCCTGCGCAAACTCATCATCGGCCTGATAAATGAAGGCATGGTGCCGCAGCTTTTTGCCGAGGGCAGCTACAATCAACGGCTGGATGTCATTGGCGACATTCCCAAAGGCAAGGCCGTCTGGTGGTTCGACCGCACCGATATGAAACGCGCCAAGCAAACCGTTGGGAAAGTGGCCTGTCTGGCCGGAAACATGCCCCTGGACCTGCTCTGCACCGGCACCCCCGATCAGGTCAAAACCTATTGCAAAAACCTGATTGACATCGCCGGTGCGGATGGTGGATTCATCTTTTCCAGCGGGGCCGGCATGCAGGGGTCCAAACCGGAAAACGTGAAGACCATGATAGCATTCGCCAAGGAGTACGGGGTATATCGATAAACCCATAACATTCGGAGATAACCGCATGACAGACAAGCTCGTATTGCGTGAATTGAGCCGATACCCCATCGGAACCTTTGCTGATATCATTTACCGCAATGCATTGCTCTATCCCGAAAGTGAAGCCTTTGTCTGTGGATCTGATCGCAAAAGCTTTAACAGCTTTAACGAGCAAGTGAACCGTCTTGTTCATGGCTTGCAGGCTGCAGGGGTCCGAAAAGGAGAAGTTCTCGGGATTCTGTCATGGAGCCGGCTGGAGTATTGCGAGGTTTTTGGGGCAGCCATGAAGGGAGGCTTTATACTGGCTCATTTCAATCCCCGGCTGCAAGCCGAAGAATTGACTCATGTCATCAATGACGCTGGGGCCAGAGTCATTTTTCTCGGCCATGAATTCATTGAAATTATGGATGGGCTCAAGGAGCGTCTGGCGAAAACCAGAGTTTTCGTCGTCTTCGGCAATGAAACAGAATCGATGCGGTCCTATGAAGATTTTTTGAAGACCCAGCCAGTGGAAGAACCCGATGTCACGGTCAGCGAAGACGACCCTCTGGCAATATTTTATACCAGCGGGACCACCGGATTGCCACGTGGTGCAACATACACGCATAAGCAGAAAATGGAAAATGTATGCATGAAAGCCCTGGACATCGGTGTAGAATTCGGCGACCGGCATCTGGTGGTTCTGCAAATGTTTCATACCGGCGGAGATAGTCATGTCTGGCCGTTTTTCCTGATGGGTGGATGTAATGTCATCATTGCCGATCCTTCTTTCAAGCCTTTGGTCACATTGCAAACCATCGTTGAAGAGCAGATTACAGATGTGCATATCGTTCCGACCCAGCTGGTATCTTTGCTGAATCTGCCCGGTATCAAGGACTATGATCTCGGAAAACTAAAACGCGTCTGGTACGCGGCCTCTCCAATGCCAACCGCAGTTTTGAAACGTGGGCTTTCGGTGTTTGGCCCCATATTTATCCAGGGATACGGGCTCACAGAATCCGGGCCCCACTCGACCGTGCTGAATCAAGCCAGCCACCGCAGCTCAGGTTTGTCCGGGACGGAACCGGGCGTGCTCGCATCCTGCGGGCAACCATGTGTAGGTGTCCACATACGAATTGTCGATGAGGCCGGTGGTGACGTCGAGGTTGGAAAAATTGGAGAGATCATCATTCAGAGCAGACGCAACATGAGCGGATACTGGCGCAATCCTGATGCCACCAGGAAAGCGATTAAAAATGGATGGCTGTATACCGGTGACCTGGGATACTACGATGAACAGGGCTATATTTACATCGCCGACCGTAAAAAAGACATGATTGTGACAGGCGGCGAAAACGTTTATCCCAAGGAAGTCGAAGAGGTTTTGTACCGTCACCCGGCCGTTCTGGAAGCAGCCGTCATCGGCATTCCGGATGATTATTGGGTGGAGCGGGTTCATGCTCTTGTGGTTTTAAGGCAGGGCCAGCAAGTCTCCGCGGAAGATATCATGGACTTTTGTAGAACGCACATCGCGCATTATAAAGCGCCCAAGGGAGTCGAGTTTTTGGATGACTTGCCCAAAAATCCCCAGGGGAAAATTCTTAAAAAAGAAATTCGCAAACGTTACTGGACGCAGTAGTAATCGTTGCAGACAGCGTCGTATCAGGAGGTTTGAATGTCAGAAGTCAGGCACATACGGACGGTTTGCCGCAGCTGTCACGGCGGATGCGGAGTCATCGCCCATGTGAAAAACGGTGAGGTCATTAAAGTGGAGGGAGATCCGGAATCACCTATAAGCCACGGCACCATGTGTGCAAAGGGGCTGGCAATTACGCAACTGGCCTATCATCCGGATCGAATCCTTTATCCCATGCGAAAAGACAATGGAGATTGGAAACGCATCTGCTGGGATGAGGCCCTGGATACGGTCGCCGCGAAGTTAAAAAAGATCGCCGCTGCGCACGGGCCCGAATCCATCATCATCGGTCAGGGAACCGGCCGGGATTTCGAAAGCCACTTCTCGCGTTTCGGTAATTTGCTGGGCACCCCCAATATGTTGACAGCCGGGCATATGTGCTACCTATCCCGAATCGGCGCCACCCTGACCACCTGCGGCAGGCATCCGGCCATCGACTACGCCAACAATCCCAAGTGCATTGTGATGTGGGCCTGCAATCCCTTGTGGACCAATCCGGATGAATACAAGGGGGTCAGCTTTTGGCGGGCTTATGAAAAAGGCGCCAAGCTGATCGTCATCGATCCGCGTAAAGGTTTTCTGGCCAAGCGCGCTGATCTCTGGCTGCAGCTGCGACCGGGCACGGATGCCGCTCTGACCATGGGATTTTTCCGTGTCATCATCGATGAGGAACTTTATGACCGGGAATTCGTTTCACAATATATTCATGGTTGGGATTCTTTTGTGGCCAGGGTCAAGCAGGATTATTCACTCGACCGTGTCGCAGAGATTACATGGGTGAAACAGGAACTCATCCGGAAGGCCGCCAGACTGTATGCCATCACCAAACCGGCCGGCATCCACTGGGGTGTGCCTACGGAGCAAACCAACAACTGTACCGACTTCACACGGACCGCTGTCGGTCTCATGGCGGCCACGGGTAATCTGGATGCCCCCGGGGGCAATGTGTTTCATGAGCCGCCCGGAACCCGCAAAATATCCGAATTTTCAGCAAATCGGGCGCTATCAGACGAGCAAAGAAAAAAGCGGCTGGGCGGTGATCAATACCGGCTGGCTGCCAGAATGACGATTGTCACCCCAAAATGCGCCTGGGATGCGATTTTGACCGGCAAACCCTATCCGGTGAAGGCAGGATATCTCGTGGCGACCAACCCGGTGGTGTCCAGAGCAAATGCCCGGGAAGTTTATCATGCTTTGAAAAAGCTGGAATTTTTGGCTGTATCGGATTTTTTCCTGACGCCGACCGCGGAGCTGGCAGATATTTTCCTGCCGGCCGGCACCTGGCTCGAGCAGGATCACGTGTCTGAAAACTGGAAGTATCACGGCTATGTGCTGGCGAGGCAAAAGGTTGTTGAGATTGGCGAATGCTGGCAAGACCACAAAATATTCATGGAATTGGGCAAAAGAATGGGCCAGCAGTGGTGGGACACCATCGAGGACTCCCTTGACTGGCTGCTGGAACCGACAGGCCTGACATGGCAGGAATTCAAAAAGAAAGGCTATCTGCATGGAGAGCAGAAATATTACAAATACCGTGAGAAGGGCTTTTCCACCCCCACACGGAAGGTGGAACTGTATTCCACCATTCTTGAAAATTGGGGACGGGATCCTTTGCCCAAGTACACGGAAATTCCCGAAAGTCCGTTTTCCCGACCTGATCTGGCTGAGAAATATCCATATATTCTGAATGCCGGCCTGCGCACCCCCACATTTTTTCACTCAGCCAACCGGCAGATACCCTGGCTTAGAGAGATTAGGCCCGACCCCATCGTGGAGATCCATCCTGCAACAGCCGAGAAACACGGTATCGGTGAAGGAGACTGGGTCTGGATAGAATCGCCGCGGGGCCGCATCAAAGAAAAGGCCAAGCTGAACAACGGTATCGACCCATCCGTGATCGTGGCCGAGCACGGTTGGTGGTTTCCGGAAACCGGCAGCGCTGATCATGGTTGGGAGGTTTCCAATATTAATATGTTGACCGATAATTCGCACGAATCAATGGACCCGGTGATGGGGGCAACCAACCTGAGGGTTCTGCTGTGTAATATTTGCCGTTGTGGAGATGATTAGGAGGAAGACAGATGGAGAAGATCTCGTTGGTGTTCCGAAAGAAGGATTGTATGGGCTGTCATGCCTGTGAGGTTGCCTGCAAGCAGGAACACGGCCTGGGGGTCGGGCCGAGATTGGTGCGGGTGCTTGAGAAGAGCCCTGACTACGTCCCCATTTATTGCCACCACTGTGCCAAAGCCCCCTGTGTAGAGGCTTGCCCGGTGGAGGCAATTTCCAGGAATGAACAGGGTATCGTTTTAATTGACGATGATCTTTGTATCGGGTGTAAAGAATGCCTGGAAGCTTGTCCCTTCGGCGCCATGCAATTTGAAGACCGGCGGGAAGTCGCACTCAAGTGCGACCTGTGCCAGCACCGGCTGGCCGAAAATAAACCGCCCGCCTGCATCAGTGTCTGCCCGACCGCGTGTATTTATTTGGGCGGCAAAAAAAGCATTGCGGCTGTGTTTGAGAAAACGCCTTAAAATCGGAGCTCTGACAAATGGCAAATGATGGGCAGGTAAAGATACGAATTAACAACCTTATGCTCAGTTTTGGCGGTGTCTTTGCCCTTGATCAAGTGAGCCTGAATATCCGGGATGATGAAATTCTGGCTATCATCGGTCCGAATGGGGCGGGCAAGACCGCTTTGCTTAACTGCATCAATGGCTTTTACAAACCGCAGGAGGGTGAGATCTATTATGACGATCAACGAATTACCCGCATGCGCCCGGATAAGCTGGCCAAGCTCGGTATCGCCCGAACTTTTCAGAATATTGAGCTTTACAGCGGGCTGAGCACCCAGGACAATATCATGGCGGCCAGGCACGTGCTGATGAAGCAAACCTTCGTCACCGGTGCGCTGTTTTTGGGGTGGGCGCTTCAGGAAGAAATCAACCACCGGCGGACGGTGGAGGAGATTATCGACTTTTTGGAAATGGCGCCGATGAGAAAGAAGGTGGTCGGTGTATTGCCGTATGGTATACAGAAAAGAGTCGAGCTGGGAAGAGCGCTGGCACTGGAGCCGAAAGTGTTGCTGCTCGACGAGCCTATGGCGGGGATGAATCTGGAGGAAAAGGAGGATATCGCCCGCTTCATCCTCGACATATTTGAAGGACAGGGAGCCACCTATCCCGACACACCCGTTCTGCGCGATGGGATTCGCAGCATCATCCTGGTCGAACACGATATGGGGGTCGTTATGGACATCGCCGACAGGATCGTTGTCCTTGATTTTGGGCGTAAGATTGCCGAGGGCACGCCGGCTGAAATTAAGACGAATCCGGAGGTTATCAGCGCTTACCTGGGAAAAGAAGAATAGGTTTTGTTGCATGAATAAAATGGTTAACCCGCAGAGATAAGGCAAAATGCTGGAAGTCAACAACATCGAAGTTGTCTATATGAATGTTATCCGGGTTTTGCGCGGCGTATCGCTGACGGTTGCCGATGGCCAAATCGTGGCCCTGCTCGGCGCCAACGGTGGTGGCAAAACAACGACGTTAAAGGCTATTTCGGGGATGCTCAGAACGGAAGAGGGCGAAGTCACCGACGGCGGTATCGAGTTCGATGGCCACCGAATAGACCGGTTGGGACCCGAAAATATTGCGGTTTTGGGTATCAGCCAGGCGATGGAGGGACGCAGGGTCCTTGAGCATCTCAGCGTAGAAGAGAATTTGCTCGTGGGGGCCTATCTCCGCAAAAATCGACGCGAAGTCAAGCAGGATATGAAAATGGTTTTTGATTACTTCCCACCTGTAAAACGACTGCGCCGTCGGATGAGCGGTTATCTGTCTGGTGGTGAACAACAGATGCTGGTGATCGGGCGGGCTTTAATGGCGCGTCCCAAACTGATGCTCCTGGATGAGCCATCGCTCGGACTTGCCCCGCTAATGGTACAGGAAATATTTGAAATTATAAAGAAAATCAATGCCGATCAAAAGATGAGCATACTGCTGGTGGAACAAAATGTCAGAGCCGCCCTGGGTATCGCCGATTACGGCCATGTTGTGGAAAACGGCCGGGTCGTCTTGGGCGGTTCGGCCGAGACCTTAAGAGATAACGAGGACGTACGTGAATTCTATATGGGACTGTCAGCGGTTGGCTCACAAAAGAGTTATCGTGAAGTCAAGCACTACCGTCGACGAAAACGCTGGGTGGGTTAACAATACAGCAAAGGGAAATATCGATCCGGATGGAGCAAGTCCACAGCGCAAAAGGTGATACCTGGCCCAAGGTACTCAAATACAATTACGAAAAATATGGTGAACATCGCAGGGCCATGCGTCACAAGCATTACGGTGTCTGGCAGCCTTACACCTGGAAGGACTATTATCTCAATGTAAAGCACCTGGCACTGGGTTTGCTGGCTCTGGGCTTTGAGCCCGGAGACAAGGTCCTGATTATAGGGGACAATGCACCGTATTGGTACTATGCCGAACTGGCCGCCCAGGCCAACCACGGCGCATCTGTGGGTCTGTTTTCAGATTTGCTGCCATTGGAGATAAAGTACGTCGCTGAAAATTCAGAGGCCAGATTTGCCGTGGTCGACGGCCAGGAACAGGTGGATAAGCTATTGCAAATCAAAGATGAACTTGCCCGGCTTAAAAATATTATTTACTGGAGCTATAAGGGTCTGGCCCAGTACGACGATGATATCCTGATCGGTTACAGGGAGGCACTAAAACTGGGGGAAAAGTACGCAACGGAACACCCCGGGCGCTTCGAGGAAAATGTGGAAACCGGCCGGGCGGATGATATTTGTGCCATCATTTACACCTCGGGAACCACAGGAGCTGCGCCAAAAGGCGCCATGCACACCCATCGGACATTGAGGGCAGGTGCCGAGCGGCTTCTAGAGCTCGATCCCTGGTATACAAATGATAATGTTGTCCCCTATCTGCCGCCCGTCTGGATCAATGAGCAATGGATCGGGCTCGGTTGCCACCTGCTATCGGCTGCCATCCTGAACTTTGCCGAGGCGCCGGAGACCCAACAGCGGGATAGTCGGGAAACCGGACCCAGTATTGTATTCTACGGGGCGCGCTTGTGGGAAAGTCAGGCCGCAACGGTGCAAGCCCGGATTTTAGGGGCGGATGCCCTTAAGCGATACGCCTTCCGGCTGTTGATGCCGGCCGGCTATACGTCAGCCGAATTAAAGTATCGCAAGCAAAAAAAAGGCGTTACCTTGAAACTGCTTTATTTTATGGCGGATATTCTCTTGTTTCGGTCTATCAAACATAGCCTGGGTTTGTCCAATGCCAGAATTTGTTACACAACCGGCGCGATACTCAGCCCGGATGCTTTCAGGTTCTACCATGCACTCAATCTTCCGCTAAAAAGCCTGTATAGTTCAACCGAGGGAGGTATTCTCGGTGGCGCCCGCAATGATGACATCCATTTTGAAACGGTCGGTCCCACCGGCGAGGAAACGGAGTTAAAAATTGGCGAGAATGGCGAACTCATCTGCCGGCAGTCCGGTGTTTTCGTCGGTTACTTTAAAGACCCGCAAAAGACGGACAGCGTCCTGCAGGACGGGTGGTTTCACAGTGGAGACAGCGGGTTCCTCCGGGAGGACGGGCACATTGTATTTATCGATCGAATCCAAAACCTGGTGAAGCTTGAAAATGGCGAAACCCTCGCGCCTCAAAATGTGGAGAGCCGTTTGAGGTTCAGCCCGTATGTCAAAGATGCCTGGGTTTTGGGTGGTCCACAAGGCGCTTATGTTTCGGCGATCATCATCATCGATTTTGATAATGTAAGCAGGTGGGCCGGAGAGCGTAAAGTAATATTTACGACATTCGCCGAACTTTCCCAGGCGCCGGAGGTTTATGAGCTGCTGAGGAATGAAATCGGAATCCTCAACCACAAGTTACCGGCCGGCATCAGGGTGAAGAAATTCGTTAATCTCCATAAGGAATTGGATCCGGACGAGGGAGAGTTGACCCGCAACCGGAAATTGAAAAGGACATTGCTGGAAAAACGCTACCATGATCTTATCGATGCAATCTATGCGAATAAGACAGCCTTAACAATAGAGAGCCGGGGCCGATATCGTGACGGGCGCACCGGAACCATCCAGGCCACAATTCAAATTGCGACGATCGAAGAAGGAGCTGCCTGATGACCTTCTTTCTGCAACTCATTATAACAGGATTTGCCCAGGGTATGATTTATGCTCTGATTGCCATCGGCTTTGTGATCATTCTGAAATGCTCGGAGGTATTTAACATTGCCCAGGGGCACTTTGTTTTGATTGGCGGCTATCTCGGCTGGACCTTTCTGGTACCGTTCGGTCTGCCAATATGGGCCGCGTTGCTGGCGGCCATCGCGGTGGCGGCTGTCATGGGCCTGGTGATCGAGCGGCTGATGTTGCGCCCGCTGGTGGGGCAACCGGTACTGGCCGTCGTTATGATGACCATCGCGTTATCCACGGTATTGGGAGGCCTGGCAACTCTGCTCTGGGGGGCCGAATACAAGGCCTACCATGGATTGTTGCCGACCATAACCATGAAAGTCGGTAAAATATCCATACCTTCAGAGTCTATGATCGGACTGATCGTGTCCATCATCTGTGTGGTGATGCTCATGCTCCTTTTCCGCTATACTAAGATCGGGCTGGCCATGCGGGCCACGGCTGAGGATTTGCAGGTGGTGCAGAGTGTGGGGATCAGAGCCACAACCGTTTATGCCGTCTCATGGATCATTGCCAGTGTCGTCGGTGTCATCGGCGGCATCTTGCTGGGGGGCGTATCGGGGGCCAATATGGATCTGGCGCTCATCGGACTCAAAGCCTTTGCCGTTGTCCTGCTGGGCGGGGTCAACTCCATTGGCGGGGCTATTGTCGCCGGCATCATACTGGGGATGCTGGAGAATGTGGCTGCCGGCTATCTGGACCCGTTACTGCCCGGCGGCGGACTGGCCCAGGTTTTCCCGTTTTTTGTGATGATCATCGTCCTGGTCTTCAGGCCCCATGGTCTTTTCGGCCTTGCACATATTGAAAGGGTTTAATAAATGGGCTCGCGCACCGGAACCTTTCATGAAAATTATGCCCAGGAAATGGCAATCTTGAGCTCCGGGCGGCAGTGGGGAGCAGTGGCGGCGTTGCTCATTTTTCTTTTCGCCTGCCCCCTTTTCTTAAGCGACAGGATGTTGACCATCCTGACAACCATGGGGATTGCTGTTATCAGCGTCCACGGACTCAACATTCTCACCGGCTACTGCGGTCAAATATCCATCGGCCATTCTGGATTTATGGCGGTCGGCGGTTATACATCAGCCATATTATGCGCCAAACTCGGCTGGCCATTCTGGGTGGCGCTGCCCTGCGGTGCCCTGGCTGCGGGAATCGCCGGTTTGCTTTTCGGCCTGCCGTCTTTAAAAATAAAAGGTTTTTATCTCATTATGGCAACCATCGCGGCCCAATTTATTATTATCTGGATCATCATCCAGCTACGCAGCATTACCGGTGGGACCGATGGGTTACTTGTGCCCAAACCGCAGATTGGCCCGATCGCATTGAGTTCCAAAACCAGCTATTACTACCTGGTTTTGGTTTTTGTCGTGCTGGCGACAATCACAGCGCATAACATCGTCAGAACCAGGGCCGGTCGGGCCTTTATCGCCATTCGGGACAACGACCTGGCTGCTGAGGTCATGGGTGTCAGTCTGTGGAGCTACAAACTGCAGGCCTTTTTTATCGGCTGCATCTATGCCGGCGCGGCTGGATCGTTGCTGATCCACTACGTTAGATTCGCCAGCATCGAGCAGTTTCCTTTTATGGATTCCGTCTGGTATCTGGGAATGTTGATCGTGGGGGGCATGGGCAGCACGGCAGGGGCGATCTTTGGTGTCATCGCTCTCAAGCTCCTGGATGAGCTTGTTACCGTAGCCGGCCCGATCCTTGCGGCTGCCGTTGCGCCGCAGGCAGCCGCATCGCTGGCTCTCATTTCGCATGGAATGATCATCATCATTTTTCTGATATTTGAACCGCGGGGGCTTTATCACCGCTGGGAGATAATTAAGACGTATTTCAGGCTCTGGCCATTTTCTCATCAAGAAATAGAGTGAAAGGGGGTGATTCAATTCCGGGCAAAATACCTGTTTCATAGCGTTGATTAACCCAACAGCCGGAAAGGAGGGTAATACAATGGCTAAAATAAAATCGATGTTGTTTGCTTCACTGGCAATCCTGTTAACCGCAGCATTGCTTTTGCCCGCAAGTGCCCGGGCTGAAAAAGTGCTGTATGTCGGCGGCACCCAGTCGCTAACCGGTCCTTTTGCCGAGGATTCAGCGGCGGTGCTGGCTGGGATTGAGGATTATGTCAAATATGTCAATGAGACCAAAAATCTGGCTCCCTGGCGTCAAGAAAAATTTCCAGCCGATATAAAGCTGGAGGTGATGTGGCGGGATGACGAGCTCAAACCGCCCAAGGCGCTGTCGATCTATGAAGAGCTCAAAGCCAAAGGAATGCTGGTGGCCAGGATATCGGGGTCGCCCATAGCGCTTGCGCTCAAAGACAGGCTGTGGGAGGACCAGATGGGCGCCACCAGTATGGCCAGCGGATCCTATCTGCTGACGCCGCCTCAAAGCATCTTCACCTATTACCCGATCTATACCGATTCCTGCGCCGCCATTGCCGATTGGTTCAAGGAGAATTGGAATGAAACCAGAAAGCCTAAAGTTGCCTACCTGACGGCCGACAACGCCATGGGCCGGTCGATTGAGATACCTGAGATGAAGGATTATCTGGTAAATAGCGGGTATGAGTTTGTGGGCATCCAGTATGTGCCGCTGGTGCCGACCTCGCCACCCACCACCCAGCTCACCTGGCTCAAGCAAAAAGGTGTCGACCTGGCCCTGGGTGTGATGATCAATCCCGGCTCACAGCCGACGGTAAAGGAGATGGTCAGGCTGGGGATGGGACCCCATCTGGATTACAAAATGACCTTTGGGGTTGCTTTGCCGGGTCACGCCGCGGTGTTCGCGGAGGCCATGGGTGAACTCGGTGACGGTTATGTCTGCGCGGGCAGCTTTCGCCCCCTTGATGATCTGGCCACCCCCGGAATAAAGTTCTGCAACGATCTGCAGGATAAATACCGTGCCGACAAGCGGATTACCCACATCATGTATGAGGCAGGAATCCTTGAGGGCATGATCCAGGTAGAAGCCCTGCGGCTGGCCATGCAAAATGTGCCCTTTGAAAAGCTCACCCCGCGGGATGTACTGGTACATGGCTTTTACCAAATCAAAAACCTTCCTACCGGCGACATCAGCAGCACTCCCCTCACCTATGGTAAGGGCGATATCGAGGGCGTTGATCAGATACGCATCGACCAGGTGCAGAAGGGCAAATCCGTAAAGGTGGGCATCTTCCCGATGCGCCACATCTATACAAAAAAATAGGCACATCTCGTCATTTTCCCGGAGGCTCTATCGACAATAGAGCCTCCGGGTAGCCTCACTGAAACTGTGCCGCGGATTTTGGGATGATCTTTCTAGGAACTCATGCGATTTTGTGTCTTTCAAAATCCTCCAGCAGCCAGTTATAAATGAGAAAGGGTCCATTCACATGACACTCAGTAAAGAGCATATCGCTATTTTGAACAAATTTGATTTCGACATACCACCGGTGGGTATTAAATTCCTAAGCCAGCAACCGAATATGGTCGCGAGATTGAACGGGAAAATGGCGCTGTGCGAAATGCTCAAGACCGCACAGGAGGGCAATGCCTTTTTTGCCGAAGCACAAAACCATGCCTGTGAAGCTGGACTTTATGTCCTGGGGCAGTCAGACGCCGCCGCGCCTTTTGTAAGTGGAGAATTTGGAGCCGGGCTGAAAATCTTCGAGGAGCCGCGTTCGGCCGCCAGACTGTATCACTATATTCCCAAGATAGGCAGGGGTGTTGTTAATTATGTTGCATTTTCCCCGCTGAATAAAATCTCATTCGAACCCGATGTCCTGACTATTCTGGCCGACATCCAGCAGGCGGAAATTTTGCTGCGGGCCATGAGTTACAGAACCGGCAAAATGTGGGTCAGCAAGTTCTCGCCGGCCATCGGATGTGCGTGGGCGTGTATCTATCCGTATCTCACCGGAGAGCTGAATTATTTCACAACCGGCCTGGGCCATGGGATGAAGCGCAGAAAGCTTTTTCCGGAAGGCCGTCAAATGATCTCCATCCCCTTTGATCAATTGTCTTCCCTGCTGCAAACATTGCAGGAAATGCCATGGGATTTGCCGGCGTACAAAGCAGACGGACTAGATTTTGTCAGAGGCCTGCTGAATGAGTTGGGAATTGCCCCCAACGCGTAAATGCCATACAGCGCAATTAATTATTTGTCATCCATGCGTCATTGGGAATTCTTAGATACCCTCACAGATCACAATTTTATGGAAAGCGGCATAAATGGCCCTTGGTGTTTTTATTCGGTGTTTGGCGCCTTCCAGGCAAAATCCGAAACACAAATTACCAAACACCGAACACATTTACTTTTGATTCAAAATCTCCTCCGGCACCAATCCTTTAAGATGGGGAAACGCATCGGTCATATGCGGCAGATGCATGGCACCCATAAATTCCTGTTGAAAGTTGGGCTCTACGGTCAGTTCGATATATTCCACATTGCGTGAGACCCAGTTGGCTTCCGCGCGTTTGTCGCGATTCAAGAGTGCCGCCCGGCAGCCATCGCCGGCGGCATTGCCCACCGATACGATTTTTTCAAGATCACAGTCCGGAAACAAGCCCATAATCAAAGCTTTTTCGCGGTCCACATGGGTCCCGAATGCCCCGGCAATTTTGACCTTATCCACCTTTTCGATGCCCATGCGCTGCACCATCAATTTACAGCCGGCATAAAGGGCTCCCTTGGCAAGCTGAATCTGACGCACATCTTTCTGGGTGACCACAATGTCCTTGCCGATACTGGTCTCTTCGGCCCAGGCCAGGACAAATTCATACTGTCTGTTATCCGGATTTTTACGAAAACGGTTCGATTTCTGGCCGTCTTTGTTGAACGCCCCGCTTTTGTTAACGATGCCGGCTTTATAAAGCTCGGCCAGCAAATCCAGAATGCCGGATCCACAGATGCCCTTGGCTTTCATTTCTTTGGGCTCGGAAAATTGGCGCCAGGCATCTCTGCCGATGACCTTGTAATCCACATCATGGGTTTCCGGATCGATCCGGATGCGTTCCATTGCCCCGGGTGCAGCCCGCATGCCGTAGGTCAACTGGGCGCCCTCTAAAGCCGGGCCTGTGGCGCAGGAAGAAGAAATGAGTTTTTTCTTGTTGCCCAGGACCAGTTCCCCGTTGGTTCCGATATCGATGATAAGCTGGATCTCGTCTTTATTGTAGGGTTCTTCGGCAATCAGCACCCCCACATTGTCTGCACCGACAAACCCGGCCTCGTTAGGCAGTACAAACACATACGACGAAGGGTTGATATTGATTCCCAGATCACGGGCCTTGATGTCCAGGCTGTGGTGTATAACGGGAGGAAACGGGGCCATGCCCACATGCTCCGGATCGAGCTGAAGCAGGATATGATGCATGGCGGTGTTACATCCAATGGTGATATCTTCGATGTCTTCCCGGGTGAGACGGAGATAGGTCTTGCCCTCTTCGGGCACCTCGATCCATTCATCCGGGCCTTGCTCGCCTTTTTGCTTTTTGACTTTTTTCTTCGGGGGGTATGTGGCCGATAGCGCCTGGTCGATCAATGTGTTCAGCGCTTCGACAATATCGTCGCTCATCTTTTTCAGACCGCCCTCATTCATCATGTGATAGGTGATGCGGCTCATTACGTCTTCGCCATATTTACACTGGGGGTTCATCATGGAGACCGTATCCAGCACTTCCATGGTAGCAAGATTGCAAAAATAGGCCGCCACGGTGGTGGTTCCGATATCAACGGCAAGGCCATAGCTGGCTTCGATTTTTCCCGGGCGCACGCGGATGACTTCCTGGTCCAGCCAGACGCTTAACGTAACCTTCCATCCCCCCTGGCGCAGTACCGTGGGCAGCCGCCTCAGCGTCGATATATCGATTTTTAGATCTTTGAGACCGTGCTCTTTTTCCAGGGCGGCACAAATCCGCTCAAAATCGCCCGTGGGCTCCTCGATCGTGGGTTTGGAAACCTCGACATAAAATAGTTTTACGGCAGGGTTGTGTTCAATGAGGATATCACGGGCGGCCTTGCTGACCACTTGTTTGCCGGCGCGTGATTCTTCAGGCACGAAAACCAGTAGGTCTCCCAGAACTTTGGCAACGCAACCCAACCGGTAGCCGGCCTCACGGTCTTGTGTATTGATGAACTTTTCTTCTTCTTCCTGCCAGCCGCTCACGTGGGACAGCTTGGAATCGATGCCGTATTTTTCGAAAAAACCCTCTTCGATCCGAACCTTGCATTTTCCGCAAACTTTCTTCTCGCCGCAAAGTGCCTCGATATCGGCTCCCAATAAACGCGACGCCTCGATGATGCTGATATCTTTAGGCACCTCGCCCCGGCGGCCCGAGGGCTGAAAAATTATCTTCGCGATATTGTCATCCATTCGTATTTCTCCTCTTTTGAACACCTTAGGCCTTTTCCTGCAGCTTCCTCAAATTACTGATCATCTTAATGGCTTCCTGTACCGCATTGCCGGCCGATTCCGCGTAACCGTCCGCCCCGAAAAGGTCCGCCACGTCTCTTGTCACCGGAGCCCCGCCCAACATGATGGCGACATCGGGGTTTTTTTCCTTGATCATCTCTATGACTTTTTTCATGCCCGTCATGGTGGTCGTCATCATGGCCGACATGGCAACGATTTCGGAATCGGTTTTCATCTGTTCTTCGACAAATTTCTCCAGCGGCACATCACGGCCCAGGTCATGCACTTCGAAGCCTCCGACTTCAAACATCAGCTTGATAATGTTTTTCCCGATATCGTGCACATCACCCTGGACCGTGCCGATAACCACCTGGCCCATATTCTTCTGATCTTCAGCCCGGATGTGCGGTTTTAGGATATCCAGGCCCGCATATAAGGCATCGGCAGACATGAGCAGTTCAGGAACAAAATATTCCTGCTGATCGTAAAGATCACCGACGGTTTCCATACCGGCCGCCAGGCCTTGCATGATGGCTTCAAATGCATCCATTCCCTCATCCAAAGCAATCTGCGACCATTCCCTGGCCTGTTCCTCTTCGAATTCCACAACGGCTTCCGCCAATTTGTCCAAGATCTCTTTTTTCCTTGTGACGTCCATATTCGTTCCTCCCTATCAATACGGCTAATTTGTTTCAAAGCGAGATACGAATGCCCAAATTTTAGGCATTTGACAGCTATATTCTTCCGACCGCCGGGGTAGCCGGTTTGCCGAATTTCCGCACCGCCTCCAGATATGCCTTCATGTTCTCCATTTTTACATCCGGCCAGATATCACAGCCCGGCCATACCGCATCGGCGCCATCGTCGATACATTTTTTTATCACCGGTTCCACACCGGACACATCTCCGGTAACCAGGGTTCCGTATGGATCAAAATTACCCAATAACAGCGCGTCATCACCCAGCTTTTTGCGAGATTCGGCCAGGTTGTTTTTCTGATCCACACTAATGGCGTCGGCCCCACAAGCGTGCATCATCTCGATGATCAAATCAGTGGAGCCGCAAATGTGGTTGACCGTAGGAATTTTAACGGCATCGAATATCTTTTTGAGGTTGGGTCCGATAAGCGTTTCCCATACCTTGGGTGAAAGCAGGTCGGATCCCGTGCCCATTTCGCGGATGTTCATGTAATCCACCCCAAGGGTCTCGTAATGTCTGGCTGCCTTGATGACCAGATCGGTCATCCGGTCGAGAAACGCCTCGGTGTTCTCCCTGTCTTTCCGGACGCCCTTCAGCAAGGGATTCAACTCAACAATCTGGCCGGCCATGGTAAACGGCCCCAGCACCCAGGCACCCAGGGCAAGGTTTCCATCGGTCTGAGATTTAATTAAATTGAAAGCTTCATCCACCAGCGGCAAGCGCCCCCTGCTCAGAAAATCGCCGGGAATTTCCACTTCAGCGTGCGTTTCCCATTTGCTGGGAACCGTCGGGTAAAGAATGTCCTCAGAATTTTCGTACAGGCTGGCGCCGCGGCCCAGGGCCTCGGGTATGGTGCACATGTCATAGGGTATAACAGCGGCGTCGAAACCGAACATCTCGGCTGTCAGAACTGCCGAACGGGCAAGATGTTGTGCCGACGTGTGCACCTCCGGAAACCGGATGCCCATTTCATTGATGACCTGAATGGTAACCATGCCCATACCGCTAAAACAAGGCATGGTGTCCACGGGTTCCCGCCTGAAAAAGCGGGTGATGCGCTCTTTTGAGGTGAGTTCTGGCATTTGTTGCTCCTTTCAGAAGTTGGCTGAAAACGCAATCAGCTCATATCAGATGGATTTCAGCTGGTCTACAAAATCCGGAAACAGCTTGTATAACGGATGATTTTCGGCCTTGGGCAGCGCTCTGGTTTCGGCAAACGCCGCTGTGGCCAAAAAGGCGTCGGCCATGGCTACCGCCGGAAAGATTCGAGTGGCCCCGGCCATGGGGCCCGAGAAAATCATGTCGTGATACATAAATGAAGAAAGGGCTTCCAGGGCCGAATCCGCGGCCGACCATCCTTTAAACCCCCAAAGATCTCTGGCCTGGGTCCACATGTAGGATCCGTTGCTCGGCGCACTGGATGTCGGAAAACCCCATTTTTCTTTGACCATGCGATTGGCAATCCCGCACAGTGCTGTCGCTGGCCCATTCATCACCGAAGTATCTATAAAAATACTTTCAAATGCGGCGCCGGCTTTCTCAATGGCGTCCAGCAGCCGCTGGGTACCGGTGATTCGCCCACTGGGCATCTGGTCTTCCTGATCGAAAGCCACCAGCAAGACATGCCTGACGCCAATTTGGGCAATCTCCTTGATTTCAGTCTCGATGTCTTTTTCCCAGACGGTCAGGCTGTTGTAAAACATTCGATCCAGCAAACCTTTTTCGGCACAATATGCCGCGGCTTCCAGCTTGGGTTTTAAGACCCAGGCATCAATACAAAAGGGCATGTCGGTCACCGAGGTCACAAAATCGATGAATTGTTCGAATTCCTTGCCCGTATTGGCGACAATGTCGGCCATCCCCGGAATACCCGTTTGCAAAGAAAGCTTGTCCTGGCTCTTTAGCAGGCCCTCTGCGCGTTTTTCATCGAAGCCCTGCTTGCGTTTTCCTTCGAAAACCCGATCACCTTTTTGAAAAATCGACGAGCAGATGACAGTTGGGTAAGCACCGGGCTGACCGCCGAATTGAACCCCGCCTATCTCACAAACCTTTTGCTCTCTATCAAATTTAAACATAGAACCTCCGTCAATGCCGTTCATTTAACTAACGAACCCGCCGGCGGAAAAAATTGGAACACCGGAATGGGCTCAACCGGCAGCGCGCAAACCGCATTCCGGGTCTTGCGACAATCCATGCCATAGATGAAACGCCTCATTATTGCATTCGATCTTTTGTAAACAATTACCGGGAGCCTGACTATAGTCCAAAGGATGATTTTTTGAAAAAACCGGACTATTTTACCCTGTTTTTTTCAAAACCCGGCGCCAAAACTGATTGTATTACAGCATTTTCTCTGCTATCAGGATCGATGCGCCGAGTCCGCAGAAAATGGCTGACCGCATAACCAGCCCGGCCCGAACAGGATGTGGAACCGATATGTGAAGCATCAAATCCCGGGGGTTGGAGCAGATATGGAAAAAATGATCAATCTGAATTATCTCAAAGGTTTTTTTCTGGTTTGTACCGGCGCAACCCTGTGGTCATTTGGGGCTTTGATCGTTCGCTACATGGTGGAGGCACAGGCTTATCAGTGGCAGTATCTGTTTTTCCGGGGACTTACGATCGCCATCGTTCTATTCATTTATCTTGCCATAAGGGAAGGCAACATCTTCGTCATTGTTTTTATACAATCCGGTCTTTCGGGCTGGCTCGGGGCCTGCGGACTTGTAGCAGCCTTCAGTGGTTTTATCTGGGCGATCACCATGACGACGGCCGCCAATACCCTCTTTATGCTGGCGGCCACACCTTTCATCGCGGCCTTTCTCGGCATTTTATTGTTAAAAGAGCATGTGCGGCCTTCGACCTGGGTTGCGATGCTCATTGCCCTGGTCGGCATGGCGGTGATGGTTGCGGAGGGCTTGGGAACCGGCAATCTTTCCGGCAACCTGATTGCATTGATATCGGCGGCCGGATTCGCGGTCTTTTCGGCCAGCCTTCGCTGGCGCAGGGAAACACCGCAATTTGCAACGATTGCGCTTGCCGGAGTCCTTTGTGCGCTGCTAACGGTGGTGATAACCTTTTCCCACGACGGCTCTTTGGCGATGCCGCTTCGCAACATATATCTGAGCACGATGCACGGATTTATTGTCGGCATCGGACTAATTCTGTTTGCGATGGGAGCCAAGTTTCTGCCGGCTGCAGAACTGACGCTGCTGTCGTTGGTCGAGGTGGTCGGCGGCGTGCTTTGGGTTTACCTCCCCATTTTTGGTATCCATGAAATACCCAGCGGGCTTACCCTCATCGGCGGCGCTACGGTTTTATTCGCAATTGTCCTCGATGGCGTCGGCACACGCCGACCCCGTCAAATGATCGGGTCGAAACAAGATCAGCGCCGGCCGATATAGTCCAGGTAATTCAATGCATCTTCATCTCCCAACTCGGCTGCACGCTTGATGTCCTCCATGGCTCTGTTTTTATCACCGGACAACAAATAAACCCGCCCTCGACCGTAAAAATAAATCCCGTTTTGCGGTTCCAGCTCAAGTGCCCTGTCAATGAGCAAAATCGCCCTTTGATAATTGCCCAATTGCCCGTAGGATATTCCCTGCTCGAAATAAGCACCGCTGTGATTCGGATTCAGGCTCAGGGCCTTTTGAAAATACCGGATCGCCGCCTTGTTGTTGCCATAGGTGGCAACCAGGGCGCCTTGAGAGAACCAGTAGTCTGCATCTTTCTCTTTCCCCGGAGACAACGTTTTGGCGGTTTGGCCCCCGGCCGGCTCCTTTTTACCGGAAGCCTCCGTTTGTGCCGGGGCCAGGCTTGCATGGCCGCTGACAAAAATTAGAATCAGAATGCCGCAAAACAAATGATCGAAAAAAGCTTTTTTTTTCATGGGGCGCTCCTTTGCTGCTAGACGACACGTCAGGTATCAATATCTTGAGACTGCATATCGACAATCCCCAGCCGGATAGCAAATTGAACCAGCTGGGAAATGTTGTCCATCTGCAGTTTTTCCATGATGTTGGCGCGGTGGGTTTTGACCGTACTGGGGCTGACACAAAGGATATCTGAAATTTCTTTGGTTGATCGTCCCTCGGCTATCATCTGAAAGACCTCGCGTTCCCGGTTGGAAAGCTTGCTGTATAAATCTTCCTGGGTGGAGGTCTTTTTCAAGCTCCGGTAGCTTTCCACAACGCGGCGAGAGATGGATGGACTCAGGTAGACATCGCCCTTTACGGCAGCAGATACGGCCTTGATTATTTCTTCCCCGGTTGAATCCTTGAGCAGATAGCCCGAGGCACCCAGGCCGATCAGCTCGCTGATATAACGATCATGGGCGTGCATCGATAGAATGATGATTTTGGTTTGGGGGCATGTTTTTTTGATTTGCCGGGTGGCTTCAACGCCGTTCAAAAGCGGCATGGCGATATCCATAATCACAATATCCGGATTCAACTGCTGCACCCTCCTGACGGCCGCCCTGCCGTCTTTGGCTTCTCCGATTACCTCCAGATTCGGCTCGGCTTCCAGCAATTTGGCCAATCCCTGCCGGACGATGGTATGATCGTCTGCCAGAAAAAGCTTGATTTTTTTTTCAGTCATCAGCGTTTTCTTTTACCGGTATTTCAACCCGTATTCGCGTACCCTGACCGTCTGCCGTCCGCAGATAAAATTTGCCGCCCAGCATGGCCGCCCGTTCTCTCATGGACAACAGTCCCAGGGCCTGCTGGTGAGCCTCAAAGGCCTCGACTTCAAAACCGACACCGTCATCTTCTGCCAGAAAAATTATCTGGGGATAGCTCTTGATAATCGAAAGTTTAAAATGCGCTGCACCGGCATGTTTCAGCGTGTTGGTAAGTGCCTCCTGAGAGATGCGATACAAAACACTTTCAATTTCCGGATCCACCCGTTCTTCAAACCCAACCATTTTAAAATCGACCTTGAGCTCACTGTGCCTGGAGATGTCTGCGATGTAAGTGTCCAGCGCCGGTTCCAGCCCCAGGTCACTTAAGATGGCCGGGTGCAACCGATAGGATATGCGGCGCATTTCGTGATAGGTGCGATTGATTTGCTTTCGGATGCTCAAAATGTGATCCTTGAGTTGATCAAATTCAGGCGATAGCTCTTTATCTATGGTCTCCAGCGTAAAATTAATCCCCGTAAGGGCCTGACCGGCCTCGTCATGCAATTCGCGCGCAATGCGTTTGCGCTCCATTTCCTGGGAATGAAAGAGCCGGGCCGTCAACCCTTTGAGCTCCTCGCGGTGCCGGGCAATGGTTTCCAGCAGGCTGGCATTTTCAATGGCACCACCCAAAAAATTCCCGAGAGAGCCCAACAGATGAAAATCCTGTCCGCGGGTGATATCCATCTCCGGCGGAACTTCCAGAGCCAGAAATCCGGATGCTTTTTCTTTGGCGGTGATCAAAAAACAGGTCAGCTCCATGGATAAGCGCCCAACTGAACCCTTGAGGATAGCTCCGAAAGGCGGAAAGATAGGCTCCGGTGTTAAAACCAGATCTTTTTCGAGCAGTGATTTCATGAGCGCTTCATCATGAAGCTTAATTTGTCCGGAGTCCACGTCCAATTTTTCTTGAAGCCCGCGATGACTTTTGAGTATAAACGTCGATTTGGCATGATCGATTAAAAATATGGCGCCTGCGGCAAGACCCAGCACTTCCAGTACTTTGGTTAAGGCAATTTGCAAAACAGCATCCAGATCATTGGACTTGTTCATGGCAAATGCCACGGAGTTTAAAACCCATAACTCACGATGCCTTTGCCGGAAATTTCGGATGGCATCCATGCGGGCGGTAATGTCTTTGGCAATGCCCTGGTAACCGACGATATGTCCGTTTTTGCCCCAAACGGCATTGCCGCTCAATAAGCAGTGCAGGAGGTTGCCGTCCTTTTTTTTAAATTTGGCTTCAAAATCCTTTACAAATCCCTCACGATTGATCTGTTGCCGGAACACTTTCCAGTGCATTGTATTGTGATATACCTTTTCTGCCGCTCCCAGCGAAAGCAATTCCTCCTTGCTGCCGTATCCCAAAAGATCCACGGCAGCCTGATTGACATCCTGAAACGTGCCATCTTTAAAGGTAATAAAAATCATGTCCTTGGAACCTTCGAAAAGACAGCGATATCTGTTCTCTGAATCTTTCAGGTCTTGCTGCAGCTGGCAGAATTGAGCGGCAGAGCCGCTGGGTTCGGGTTCACGATTGCGTTTCAAAATTAAACCTCGCGATATTTTCATGAACAAAAAAGATGCAATGCCCGGCTTTAACGTCGCAAAAAGGTGGTCGCGTCATTTCTATTTCAATGGCTGCTTTCGGAAGCCAGAAGCGATCCGGCAGTTCCGATGAATAGATGTAAGTTATTGTAAATATATATATTTTAGAGAAATGTCAAGAAAGAAAATAGCCCTTTGCCGCCGCATGCAGGTGACAAAGGGCTATTTTAGGGAAGTGTTTGATCCAGAATCGATGGTTCGATTTAATTTCAAAACAATGCTTTCAGGCAAATTAATTTCCAGAACACAGCTCCTTTGTGATTTCCATAAACCAATCCACTTTTTCCGGCGGCGCAACCCCGGGCACTTCGCAGCCTGAAGCCAGAACATAGCCGCTGTCCTTTGGGGCAACCTCCAGACAGGCCTTGATGGCCTGCTTCATTTGCTCTCGGGTGCCGGAATAAAACAGATTGGTATTGACATTGCCGATAAGCACCGCCTTGCCCCGGGTGACTTCCACGGCTTTTGCCAGATCAGATGGTGCATCGATGCTGATGTTGGTCACCCCTGTTTGGACCACATCTTCCAGAATGGGCGTCGCATAGCCGCAGATATGAAGGCCCACGCCCACTTTTTTCTCCTTGAAATGATCCACAATCCGCTTGTGATAGGGAAAGATGAATTCCCGATAGATTTTAGGGGATATCAGGCTGCATGAAGCCGGCGCCTCGGAGTAGCTGAGTCCCACTTTAAGGGGATGAACCGCTTCACCGCAGCGGATGGCCTGCTGGGTGGTAAATTCCATGAGTTCATGCACATAATCCCTATCCTTCATGGCATCCCGCAGGAGTTTATCCGCCTCCCTCAGACCGATTGCAATGGTCCAGGGCCCGGCAATCACGGAAGAAACGATGGAATCGGTGATAATGTTTTTGGCTTCTTCCAGAATATGCAGATAATTCGGCATGCGGCCGTCTTTTTGAGGATCAATCAGTTGCAAACTGCTCAATTTGCCCTTGTCTTCCAGGGCTACTTTTTTGGAGATGCACAGGCTGTCCTCCGGGAATCTGAGCTCATTGCCCATGGCTTCAACCTCCATGAGCAGATCTGCCTGCATGACGACAATATCCGGTTGATAACGCTCAAAGGCGGCGACCTGAGCCTTTATGAAGATGTCGGGATTCAATAAAAATTCTTTAATAGAAGCCCCCACGAGTTGGGCGTTGCACTGGCCCATAATCGGATAGGCGGGTATTCGATCGGTCGCGATTTCCTGATCGGTAAAGGTTTTTTTAAAAGCTCCGGAAACTCTTTGTCTCCCCGTGTATGTTGCCATTTAAAATTCTCCTTCCTCCTCCCAGACCTTCATCTGCTCCTGATAGGATGGCGGGAATGTTGCTTGAAAATTAAAAAAACTGGTAATCGGGTAACGGATGCCGCCCTTGTGGGTTTTGGCCAGTCCGTCCAGCACGGTCTCCACCTTGGCCATGGGCATGATGAAAGTCATCTCCCAGTCTTGGGTCATACCGAAGATCCGATCGCCATTGCCGGGAACCAGATAGCGGCATTCGCCGTTTTTCATCACGGTGATAATGGCGGCACAGCCCAGCCTGCCCATTGCCGAGGAGTGCACGGCACCCCCCTCGTTATAGAGCGCCCCGTGAATGAGACGCATGACCTGGGCCGGATTCCCATAAACCATAATCAAATCAGGGTCGAATGAAGCCCTGCTCAGGGGAGCCACCAGAATATGGCTGTAGAGGCCATGATCGAAACGGTCAATCAGATCTTCTTCTTTTTTCCCGATCTCCGGTGAACCGGTGAACATGCCGGCTGCCAGGTTGCCTTCATCAAAAAAGTCGATGTTTTTGAAAAAGCCGAAGGGGGCAGCACCCAAAGCACATTGCATGTCTTCCTTACCCATGGCCACGGCCCACCCCAACTTCCGGGCCATGCCGATGCCCTGGCAAATAGCCACCTTTTTTTTCAATTGCTGGAAAGGACGCCTGGTCTTTTCAGGTATCTCGGATTCTGATTTGAGCATCTTAATCGCTACCGGGAATGTCAGCGGCCTGATATAGGTATTCAAAGCCTGTTCCATTTCTTTTAAATCTGCCATTCTTTTCTCCTTTTCTGCTATCTATTACAATTTGTAATGTCAAACTTTTAGCGGAATTCGCTTCGGCGAACGCCATCGGGGTCCAACCGATGGATAAGGTCGACCACCTGGCGGCCTGGAGCGGGCGTCTCCTTCACATCCGGTGCCGCCTGGATATCAAATCCCGTATTTTCCCGGATCTCTTCGACACTGTGTCCCGGATGATAAGACTGGATCTGCATCACCCGGTCCGGATTTTTAAAGTTCATAACCCCCAGATTGGAGATAACAACGATTTCGTTCTTTTTATGCTCCTCAGAACGATGATCGTATCCCTGGCCGGTCACAAAATCCACTTCCTTCACAAAAACTCTGCTGGATTGGCGGGTGACCCAGATCACTACCTTTGGTGTTATCGGCATCAAAAAAGCCGACGCGGCCCCTCCCGGAAGTTGTACTTTCGGCCGCTCAACGTCACCGATCACGCTGAGATTGGTATTTCCGCGCCGGTCGACCTGGGCGGCGCCCAGAAACATCACATTCAGTTCCCCCCGCTGGGCCAGGTCAAACGCTTCGTGGAGTCCGAAGTAGGCCACCGCGTTTCGATTCAGTCGAGGGTCGAAGGAAGATGGATAGATCCGATCAATCTCGGGATCCACCCCTTCGGCACCTGAAATATAGGCCATATCGGGTGCATGGGTCTGGCGGGCGACACTCATAGCCAAAACCGGCAACGGTGAAGAAACACCATGGAGGACCGTGTTGTGGTTTTCGATCTCCGCGGCCATGGCATAAATCATTAATTCCGGTGATTCGATACTCGCATTCATGCACTTTCCCTCCTGTAGACATATTCATCCAAATATTGGTCAAATCGATCAGCGGCGGCTGCCTTCAGGTATTCTTTGATATGATCGTAGTCCGGTTCATAATAATTGAAACAGGAGCATGGGTAGGCTCCCCTGGGGGCCTCGACCACCGCGTCCACGATGAAATGGGGTAGGGTTGTCGCTTCGGGCATTTTCCTGATTTCACTGTTGGGAATCAATTCCTCAACCGTAACGACCACCTTCCTGGCGGCCTTGGCTTTGATCACATCTTCGTAAAAGGGCCCCTCTATTCGCACATTACCGAATTCATCGGCTTTCTGGGCATAGATAATTGCGACGTCCGGCTCGATGGCCCTGACCGCGATCATGGTTTCTCCGGTGAAGGGATCTTCAATCTGCTTCTGACTGCCGACAACCTCGCTGATGGTCAGCAAATCGGAGCCAAGCATGCCCTTGACCGGAATCGAGGGCAGACCCATGGCTGCAGCACGAAAACCGGCGATTATCGGCTGACAGGCCCCTTCTTTGGTTATGATTTCTCCGCTTTCCGACTTCTTCCGAAAATTCGGCGCCATTCCAAAGACCTCAAAGGCCAGCATACCCGACCGAACCTTGGCCACACAACCCGCGCCGATGAGCAGATCAAAATCCATGGCCGGTTCACGGTCGATCAAATTAAGATCTTTCTTCTTCTGGCGAGCCAGCTCACGTACGAATGCCATCGGGGCCCTGCTGAAGGTAGCACCTCCGAAGGTGATCAGGTCTCCATCGCTGACAAAAGCAGCCGCCTCTTCAAGGCTGGTTAATACCCTTTTCATCCCAAATACCTCCTTCTAAATGATCAATCCGCTTCTTTAAGATGTAAATATGCACCCATGAAGCTTTTAGGTGTTTGCCTCTATTTTATTTTTTCCCCATTCTTTATCCCGCAGCATGCGTCTTAAGGCCTTTCCGGATGCAGAGCGCGGAACCTCGTCGATGAACTCCACGGCTACGGGTACCTTATAGGGAGCCATTTGACTCTTGCAGTAATCTCTGATGTCCGCTTCGGTGACGGTCTCCCCCTCCTTGAGCTGGATGAAAGCCTTGGGCGCTTCACCCTTGAGCTCATCCGGAATACCCACAATGACCAGATCCTTGATCACCGGGTGAGCCAGCATCATATCCTCGACTTCCGATGGAAAGACTTTTTCACCGCCCACATTGATCATATCTTTTTTGCGGTCCACGATGTAGGCAAAACCATCGGCATCGACATAGGCGATGTCGCCTGAATGAAACCAGCCTTCGGCATCGAAAGCTTCTCTGGTCGCTTCTGGTTTATTCAGATAACCCCTGGTGACACAGGTCCCTTTGATGCAAAGCTCACCTTGCTCTCCGGGCGGCAGCGGTTTTCCCAGTTCATCCACCACCTTTATCTGCGCATCGTCCATTCCTCTGCCGCATGAGCCGATGCGCGTTTCAGCGTAAGCTGCCGTCGTCCCGACGCAGGAGACCTCGGTCAACCCCCAGGCTTCGGCATAACGCCATTTTAAGCGCTTCTCAACCTGCCGAATCAGGCTTTCAGGCATCTTGGTGGCTGCAGAGAGGCAAAAGACCACCGAGGAAAGGTCCCGCTGATCGAGATCAGGCAGTCTGAGCAGCAGATTGAACATGGGTGGAACTCCCTGGAAAATGGTGGGTTTCAGCGTTTCAATCTCTTTTAGGGTTTGACTGGGATAAAACCGTTCAACGGTAATAACGGTTCCGCCCTGGCTCAGCATCCCGAGGGTTCCGTTGACCAGACCCCAGCAATGAAAAATGGGGGTTGCCACCATGATGGTGTCGTCTGCACTGAAATGCACTTTCCCGAAATTTGTGGCATTGTGCCGGATATTGCGGTGGGTGGCCATGACGCCTTTGGGCCAGCCGGTTGTTCCCGAAGTATACATCAGATGACACAAGTCATCTTCTTTGGTTTCATCGGATTCAAACGTTTCATTTCCATTTTCCAGCACGGACTCAAAAGTGACATCATCATCGCCGCCGGTTTCTCCCAGCACGATCGCCCGCTTTAAAGATTCCACTCCTGACCTGACCGATTCAACAATGTGAAGCCGTTCGCTGTCCACTAGAATTGCGCGGGTATCGCAATCCCTCAGGATATATGCCACCTCCTGCTCCTTGAGCATGGCATTGACGACATTGACCGTTAAACCGGCACGCACCGCACCGAGATAACCGATGATCAGCTCGGGCAGGCTGGGTAAAAAAAGAGACAATACGTCCCCCCGACGCAAACCCATTTCCAGCAAACCGCCGGCAAATCGATTGATCAGAGAGTCAATTTCCAAATAGGAGATACGGCGTTCACCAAATACGACCGCTGTTTTTGCGGGATTTCCAATGACATGGGGCTTGATGATATCTGAAACATTCATAAACAATACCCCCCCTATAAACATCTGGAACATTTGATGATATAACAAGGCATGCCTGTGCTAACGGATCGGAAAGTTTCAGGGTATTTCACACGTTAAAAATTGTCAATCACTAAAACGGGGCGTCTTGACAGCATTGGCAAGCGGGATTAGTTTAACATTAAACTAATTGGGGAACGGGGTGTTTTCATTTGCGCAATGCCCGGACGGACGGTAAATCATGACCGGGGGGGCGCACCCATCGCGGTGCGGGCGTTGGTAAAACCACTTCGGCCCCTCAACCAATTAGAATTGAAGTAAATGCGATGGATAAATTGCCAGGCTCGCAAAAAGAAACACGGGCCTTAAAAACCTATGTTAAGCTGATGCGCGCCGCTGAATCGGTGACCGCCCGGATCCACCGGAATTTAAAATCATCCGGATTGACTTTAAGCCAGTTCGGCGTGCTCGAGGCCTTGAATCACCTGGGGCCGCTTTCCCAAAAAGATATCAGCCGAAAGATTCTGCGAAGCAGCGGCAATATTACCCTGGTCATCGACAACCTCGAAAAACGCGGCCTTGTCAGACGCGAACGCAAAATCACAGATCGTCGATTCTTTATCGTGCATTTGACGGTCAAGGGAGCCAGACTCATCAAAGACATATTTCCGATCCATGCTGCCAGGATAGCCCGTGAGCTGGGTAGTCTTTCAGCAGCCGAACAGGAGACACTGGGAATTTTGTGCAAAAAATTGGGGAAGGTTAAAAGGGTTTAGGAAGAATATAAAAATTGAGCCGATCTTTCTTGTGAGAGCCGGGAGGTCGATCGCCCGGGGATCGCAAAAGAAGCATTTCTGAAACTGGGAGGAATCATCATGAAAGTACTTATCGTTTTCTATTCGACCTATGGACACATCTATAAAATGGCCGAAGCAGTGGCCGAAGGAGTCAGAGAAACCAGTGGGGCCGAAGTAGAACTTCGACGCGTTCCGGAAACGCTCCCCCGGGAGGTGCTTGAAAAAATGGGGGCGGTCGATGCCCAAAAAACATTTTCACATATACCGGTGTGCGCGGTGGACGAATTGTCATCAGCGGATGCCGTCATATTCGGCACTCCGACACGCTTCGGGAATATGTGCGGCCAGATGCGCCAGTTTCTGGATGCCACCGGACAGCTCTGGGCAAATGGCGCTCTGATCGGAAAAGTCGGCAGCGTGTTTACCAGCAGCGCGACCCAGCACGGCGGACAGGAATCAACGATTCTGACCTTTCATATTACCCTTCTCCACCATGGGTTTGTGGTCGTCGGCCTACCTTACGCCTTCCAGGGACAGATGCGGATTGATGAAATTACGGGGGGCTCGCCTTACGGTGCATCGACCATCGCCGGAGGTGACGGCGCTCGCATGCCCAGTGAAAACGAACTGGACGCCGCGCGATTCCAGGGCAAGCATGTGGCTGAGATCGCCGCAAAGCTTGCTGCTTGAGAAGTCGTATTTTTTTGAACATTTATGGTCAGGTAAAAGCCAAGAGGCCATTCGTTCTTTGCCCGTCGTCAGTTGGAAAGTCAATGATTAAGAAATGTATTCGAGGGTCACGAATTTAACTGCGGCTGTTTTTCAGTAAAAAATCCCGGGTATTTATCCTCGGCCAAAGCGACCATCGTAAAGGACATCATTTATTTGGCTTTAGGATTGCAGGTTTTTCTTTTTAATGGCATTAGAAAGGTGTGCATCGGAAATCATTTGACTTACGGAGACGGATCAAATGGATGACCTGATTTGTTATTGCTTCGAATATACGCGTGAAGACATCAGCAAAGATGTCAAGGATCACGGACGTTCATTGATACTGGAAAAAATTCAGGCCGAGAAGAAGCTCGGCAACTGCCGGTGCGCTGTCAAAAACCCCAAAGGCAGGTGATGCCTGGCAGACGTTCGCCGGGTTGTGAACGCGGCTGGGAGACCGGAATTGATGAACAACAGAAAGACACCTCAACTGACTTCTCTGGCCGACTCGTTGCGGCCGCTCATAAGTCGATTCAACCGCAATAAAGACAAAATTCGGTTTCTGACCCTGCTTTCTCCGATGTGAACCCGCTGAGGGGGACAAGGCGCCCGGGCGGTGCATGAATCGATTATTCAAAAATTTCCAACAACCCATATCGACATCAGTATCGTATGGATTCGCATGCTGCCGGGCGATTCCGAAATTACAGCCAAAGATAAGGCTCTCATATTCAATGATCCCCGCGTACATCAGTTTTACGACCCGGGTCAGCGCTCAGGCCGGGCCATTGCAGCGGGCCTGGGGTACAATGGAAGAGTGGCGTGGGACATTTACCTGTTCTATCAGGCAGGTGACGAATGGAACGAGCAGCCTCCCGCCCCTGTATCCTGGATGCATCAGATCAGCGCGGGCTGGGCAAACCGCCGGCATTTTCACGCGGGCGCCGATCTGGTAAAAGAACTTTATCTAACCATGGAAAAACTGTCGTGATTCTTGATCCGAATCTAAAAAGCCGATTGAATAGCTGGATCTTTCGCCTATCGTATTACGGCGGCCTTCCAGCCGACACCGACGAGCACCGCCTGCGAAGGG
>Ga0209536_100001202_pt1 | contig 42832 bp, 52 predicted proteins | sample DeeMarSeWOR28_12_FD_187461 | JGI IMG/M metagenome (GOLD analysis project Ga0209536, IMG submission 187461) | Marine sediment microbial communities from White Oak River estuary, North Carolina - WOR-2-8_12 (SPAdes) (version 2) | ecosystem: Environmental > Aquatic > Marine > Intertidal zone >...
GTTTTGTTTCGCGCCCTCGCGCTTCTCGCTGTCACACTGTAATTTTACAGTGGTACTGTATTCGACGACTGACAATTTTTGTCACCCCTTACGCTCGAAACATTTTTTATCAATGTCACAGTATTTATTTATGTTGGCGGCCGCGCCAATACGTGGTATTTGCCGAAAATGTCGAAATTCGTCTCGGTCCGTGAATTTGCCAAGATCTGCGGTTTTGCTCACCCGTCGTATGCGAGCCGCGCCAAATCTAACTTCCCAAACGCCGTCGACGAGCACGGCAAAATCGACATCGAGCACCCCGAGGCGATAGCGTTTGTCGAGCAACGGATTTTAGAGGGCGGATATGCCGACTATTTGCCCGGCGAAAAATTGACGGCGGGCAAAGCCGCCCAAACGCGGGCCATCAAATTGCGAGCCGCGCCGCCCGTGCAGCAAGATCCGATGTCGCTTATCCCGTCGGATATTCGGGACCATGCCGACAAAACGCTCCGTGAGCTCGCGGCGATGTTTGGCTCCGATGTCCGTTTTGTCGATTGGTTAAAGGCGCTCCGTGAGATCGAAATCGTCCACGAAAAGCGGCTCAAAAACGCACGACTCGAAAGTCAACTTGTATCCCGTGACCTTGTGAAACGAGGGGTTGTCGACGCTCTTGACGCGGCGTTTCGCCAAATGTTGACCGACGGCCCGCCGACTATTACGCGGCGCCTGTACGCCAAAGCAAAAGCAGGGCGGCCCGCAACCGATGGCGAAGAATTTGTCCGGGAACAAATCGGGACGTATCTCGAGGGCGTCAAAGACGCTTTAAAGCGGGGTTTGCGAGCCGCCGCCCGTGCGAAATGATATGATAAAGACTTCGGGCACAAACGTCGAGCTCGACCCGGCGCTCATCGGCGTCGAGTGGCTCGCCGGGTGCGTCGAAAAGTTGTGTGACCATATTGTTTACGAGTCGCCCTCGACGTTTTCGGAAAAATATCGGTATTTGGGCGCGAGCGTCTCGCCATTGCCCGGGCCGATGTCGTTTCGTATCAATCCTTATATGCGCGAGATCGTCGATTGTTTCGATATGCGGTCGCCGTTTCGCGAGGTCAATCTTAAAAAAGGCGTTCAAGTCACTTACACGACCGCCCTCGAGACCGTTTTATTTTACGTCGCGTTTTTCCGAAAAATCGTTTCGGCGATGTACGTCACGGCCGATAATGAACTGGCCGCGACTCGTATCGAAAACAATTTTATCCCCATGATTCAGGATTCGATTTTTCGATATAAAATCATGAGTCGCGACTTGTCGAGCACCCGGAAAACCGGGCAAACCAAAAAGCAGATACAATGGGAGGGCGGCGGATATTTGATTCCGGCCGGTGCGAAAAACCCCGCCAAAGCCCGTCAAATTGCTATTCTAGCGATGCTCATGGACGAGATCGACGGGTGGCCCGATACCATCGGCAAGGATGGCGACCCGGTCCAATTGTTTACCGACCGCGTTTCGTCGTTTTGGTCGTCGGGCGGTAAGATTTTGAGGGGGTCGACCCCGTTGATAAAGGGCTCGAGCAAAATCGAAAAGGAGTATTTGCGAGGCGACCAAAGGAAATACCTTGTTTGTTGTCGGCATTGCAACGCCTCACAGGAACTTAGATGGGATGGCCGCAACAAAGAGACCGAGCAAAAATACGGGTTCAATTGGGATCTCGACGACGGTCAATTGGTGCTCGACTCTGTCCGATATGAATGCCGCGAGTGCGGTCACGCCCATTACGAGCACGACAAAGAGGTTCTACTTGACCCCGACGAGGGCGCTCGATGGGAACCGACGGCGCGCCCTGTCGACCCGCTTGTACGCTCATACCATTTGCCCGCGTTTTATTCGCCCGTCGGGTTGCAACCGTGGTCGAAAAACGTTTCGCTTTATCTCGAGGCGTTTGACCCGGTCGAGCGGCGGGTCAAAGACGCAAACAAAATGCAAATTTTTTATAACAATGTTCTCGCCGAGCCGTGGGAAATACTCGGGGACAAAATCCGGTTCCGTTTCGTGTCGGGTCACAGGCGGGCCGTGTATCGCCTCGGCGAGATCCCTAATAAATGGGCGGTCGAGTACGCCGGGGGCCCCGTGCTTTTGCTCACGTGTACCGTCGACGTCCACAAAGAGTTCTTAGCCGTTGCGGTCTGGGGTTGGGCTCGCGACATGCGGTCGTTTTTGGTCGAATATCGCCACCTCGAGGCGGACAATTGCGAGGACGAGAGCTCGCCGGTATGGGAACAACTGCGCGAGATAATCGAAGAATACGAAATCACGGCCGACGACGGCAAGACGTATAGCGTGGCTTTGACGCTCATCGACGCCGGTTTCGCAAACGCGACGGTCACCTCGTTTGCGGCGCAATGGGCGAGCGGGGTTTTTCCGATTTTAGGGCGAGACCGTACCGCCCGGATGCAAAAAATACAGGAATTTCGGGAATTCAAAACACAAGCGGGATACACGGGTTTTAAAATTTTGGTCGACCATTACAAAGACCGAATGGCGCCGGTTTTGCGGCGTGATTGGAGTGAGGAAAGGGGCGAGCAAAAACCCTACCATTTCAACGCACCCATTGACATATCTGATAAGGCGTTAAAGGAGCTCACCAAAGAGGCGAAGCGCGAAAAAATTGACGAGCGAGGAAATCGGATTATGTATTGGTATCGCCCCGGAAACGCCCGAAACGAATTATGGGATCTGCTCGTTTATGGGCAGGCGTCCGTCGAAATTATCGCGTGGTCGATTTGCACCCAACAATTCGGGCTTGAAACGATTGATTGGTCGGATTTTTGGAATTATTTGGAACAAGGTCAATTTTTTTCTTGAATGTAATACCTTTTTCGCGATAGGACGGGAACAAGTGGAAAATTTTTGCAGGGTTGTAAATGGACGATACCTTTTTACAGGCTCGGATCGACAAATGCAAGGAGCTCATCGTTGCGATTGAGACGCTCATCGAGACACTTCTAACCGCCGACGACGGCGACCAAAAATCCTACACGTTGAATACCGGTCAATCCGTTTTGACCGTCACAAAACAGTCGATCCCCATGCTCGAGGATATGTTGACCAAAATGGAAAACCGTTGCGCGACGCTTTGCGCAAGGCGCAACGGCGCGACGACGAGGGTGACGCCCGGATGGTAGATTTTAACGCAATAGAGCCCCACCCCGTCGACCTCGATTTCGAGCCCGACACGCCCGCCGCCTCGACTGGTTACGTGCAACCCTATACAAACTATCGTGCTTGGGATGGCGAGAAATTCCCGACCGGTTTCGGGGCGACAAACGTTTTCCAAACGGACTACTGGCAATTACGCGAACGGTCGGCGCAACTATTCACCGAGAATTTATACGCTCGAGGTTTGATTCGGCGACTCGTGACCAACATTATTACGACCGGTTTGTCGCTCGAGGCGATGCCCGACGAGCGTATTTTGGGGATCCCGGCTGATTCGCTTAATGACTGGCAAGATCTTGTCGAGTCGAGGCACAATATCTGGTCGATAAATCCGCAAGCTTGTGATTTTTATGGTCGGTCGACGTATGCCGAGATCCAAAAAGAAATTTATCGCGAGGCGTTAATCGAGGGCGACGTTTTAATTGTCCTGCATATCGACCCCGTGACGGGGTACCCAAAAATACAGGTAATTAAGGGCTCACACGTCGCGACGCCCGTGGGCAATACGAACGAAAACGTCGAGTATGGCGTTGAAATTGACGAGAGCGGCCGTCACGTGGCTTTTCACGTCACGCAGGACGACGGGTCAAGTGTACGCGTGCCCGCCTTTGGGGCGCTATCAGGGCGCCGTGTAGCGTGGCTTTTTTACGGTACGGACCGACGGATCGGCGATGTCCGTGGTCAACCTGCCCTTTCGCTTTTGTTGCAATCCCTAAAAGAGCTCGACCGGTATCGAGACGCGGCGATCCGAAAAGCCGTGGTAAACAGCGTTATCGCGATGTTTATCAAAAAAGACGAGGAAAAAATGGGTACTTTGCCCGTCACGGGCGGCGCCGTCCGGCGTGGCGTGGCGGTCGACTCGAGCACCCAAGCGAGCTCACCGCGTCGATTTCGCATCGAGGAATACGTCCCTGGCGCCGTAATGGAGGAATTGCAAGTAGGCGAGACGCCCGTGCCGCATTCGACGGCAGGGACCGACGTCAATTTCGCGGCGTTCGAGTCGGCCATGCTCGCCGCGTTCGCTTGGGCAAATGAGATCCCGCCTGAAATATTGATTCTCGCTTTTACAAACAATTACAGCGCGAGCCAGGCGGCAATAAACGAGTTTAAAATTTATCAAAATACCGAGCGGGGCAGGGTCGGCGATGGCGTTTGCCAGCCGATACACGTCGAGCACTTTACCAGCGAAGTAATGCAAGGCAAAATTTCGGCCCCGGGCTTTTTGGAGTCGCGGACCGACCCGCGCAAATTCGACATTTTTGGCGCTTGGGTCGCGGGCGACTGGAGCGGGGCGATCAAACCGGCGACGGATACACTCAAACAAGCAAACGGATATTCGAAAATGGTGCGCGAGGCGTGGACGACAAACGAGCGCACGTCGCGTGAGATTACCGGTACGAAATTTCGCCGAAACGTCCAAAAACTAAAACGCGAAAACGAGCTTAAGGCCGAGGCGTTTAAACCGCTCGTCGACCTGCAAAGTCAATTGTCGGGGCTCGAGCAAACGATACAAGGGGCGACGGAATGACTACAACGCCGACGGCCGTACCGATACCGGCCGATACGTGGACAAAGGTTTTAACGGCCGTTCAGGACGGCATGGTGTGGGTTGGCGATACCGACCCCGTATATTTTCACCAAACGGTCGCCACGGGCGGCGCGGCTCCCTCGGGGCTCGACACGGCGGCGGTTTTACCGTTGCCCGGTTTGCCCGTTTCGTCGTCGTTTGTGTGTGACGTTTACGTTTATGCCGTGGGGCAGGCGGGAAAGGTTACGGTGTCCGCGCCATGAGCGCCGAATTTCAAAGTAACTATGGCATGGTAATCGGCGATCAATTGCCCGGGTCGCGCAATTCGGCGGCGTATTCGCCGAGCTCGAGCGCCGAGCGGACCGAGCGAACAAACCCCGATTTCGGTCACTGGCAACCCGATATCGTGTTCGATGAAACAAATATGACCGACGGCGTTTATGACATTTATGTTTCGATGGACACTTTCCGAAAGTTGTACTTACAGCTTGTTTTGGATGGCGGTTCGGGGACGGTCACGGTCGTTTTGGAGGCGACGGCGCAATTCACCGACGGCGACCCGAGCGCCCTTGATTATGATGACGTCGGGCTCGAGGTTTTCGGCTCGGCGACGTTTACCGCGTCGGATTTTTTGGGCGACAATTTGGAAAAATTGGCGGGCGCGACTTGGGTGCATATCGAAATAACCGCGTCGACGGGTGGGGCAAATGACGCTGACGCCCGAGTCGATACATATAGGCTTTACTAGTGGCCCGGTTTTCGGTCATATCGCCGGTCGAGTCAAACGGCGGGGTGCCTGTCAACGTACAAGATCAAACAACCCGTATTTTGGATCTCTATTTTCTCAAAGTCGACCCGGCGTCTTTTACGACACTATCGGCCGACGCGGCACCGAATGACCGAACCGTGACATTGACCTCGACGACCGGATTTGTGGACGGGTCTATGATAGGTTTATCGACGGCCACGGAACCGAAATTTTATTTCGGGATCCAATTGGGTGCCCCGGTCGGGAACGTAATCACACTTGATACGCCGCTCGACGACTATTATTTTACGGGAACAAACGCCTTTTCGACGTCATTTGGTCTCAATGTAAACGGCGACGTCACGCCCCAAATATTTCAGATCGGGCCGGTAGGGGCGAAGACGGGTTTGGAGGTCGATCTGACCCGTGTTATGGGATACATGGAGCACGCGTCGGCCATGGATGACAGCAAATTCGGGGGGCGTGCCGCGTTGACAAAAGGGATCGTTTTACGTCGAAAGTATAACGGCACCTATCAAAGTATATGGAACGCCAAAACGAACGGCGAAATGTCTTTGATTTGCGCGAGCGATTTTTTCTACACGTCAAAGGCCCCGGCCGGTTTCAACGGCGCCCGGTTTCGGAATACTTTCGGCGGTCAAGAGAAACATGGGGTTGTCGTCCGTTTGGCACCTACCGAAACACTAGAACTAGTTATTCAGGACGATCTAACGTCGTTTAACCGTTTTAATATGATGGCTCAAGGCCATTTTACACAGAATTAAAGGTGTGACCATGGCGGACAGGGAAATAATTGACGCGGCGTTCGAGGCGTTGACCGAGACCGAGCTCGAGACGGCCCGCGAGGCGTCCGAGGGCGCCTCGATCTCGAATCCGATACCGTTGACGCCCGAGCTCGTTCTCGCCGTTTTGGCGGCGTTGCGGGCCGGTCAAAAGGTGCCCGAAATCAAACGCTCGGTTTATGTCGAGGGTAGAAGGGGCGAAAAGTTAAAAATGACCCGCGCGCAAGTGCAAGAAATCGCCGACCGGCGAAGATATTACTATTTGCGCGCGAAAGGGGCCCTAGTCGAGTAAATGACGATTTATTGCGCCACAACGTCGAGCGGATTAGGTGACGGGTCGTCGTGGGATAACGCGATCGGCGGTATTGCGGCGGCGATTGCAGCGGCCACGACCGAAGAAATTTGGTGTAAAGAGGGCACCTATACCCTTTCGGCCGCTATAACTGCAAAAGACGGTTGCGATATGTTCGGCTCGTTTTCGGGCGCCCTTACCGGGACGGATGGCACCAAAGCGGGGCGTGATTTTGTAAACGATGTATCTGTGATCGACGGGGTCGCGACCTATCAACTCGTCGAGCTCGCGGATTCCGATTGGAGCGGATTTCGATTTTACAATGGTAATACGGCGGTTTCGTCGGTCCGAGGGTCCGGCGTCACGTGCGAGATCTCGGATTGCACTTTTGATAGTTGTGCAAACGCTAGTAATTACGGCGGCGCGTCAATGATACGCGATACGTCGACGGTCGCGTTTACTCGGTGTGTTTTTACGAATTGCTCGGCGGCTCGAGGCGGGGCCGTGGCGGTTCGCTATACGTCGCCGGTCACTTTTACGGATTGTATATTCGGAACCAGCGGAAACGGTAATAGCTCGACTATCGAGGCGGGCGCCGTGTACGTGAGCGACGCGGGCGAGGCGAATTTTGTCGATTGCGAGATCGCCTATAACTCGTCTCCGAGTGGCGGGGCCGTCAAGGTCGTCGAGACCGGGTCGACGGCCGAGCTCACGAGATGTAAATTGCATGATAATGAGGCCACGGTCGCCGACGGCGGCGCTATTGAGGCAAATGTCGGCGGCGTGACGGCGACGAATTGTCTTTTTTACGATAATGAGTCGGTTGACGAGGGCGGGGCCGTCAAAATCGGCGGCACGGGCGGCACGGGCGAGTTTTACAATTGTATTTTCGAGGGTAATACCGCCGCAAATTATGCGGTTCGGCAGGTTGCGGGCACCCTCACGCTCGTCAATTGTATTGTGTACGGCAATACCGGGGGCTCGGTTAGTAGTACGGGCGGCACGGTGTCGGTCACGTATTCCGACGTCGAGGGCGGTTTTACCGGCACGGGCAATATTAACAGCGACCCCCTTTTCGTCGGTACCGGCGACGACCCTTACGCTTTGCAGGCGACGAGCCCGTGCATTGACGCGGGCGACGGCGACGCGGCGCCGTCGACCGACTACCTCGGAGCGGCTCGTGTGGACGTCCCGACGGTCACAAATACCGGGACGGGGACGCCCGCCTATACCGATATCGGGGCGTACGAGTACACACCGGCGGCTCCGCCCTTGGACGTGGTATTGGTGCAAAATATGGGACGTACAGTCGACGCGCCCCCGGCGGAAGTCGCCCGGGGATGTAAATTCGCGGAAAATTTTCGGACCGCCGGTCAAGTTGTCCGGAATGGCGGGCAAGTATATGGGTCGGTACCGATAAAAGACGGCGCCGATTTCGACGGGGTCGCCGGTAGAGCAATATTATTCGACTCATATCAGGCATTCGACAAGTCGGCGACCTCGGTTTTTGCGGAGTTCACGCCGACTTTTTCGCCCGAGGATAATCTCACCTGTTATATGCTCGATTCGGAGTTTGCCGATCGGTCGATTTGGATTCTCGCGCTACACACGGGGCCGGATAATCTTCTCCAAATCGGAATCGGCGGATCTGGCGTTTTTTCGGTCTCGGCGAGCGTTTTTAGTCAATATTGGCGCAAGAACCAAAAAAACACTCTCGCTTTTTCGGGCGTCCCCGGCGCGAATAGGTGTTTCTTGAACGGCGTTTTGATTGCGACGGCATCGACCGCTTGGACCCAAAACACGTCAGATTATATCGTTGTCGGGGCGAGATATGACCGGACGTTTCAATTTCGGGGCGCCGTTCATAAGGTCAAGATTTTCGATGTCGCGTTGACCGACCAAGAACTCGTCGATATGCACAACGACACCACGTACAACTATCCCAACGAATGCAGCCTACACCTACCGATGGGTATGAGTGAGCACGACCCCGACAATCTCCGAACGCTCGACATTTCGGGCAACGACCGGCACGCCCAGTTCGGCGACGGCGTGACGAGCTCGACGTTTCCGACGAAAACGCGGCGGGTCGGGTATGATTACGACGGGGATGATTTTTTAAGATTTTTTGAGGGCGGGGCGGATCTTATCACGGGTGACGCTTATACGGTGTCTATTCAAGCTGTACCCGAATACGATCTCGGAACGGGAGGTCAGTATTATCTTTACGATTCTACGCCAAACAGATTCTTGGTTACTATACAAACAACCGGTGCGCTCTCGGTATATGCCGGAGGAACGTCGGTTTTAGGGGCGTCTCTTTCGGCAATGGCGGCATTTTGGAAAAAGGGGTCGGTATTAAATTTCGTCGTAGTTGGGCGCGCGTCGACGCCGTATCATGCCCTATACATGGACGGGCAGCTTATAGCCGAAAGTGCCACCGTGTGGACGATGGGGAGTTCTACTTGGTGGAATATAGGATCTAGATATTCGTCGCCGTATGCCGCGTGGCCCGGTCAAGTGAAATCTTTTCAAGTTTGGCCCAAAGCACTCACGCCGATCCAGATCCACGACCTACACCTCAAAACCCTCGGTACTGGAGGCCAAGTATGAGCGGAGTACATCCATACATTCAGGCACTCATCGATGCCGGCGATGTTGTCGTTTATTTCGACCCTCGCTCGGGCTCGTATCGGGATTGGTCTGGCAACGGAAACGACGTCATACCCACGGCCCCGACAAGGCTGGGACTGTTCGGGGCGAATTTGAATAATACGGGGCGCATGGGCATTGCGGGGGATGCTAGTTTGGATATTGGATCGGGCGCGTATTCGCTCGTTTACTATTTCCCAGACGGTTATGCATACAATACGAGTGGAACCAATTACGCTTGGGGCCAAGCAGTAGGCAATGGCGGAATTCACTTCTTACTTGGGAGTGTCAGTGCTGTTTTACAACAGCGGGGGGTTAATAGTGGGATAAATATCACGCCTATAGGGCGGCGGGCCGTGGCGTGCTCGTTGGAGCCTGGTCAATTACCATCTTTTTTTTACGACGGTGTTTTCGAAGGGCTCGGTGCTTCTATATTGACGGCTACTGATCCCGCGATTTTAAGTGTAACTATAGGAACACCTAGTTCTTACATCCGCCAAATCCCCACCCCGTTCGGCGCCGTGCTGGCAACATCCCGAGCCCTCACGGCTACCGAGCACGCCCTGGTCTATGACGCCCTCGAGCATACCACCTGGCCGCGTCTCACGTATTCCCACGCCCCGCCCAAGGGTTTAGATGTATGCGACGATCCGGGCATTATAGCGGCGTATAACATGCGGCCCGTGGGTGGCAAGGTATACGACCTGAGCGGCAACGGGAACGACGGGACTGTCAGACGGGCGGTGTACGAAAAGACACCTTTGGGTGACGCGTTGCGGTTTGACGGCACGAATGATGTTTCTCAAGTCTCGATTCCATACGATCCCTCGATGAATGTTACCGCTGGGTTGAGTGCGTCTTGTTGGGTTCGTACCACTGGACTATCTGGAACTTTGATCACTCGATGGCACACCACAGGGGACAACCTTTGTTGGGGCATGTATATCGCCGGAGGTGTTCTCCGTTTTGCGGCGAGCGGCGACGGGACCGTTAGCGATTTGGATACCGCAAATGATGGTACGTTGATCAATGACGGGCTTTTAAGGCATTTAGCAATTACGTATGATGTTCCCACAAAAACCGTTAGTTTCTTTATTGACGGCGAGTTCAGTTCGAGCGCAGCTCTTACACATTCGGGGCCGCTTTACCCTTCTAGCCAGGCTGAACTGTGGCTTGCCGATGAGCAAACCGGAAACCTCGGTGATAATTATGATGGGCCGATGACCGCCCCAATAATCCGCAATTACGCAATGACACCCGACGAAATCAAAGCAGAATACAACCGAGGCGCCGAGGCGCTTTTGTTCAAGACGGACTGGGGCGCTCGTGAGACCGCCGCCCCCGTGACGGCGGGGCTCGTCGGCGGGTCGCCCTGGGAAGCCATCAGCGGCTCGTTTGACGTGGTTACGGTCGATTACAAGGGCGAACCGCATAAGGCGCTGAAATGCATCTCGGCGGGCGTTTGCGCGATACCGACGAGCGCGTTTCGGGTCGGGCCGACCCAAGCGGCGCGGGGCGGTTTCAAGTGGATTATGTCAAAGGCCGCCCTAGGCAATACCGCCCCAAATATCGCGTTTATAGGTAATCAAAAATCGGCCTTTACTGATTCGACGTTTAACGGTTACAGCTATCAATTCGCCCCAAATGAGAGTGTAAGAGTCGGTCTTTATACGAACGGCGTTATCTCTTACGCCGGTATCACTGTAGCGGATGCAGTATTGGTCGACACGTTTTATGAGTGCGCCGTTGATGTCACGGCGGGTGGGGATTTTTACTCATATCTAAACGGGGAGCTGGTCGATTTAACGGGTGGTTCGGGAACGAATCCTTTCAATAATACCGCGGTTACGGAGTCCAAATTTGCCTTAGCCTCATTTGGCGCGGGCGATATGATTCTACTTGGCAACCGAAACGGCGAAAACGGATTTCAAAAACTGTTAGGGGTTCCAAAATGACCGATCTGTTTGAATATCAATGGGCGATGACCGAAACCGCCCTGCAAAGCCTATTTGACGCGGCCGTGATGCCCCGGCAGGCCGACCGGATGCCGGACGCCTTAAAGGCGTACGTGACCGACGGCGTCGGTATTCTGCGCATACAAGGCCCGATCGTGCCAAATAAAACATATGGCGAGTTTTACGGGCTCACGAGCGTCGAGCGACTTTCAGAAGAGCTCGAGGCGTTGCAGGCGAGCGACGAGGTCGGCCGAATTTTGCTTTTCGTCGACTCGCCCGGGGGCGCCGTGCCGGGCGTTTCCGAATTTGCGGATCAAGTCAAACGCTCTAAAAAGCCCGTTGACGCCTTTGTATTCGGCTCGGCGACGAGCGCGGCGTATTGGGCGATTAGTGGCGCTAAACGGGTATACGCGGCGGACACGGCAGTGCTCGGCGGTCTCGGCGTGATATGGGCGGCTCGCAAACCGGCCGACGATAGTCGCGAGGCGATTTTCGTGTCGAGCCAAACGCCTCAAAAAACCGACCTCGTCTCGGATAGTGGCCGAGCGTCAATGCAAAAGGCGGTCGACTCGGTCGCTCAAGTATTCCTCGAGGCAGTGGCAAGGAATCGAGGTGTGACTTTAGAACAGGTCAACGCCGATTTTGGGCAGGGCGGTATTTTAGCGGCGGCCGACGCCGTTTCGGCAGGGATGGCCGACGAGATCATAACTTTCGAGGCTTTGTGTGGGAAGCTTCGCAAAAAAGCGGCACGCCCGACCTCGGGCGGGTCATATTTCGGCGCGGCGGATACCGCGTCAAAGGAGCGCAACACAATGGATATTAAACTTTTGCAGGCCGAGCACCCCGAGGTGTTTGAGGCGGCGGTTTCCATCGGTGTCAAGCGCGAGCGTGAGCGCGTGGACGCTCATTTGACGCTCGCCGATGCATCGGGCGACATGGAAAGCGCCATCAGGGCAATCAAAGAGGGCGGCGAGATGAACGCCTCGGTTATGGCACATCATCAAGCCGTGGCCATTAAAGCGGCGCAACAAAACGCCCGCGTCGCGGACAATCCCCAAACCGGCGACGTACCGACGGGCGGTCAATCGACCGATCAAGGCGACCCGATGGCCGACCGCGTGGCCGACTATCTGGCGGCTCGTTTTGGCGCTGAAATGGACGACGAAAGTGAGGTTGTTTTTCATGACTAACCTAGTAATCACAAACAACGACCTCGGAAGCGTCGTGCTTAAGCAGGGCGAGTTCAAAGACGAGCTATTGACTTTTGCAGGCGCGGCGACCGTCGTCGAGGGCACCATTTTGGCGCGTGACTCCGTTTCGCTCAAACTTGTCCCGTTTGTCAAAGGCGGGTCGACAAACGAAAATGGGATCCCCAAATGCATTATTACGTATGACGTGACCGCGACAGGCGCGGGCGACGAGCCCGTGCGGATCATGAATGGCGGGGTTGTACGTTTCGAGCGTTTGGTTATCGACGCCGATGGCGACAATTCGAACGTTGACGCGGCAGTAATGGACCAAATGCGAGATTATGCGCAAATCACCGTCGACGTGCGACAAGTGTCTTATCAGGACAATCAGTAAAGGAGCGACAACATGAGTACTGAAAAAACTAAAAAGATGCTCAAGGCGTACGCTCAAAGCGCGCCGCCTTCTCTTTTCCTGTCTGGCATGTTCCAAAGCCCGCCGGAAAATTTCCACAATTCCGAATCGGTCGAGATCGACATTATGCGAGACGACGAGGATGTCGCGATCGCGATTGACGATCTTTCGACCGGTTATCGGTATAGCGCCGACGAGGTGTTTACCAATAAAGAGTTTACGCCCCCCATTTTTAAAGAGGCGTTTGCGATCAACGCATACGACCTTTTAAAACGGTCCGTCGGGCGCGACCCGTTCGCCGACGAAGAATTTCAGACCAAAGCATCTTTTCGCGCAATGCGCGGATTTCGCAAACGTCAGTCGATGATTTTGCGGTCGATGGAGTGGCAAGCTTCACAGGTATTGACAGCGGGTACATGTACTCTCGTCGATTCGGACGGAAACGCCAAATTTGCCATTGACTACAAACCTAAAGCGACTCATTTCCCGACCGCAACGGTCGGCTGGGATGGCGTGAGCCCGACAATCATCGAGGATTTGCGATCGCTTTGCGAGGTGGTTCGAAACGACGGTCTCGGCGACCCTCGTCGGTCCATTTGGAACGATCAAGCGTTCGAGGCGGCGATGAACGATTCGGATTTTCGCGAGCGGCTCAATACTCGGTACGTCCAATTGGGCGACATCGGATCTTTCCGAGATATGGGCGCGGGCGGTATTTTCCGGGGCGTTTTGCAAGTCGGGTCGTATGAGCTCGAGATATGGACCTACAAAGGGCGCTTTAAGCACCCGCAAACCGGGACCAAAACGCTGTTTGTTCCAAAGGGCAAGGTTATCATAATGACCCCGGGCGCACGCCTCGACGCCACTTTCGGCGCCGTGCCGCGTTTCGTGCCCCCGGATGCTCGAGTGCTTCGGTATCTGCCGAGTCGTATCTCGAACCGTCGCAACCGAACCGACATGTTTGTCAACGCCTGGCTCACGCCGGACGGCGAAACGCTCATGGGCGGGGTCGGTTCACGGCCGCTCATGATTCCGACGGCGATCGACACTTTTGGGTGCCTTGACGCAAACTTGAGCTAATTTTTGAGATACTCGGCGGGGTGGCCCCCGCAGACCGCCCCGCCGAGTTCTCTTTTTTGGAGTGTAAAAAATGTCAAAAAAGTACGTGGTAGCACCGAAAAAAGCGATCACCTCGAAACGTGGTATTTTGGGCGAGGGCGAGGTCGTATCCGAGAAAGATTTCGGATGCCCGATTAAAGACCTTGTCGAAAATGGCTTTGTTGTCGAAAAGGGTACTTATGAAACCGTACGCGAGACGCTCAAAGACGACTCCCTGCCCGCCGTGTCCGAGGTCGTAAAAGACGACAAAAAAGACGACAAAAAAGACGACAAGTCGCCCGTGGTCGTCAAGGTAAAGAAAAAATAAATGGGTATCCGGGAACGAGCCGAGGCCGATGCACGGCGGATATTGAACAACAAAACCTCGGGTAAGGGTCTCGACATAACCGTCACGGACCCTACCGGGGCGAGTCATTCGTTTGTCGGATGGCAAAACGATATCGCCGAGCTCATCGACCCCGATACACAAGATTATGTGTCGGGTCGTCTCGTGAACGTTTCCTTGGCCATAACCGATTTAGTTACGGCCGGTTTAGAGATACCCGAGGGCGAGCCCGACCCGAATAAACGCCCGTGGGTCGTCGAGTATACCGACCTTTGGGGCACGCCTTTAAAGTATGCGGTCGCTCGGTCCGTGCCCGACCGTGGGCTCGGCATTGTGGTTTTGTATTTGGAGGTGTACGCGTGACCATTGCGGCGCTCATCGACAAATATGATAATTACGAGCTCGTGAGAAACGAAATCGCCGCCATTTTGCTCGCCGAGACCTCGAGTCAACAAGCCCTCGCAACGGCAGAAGGTAAAGATCCGACTCTTTGGGCGTTTGACGTATATCTTGAGCGGTTCAACCCGTGGGAAAGATACATAAATGACCGCACCGAAAAAACGCCGATCGTAAACGTTTGGTATGACTCCGACACGACCGACCTCGGCGCGTCCGAGCTCATCTCACGGCAAAAGCACGACGGTATTTTCCATATTGACTGTTATGGGCGAGGGATTTCGCGGAGTGACGGCGGGGCGGGGCACGTCCCCGGCGACCGTGACGCCGTGCTCGAGGCGCAACGGGTGACGCGGCTCGTCCGGAATATCATTATGTCGTCGACCTACACATATTTAAATATGCAGGGGGTCGTTTGGCGTCGGTACGTGCAAAACCGAATGATATTTCAACCGAGCGATAACCAAAGACCGGTTCAACAAGTTATGGCGGGGCGTTTGACGCTTGCCGTCGAATATAATGAAACATCGCCGCAATACGAGGGCGATACCCTCGAATTGATTTCGGCCGAGGTATCACGCGCCGACGACGGAAAAGTTTATTTCACAGCTGAGTACGACGTCACGTAAAGGAAAGGTTTTTAAAATGGCACTATCAACCGCCGTTGACCCGAGCGTAGTCGCGCGGGTGCTCGGCATTGAAACAAAATATGAGCAATTTGGCCCGGCCGGTACGGCGTTTTTACCGCAACGCGTCGCGGTTATTGCTCAAGGCAACGACGCCGAGACCTATTCGACGACCAAACGAACCGTTTTTTCGTCCAAAGAGGTCGGCGACGTCGAAGGATATGGCTCGCCCGCTCATTTGATTGTCGATCAATTGCTACCCGTCAACGGCGACGGCGTGGCTCCGATACCGATCGACCTTTACCCGTTGCCAAACGAGGCGGGCGGGGCGGCGGCAGCGGGCGACATTACGCCCGTTTTGGGTACCGTCGTCGACGCCGAGTATCAGGTCAAAATTGGTGAAATCGCCTCGGCCGCGTTTACCGTGACAACGACCGACACGGTCGCGACAATTGTCACAAAAATGACCGCCGCCGTTAACGGCGTTTTAAAAATGCCGATGGTCGCGACGGACAGCACGACCGTGCTCGATTTGGATTGCAAATGGAAGGGCGTCACGGGCAACGATTTGGTTATCGAGGTCGACGGGCCGACTACCTCGGGCGTAACGTGGACAATTACGCAGCCCACGGGTGGGCTCGTAAACCCGACCGTCGACGCGGCGCTTGCCCAAATCGGCAATATTTGGGAAACGATTATCGTGAACGGTCTCGACATCGCCGACAGTACGGCCCTGAACACGTATCAGGCGACCGGTGCGGCTCGATGGGGCGCCCTAGTGCGTAAACCGTTTGTCGTGTTCACGGGCACGACCGAGGCCACGGCGGCCACGGCGTACGCCATTTCGGACGCACGGTCGACCGACCTCGTCAATGTTTTTTGTCCCGAGCCCGGGTCGAATGACATCCCGTTTCTCGTCGCCGCTCGAACGGCCGCGCGTGCCGCGAAGCAGGCGAACGTCAACCCACCGGTCGATTACGGCGGGCTCAAATTAACCGGGCTTACGCCCGGCGCCGACGGCGATCAATGGAATTTCTCGGCGCGTGACGCCGCCGTCAAGGCGGGGCATTCGACCGTCGAGGTTATCGACGGCGTGACCGAAATCGCCGACCTCGTCACGTGTTACCATCCGAGCGGCGAAGAGCCCCCGGCGTATCGGTATGTTGTCGACATCCAAAAATTGATGACGACGATTTACAATTTCGATAATACGTTCGGAGCCGCCGAGTGGAAATCGGCTCCGCTCGTCCCGGACGCCGAGCCCACCCGCAATCCCGCCGCGCGAAAACCTAAAGACGCGGTCACGGCGGCGGCGAATATCGTGACAAATTTGGCGCTCGACGCCGTGCTCGTGAGGGCGGCGGATACGATCCCGCTCATACGGGCCGAGATCGACCCATCAAACCCAAAACGGTTAAATTTGTATGTCCCGGTTTATCTATCGGGCAACACGAACGTAAAGAGCGTCACGATTGCTTTTGCGTTCAATTTTGGAGGTTAAGCGATGTCAACCGGTGGACCAATTGAATCAATAAGCTACGCCGGGCGGACGTTTGCCGTCGCGGCCGACGCCGATGTGAACATGAAAATCGGCGGTTTACAGGGCGACACGGAAATGAATGGCGACCAAACCGGCCGAAAGTTGATAAGTGTCGTAAAGTGGGAAGTCACAAACGTCGCCCTCGACATCGACATTGACAATGGCGACCTCGAGTTTTTGTCCGAGCGCGCGAAACAAAAAACGTTTGACGATTTTTCGATCACGTTTGCGAGCGGCACGGTATTCTCGGGTCAAGGGTCGGTCGCGGGCGAATTGCCGTACGCGTCGGCGAATACGACCGCGAGCGTGTCGTTTAGCGGCCCGGGTCAACTCAAAAAACAAGGGTAAAACCTCGGGGGTTGTGACTTTTGCGCCGCGCGGGAAACCCCCGCCCCTTGCCCCACGCCGAGGGGGCGCGGCGCACCTTTTCAAAAGGAGCGTGGGATTATGGAATATAAAATCGACAGGGAAACGGCCGAGCGTGACTTTGACCGCATGGTCGCCGCAATGCGGATTATGATGAAAGCATACGGCGACGAAAACGAGCAACGGGATAAAGCGGCCGATCGCGAGCTCTTAATCGACCAAATCATGCTCGGAAATGCGACCGTCGACGACGACGGGTTTTTGACGTATTTGACCGGCGACGGCGAGCAAATCAAGTTTAAAAAGCCCAAAGGCGACGCGACGCTCGCGATTGACCGGGTAAAGGAAACCAAAAAAGTCGCTCAAGGGTACGCCATTTTGGGCGAGTTGACCGGTCGGGCGCCCGTGACGTTTGCGAAAATGGACCAATACGACGTCAAAGTTTGCGCGGCGGTTATGACCCTTTTTTTAGTGTAGCGAGCGGCCCGACGCTCGTTAGGAACGGAAATGACGTGGTACCATGGGGATACAATGGGTATCAGATACACGCCGAAATGATATTTCAGATCCTAACCGATTTTCATTTGGGCGAGTCGTGGCGGGATATGACTTGGGATGAAATAGAACAATTTTATGACGCCTTGCGGCCCGGGCTCCGCAAGGCGACGTCGAAAGGCGGCATAAATGGCGCGTAAATTGGCTATATCCGCGATAATAAAGGCGGTCGACCGAGTATCGAAGCCCATGCGCAAGGCGCAAAAAGCCGTCAGCCGCGCCACAAAACGTATGAGGCGCGCATTTTCGACCCTTAACCGGGTGACAAACAAAGTCGTTGGCGGGCTTTGGGGGATCGGCAAGGCGGCGCTAAAGGTAGCGGCGGTAGGGTTTGGAGCCCTCGCCGCAGGGGTCGCCCTCGTCGTCAAGGAATACTCAAAAGTCGAGAATGCCGAGGCGGCGTTTACGCCACTTATGGGCGGCGCCGAAAATGCGAAAAAAATGGTTGACGAGTTGAACAAAACCGCCGCGTCGACGCCGTTTCAATTCGATACCCTTCAAAAAAGCGCGCAACAATTGGCGCCAGTAATGGACAAGGACATCGGGCGAACCATTAAAACCATGCGAATGCTCGGCGACACGGCGGGAGGAAACGCCCAAAAACTCGACTCGATTACAAGGGGTTTTACAAAGGCGTCGCTCAAGGGCAAAGTCGACCTCGAGTCGCTTAATATGATTGCCGAGGCGGGCGTACCCATTTTCCAAGAGCTCGCCTCGACTCTCGGGACGACGGTCGGCCCGAAATTTTTCAAAAACATATCGGCCGGGAAAGTCAAGGTCGCCGACCTCGAAAAAACGTTCGAGAATATGACATCCGAGGGCGGTGTGTTTTTTAAGGGTATGGAAATCGCCTCGAAAACGACGAGCGGAATTTTTTCGACGTTGAAAGACAACGTAGCCCTCACGGCTGCGTCGCTCGGCGAGACGCTCGCCCCGACCATCAAAGAGATAATGACCTCGCTTATCGGAGTCGCCGCAAAAGCCCGGGCATGGATGGACGCAAACAAAGAGCTCATAAAAGAGCGCGTCGCGGCGTTTGTGGATAAAATGCGAAAAGCGATCGCCGGACTCGTAAAGACCGTTAAAGATTTTATTATCAAAAAAGACGGGATAAACAAGGTTATTGACGCTTTTAAGGCGGTCGGCTCGGCAATCGCGTTTTTAGTCGAGCATGGCAAAACAATCGGGATTATTATCGGGATTATCGTCGGTTTCGTAGCCGTTGCGAAAATCCTAATCGGCGTTTTAACGCTTGTCAACCTCGTAATGGCGGCGAATCCGGTCGTTTTGATTGTCGTCGCGGTTATCGCTTTAATCGCGCTTATTGTGGCTTTGGTCGTCAAATTCAAACTTGTGCAAAAAGCGATCAAAGCGTTCGGGGTCGCCGCTGATTGGGTCAAAGAGAAATGGGCGGCTTTTAAGGAGTGGATCGGCGAGGTCGTCGACGGAGCAAAAGAAAAATGGGAAACGTTCGCGACGACGGTCCGCGAAATATTCTCGGGTATTTGGGAAACGGTCAAGGAATACGTCGGCAAGATAAAGGGTTTTGTCGGCGGCATATTTGACGGATTAAAGGCGCTCATCGGGGCAGGCGACGACGTCAAGGCAAAGGTCGAGGTCGACAAGCGCCTCGAGCTCGTCTCGGGCGGGGCTCAAGGCGACGGTCGCCCTCGCGGTGAGGTGGCGCTTGTGACGCCGTCCGAGCGCGTTTCACGTGAGTTTAGCGAGTCGCAACAAACGACGACAAACCAAACGGAAATCACGATCCGAGACGAAACAAACCGGACCGAGGTCACGAAAGGCAAGCTCGGCGGCGGAATATCGCTCGAGCGAACGGGGTCGTTTTAATGGCGGACTGGACCGACAGGATTAGAGAGGCGGCATACACGTCGCCATCGGGGCGGCGGCTCACGTTCAAGTATGAGGATGTTTCATACCGTCGCGCGATCAAAGCCACGGCGTACGATTTCACCGATGTCGACGGGGCATACATTCAAACGCGGGGTTTTTCGGGTCGTCAATTCCCGTTGCGGTGCTTTTTTTCAGGCCCGAATTATGACAAAGAGGCGGCAGGATTCGAAGCAATCGTTTTCGAGCGTGGTTTCGGTACCCTCGAGCACCCCATTTACGGCGTCCACAATGTCGCCCCCTTTGGCGAGGTGGCCCGCCGCGACGACCTGAAAACGGCCGCAAACCAAACCGTGTTAGAAATAACTTTTTTCGAGTCGATAAAGAGTCTTTATCCGTCGACCGATCTCGATTATGGCGATAGCGTGCTCGGCGCCGTTGACGCCTTTAATGAGGCGAACGCGATACAGTTAGAGCGTAACGCCGACTTGGGCACGTTTACAAAGCGCGCCACGTTCAAGGATTCCATCTTGCGCGGCGTCGGAAACGTTGAAAAAGGGCTCAAGGCGATCGCCGACGTCACGGCCGACACCCAAGCCCAATTTGATTCCGTCAACGACTCGATAAACCGTGGAATCGACGTACTATTGCGCGACCCTTTGATACTAGCCAGGCAAGTGCAAACGCTCATCCAAACGCCTGCCCGGTCGCTCGCCTCGATTCGGTCCCGTTTGAGCGGGTACGCGGACCTATTGAGCGATATTTTCGGTCGAGCCGATTCGATTTCGTCCGGCCCCGAAGACAATAACCGATTTTTCGGGCGTGACCTTTTCGCCTCGACGCTCGTGACGGGCCAAGTATTGTCGGCGGTAAACAATCAATTCGAGACGCGCCTCGGCGCCATCGGAGCGGCGGCCGAGGTCAATGCGCAACTTGACGCGCTTGTCGCGTGGCGAGATGAAAATTTCGATTATATCGGGGCCGTCGACGAGGGCGAGTCGATACAAGCCCTTACCGAATCCGTTTCGCTCGTGACTGGATATTTAATCGAGATAAGCTTTACGCTCAAGGTCGAGCGGTCCATTACACTCGACCGCCCTCGAACGCTCGTCGATTTACTCGCCGAGCTATTTGGTGCCGACTACGAAACGCAAATCGACCCATTTATCAAAGCGAACGAATTGACAAACATGGAAATTTTGGAATTGCCGAGGGGGCGGCGCCTTGCGTACTATTTATAAAACGGTCCCGGGCGACACTTTCGACCGTATCGCTCGCAAGGTTTACGGCGACGATACTCGAGCGGCCGAATTGCGTCGGGCAAATCCGGGTATCACGGAACCGATACAGGTCGGGATCTCGCTCAATACGCCCGCCGCCAAAGGTGCCCCAAAAGACCGTACCAGTACAGGCGCGGCAAACGACCCCGACGAGCTCGCCCTGGCCATTGACGGGCAACGGTTCCGGTTTTGGTCGTCGATTCAAATTCAAAAGTCAATCGACAAAATATCGACCATTTCGTTTTCGGCCCCGTTCGAGCCCGAAAACAAGGATTTACGAAACACGTTTCGCCCTATGACTTTCAAGCCGTTACTAGTGACCGTGGGCGGTGAGCCCTTTTTTCGCGGCACACAAGTAAACGTTCAAACGCAAGGGGGCGCGAGCGCCGTGGCGGTCGAGGTATCAGGCTACGGGGTGCCCGGGGTGCTCAATGATTGCACGGCGCCTCAAAACGCGTTTCCGGTCGAGTTAAAAGACCTCGACTTGCGGCAAATCGCCGACCGCGTCGCGGGCATGTACGGGGTAATTGTGACTTTTGAGGGCGACCCCGGGGCGAAATTCAAAAAAACCAAAATCAAGCCCGATCAAAAGCTTTTACCTTTTCTTGTCCCGCTCGCGCAACAAAGGGGTTTTGTCGTCGCGGACAATACCGAGGGCGAGCTCGTATTTTGGAAATCGACCAAAACGGGTCGACCCGTTGCGAATTTGAGGCAGGGCGAGCCGCCCCATATCGTTGTCACGCCGCAATATGCGCCGCAAAGCTTTTACAGTGATATTACGGCGATTAAAAACCCTAAAATCGGTTTTCGGGGTCAATGGTACACCGATAAAAATCCAAAGCTCCGAAACGTTTTAAGGGCGCTTAATTTCGTCGCCGAAAACGCCGGGAAAGTCGACCCATTAACGGCCGCTAAATCGAAAACGGGCCGTATGTTCGGGGCGGTCGCGAGCTATACATTAACGGTTGCTACGTGGCGAGATCCAAAGGGTAACCTTTGGGCGCCGAATACGACGATTAGGGTCCGCTACCCTGACAAAATGATTTACACAGATTACGAATTTTTGATCCGCGACGTAACTTTCAACGCCACGCCCGCCGCTTTGAGCGCCGAGCTCGCCCTGGTTATGCCCGGGGCGTTTAGTGGCGAGGTTCCGGGGGCGCTACCATGGGACGATTAGGCGAAATCACTCGGATCGAACGAACCGACATCGACGGTGACAAAATCGCCCTTTTGACGGTCGATTTCGGCGGCGGCGATGTCATAACCGCCCCTTATATCCCGCAACCTCAAGACGACGGTTTACCTATAGAGGGTGACACGGCGCTCGTCGTCGAGCTCGAGGGCGACCCGGGCGAGTATATGGCGCTCGCCGTGCTCGACGTTACGTTCGATGGCGTTGCGGGTAAAGGCGAGCGGGTCATTCGGTCTCGCGACGGCGATGGCGCGACAATCGCGACCGTTTGGCTCAAAGCCGACGGGACGGTCAAAATCGACAACGACTCGGGATATATCGAGCTCAAAGCCGACGGTCAAGCCAACATAAACGGCCGTTTCACGGTAGATCCGTAATGGTCAAACCGATTGCAAACGCAAATTTGACGCTCGCCCACGGGTCGACGTCGCCTATATCGGGCGGGGCGTTTGTGATTTTGCCGGTACCGGCCCCAAGCGCGTTTGTTAAAGCCGACGGGGTCGGGATCTACTCAAAGGAAATCAAATATACGTTTTCAGGCGGGTCCGCCTCGGGCTTTGCCTCGGGGTCGGTCGCAACGACCACACCACAAACGATTACCGCCACGGCGGTCAAGTGTAAAGAATCGGGCGACCCGGTCATGCGGCTTGACGATTACAATACTATGACCGCTCAAGGCACCCTCACGGGGGGCGGCACGGGCTCGGTATTGGGTAAAGTTGAAATTTCCGACGCCGGGCAGGACTACGCGAAAGGCGATTAAATGGCGGATTATGGCGATAATAAACGACAAGAAGGCGACGTGTTTTTGTATCAAACCGTCGACGGCGGTGACATTAACGTCACAAGCGGGATCGCCCAAATGACCGTCGGTTTTGAGACAATGGCATATTTGTCGCTTTTTGGCGGCAATGCCGACGACCCCGGGCTTGACGATACCCGCCTGCAATGGTGGGGCAATTTCGACGAAACCGACGCGGCGTTTCAATACCGAAGCCAAACGCAATATTTATTGAGGTCAATCCCGGCGACGTCGGCCAATTTAATACGCGTACAGGACGCCGTAACGGCCGACCTGTCGCGTGATTTTATCGCCACGGGTATCGCCGGGGCCGTAAACGTCGAGGTGTCTATCCCGCGACTGAACGCCGTACAAATTGACATCCGAATCGAGGCCGATGGCGAAATTTCAGAATTTACATTTTTCGAAAATTGGAGGGCGGCGATATGACGGTCGACCTAAAAACTCAACAAGAGCTCTATGACCAAATAATCGGCAATTTTCAAACGTCGCTTGGGCAATCAATCCCGCTTTTACCAAAGGCGTTTATCCGGGTGCTCGCCAAAGCCCTCGCCGCCCTTTTCGTTTTGCTTTATAAATACGGCGGGTCTATGTGGCTTCAAATATGGCCCGGTACCGCCGCGAATCAATACTTTGAAATTTTCGGCGACGAATACAACCCCCTCGTACGATGGGGTGAGACTACAAAGGCAGGCACGCCGACAGCGGCCGTCGCGGCCGAGTATACGGGTACCGTGGTCGTCAATACCATCGACGCCCTCGAGACGATACCGAGCGGAACGGCGCTTTTAAGCACGTCAAACGGCGTGACTTACACAAGCGTCGGCGACATCGCCCTCGACGCAAACCCGAAAACGATCGCGTTTAGGGCGAGCGGCGACGAACAGGGCGGCAATGGGTCGGGCATTATAGGCAACCTTGATGTAAGTGAGACCGTAACCTTTGTCTCGCCCCACCCAAACGTTGACGCCGACGTCACTATAACCGCCCGGACCGTCGACGGGGCCGACGCCGAAACGACCGAAGAGTACCGTCAACGGGTGCTCGACGGATTTCAAAAGCGTGTACAGGGCGGCGCGTACGCCGATTATGAGGTGTGGGCCGAGGCGTCGGCGAACGTAATAAACGCGTATCCTTACACGGGCGACCCCGGCCAGGTCGATGTTTATTGCGAGGTTGACAATCAAACGGACGGGATACCGTCGGCGGCGCAATTGATACAAATCAAAGCCGACATCGAGGTCGACGTTTCCGGGCTCGCAACGCAACGCAACGCGAACGCATACGTCAACGCCCTGCCCATCACACGAACGGCGTACACGGTCGAGGTAAACGGTTTGAGCGCCGATCTTGGCATCATTGACGACCTAAAAGACGACGTCGACGAAACCGTCGAAAACCATTTTTTATCACTCGAACCGTACATACCCGGGATTTCGGTCGGTACCCGCAACGATATTGTTGCAAATACCACGGTCGCGGGGCTCGTTTCAGATGTCGTCCGGTCATATGGGGCGGTTTTCTCGAGCGTGACTATCAAAAAGGGCGGCGATGTCGTCGACGTCGAAAACCTCGGGATCGGTGAAAAAGCAAAAACGACTGTGAGCTACCCATGAGCGCAAATTTTTTAAGGATTTTTCAGCATTTACTGCCACGGTCCGAGGCGTGGAAAATCACAATTGAGAAAACGCTGCGAGACTTTTTCGAGGGGTTGACCGTTTTCCCTGGGAGTATCAAGGCGTTTTTCGATGAAAATTGGCTCGAGTTGTGGACCGATACTATGTCGAGCCAGGCTTTGACTCTTTGGGAACAAACGCATGGGCTTTATCCGCCGTGGGCGGGTATCGGCACGGCGGGGCGTAAATTGCGAGTTGACGCCGCTTGGGGCGCCCTCGGCGGTCAAGATCCTACATATCTCCAAACGGTTATACAAGAGCACGGTTTCAACGACATTTATATTCATCAATGGTGGGAGCCGGGTAGCGACCCCCCGGTCGCTCGCAACCCAACTGCCGTCCTAATCGGGACCGGCGTCGAGTGCGGCGAACCGGGCGTCGAGTGCGGTGAGGGGTACGAATGCGGTGACTTTTTGACGGTCGCGTCGAATACCGGGTGGCTTGTTAATAAATTGACCCGAATCGGTCGCGACTATGAGTATCTATGCGGCGAGGCGGGTGTCGAGTGCGGTGAGCCGGGCGTCGAGTGCGGCGAATTTGACGGGTATGAAAATGTCGCATACGAGTGGCCGATACCGGACGACCCCGACGTTTGGCCGTATTTTCTTTATTTTGGCGACTCTACGTTCGGCGACTCGGTCCAAATACGCGAAGAGCGCCGGGACGAGTTTGAAACGCTGTTATTAAAATACTGCCCGACGGAACAATGGATCGGGTATTTTGTAGAATGGACCGGCGAGCCGCCGAGCTAATAAAGGAGCGACAAAAATGGCACGTCAATTAGCGGTTGATTTTCCGACAAAAACGAACGGACCGAGCGCCGATTATCCGGCAGGGTCATTCCGAAACGTCACGGCCCCGAGTGACGGCACGGGTACGCCGTGGGACGCGTTGATTATGAATGATCTCGCGGGATGGCAACAAGAGCTATTGAGTAAAGCCCAAATCACAGAATCGGGCGTAAATGAGAAAGTTGGGGCGTCTCAATATTTCGAGGCAATGCGTAAAACGAGCGGATACCCCGGATTGATTCAAATCGCCGCTTTGTTCAACACGACCCCGTCGTCGGTCGGGCTCCGTTTGCTGAAATTGGATGGCGCGGGCGTGCTCGTCGCAAACTATAGCGAGCTCACAAACGCCTCATGGGTCGGCGTAATAGATAACGCAACCGCCGACGGATTCTATCGGGCCGATGACGCGGCGGGGACGTCGCGTAATACCTCGGGCGCGTATCTCATTTTGCCCGATATGGCGGGGCAATTTGTTCGAGGGCGTGACACGACGGGGGCCGTCGACCCCGATGGCGCCACCCGGGCTGCTTGTGAGGTTCAAAATTGGGCGCTATATCGACACGCTCATTCGCTCTCGTCGGGTGGTAACGCCGTCGAGATCGGGCAGTATACCGTTACCTCGACGGGTACCGACTCGCTCGCCCAAAACGACGCGAGTGGAACCGACATATTTGCGCAAGCCCTTTACGAATACGACATGTTGTCGGGCCTACCGGCAACAAAATACAGTGACGACGAGACGCGACCGACAAACGTCAATTTCGATTTTTACGTATGGTACTAAACGCGCCAAAAACAAAACGGTATCGGCTCGTTGACGGCGGGCTCATATTTTGGAAGCACGACCGTTTACAGTACGACCCCGAGGGCACCCGTGCCGCCGCCGAGGCAGCCGTCGACCGTTCGGGGGTGCAAGGGGCCGTCGTCGAGCTCGAGCGGCTCACTTTGCCGCTCGAGGGCTCCGACGAACGATACCTCGCCCCCGGCGTGACCATGAGCGAATATCATAAGGCGCTTGTGACGTACCGAGACGCCCGAAACCGATTCGACCGAGCCGTCGCCGAGTACGGCGCCGAGCACCCCGTATTTTTCGAACCGAGATATTTGGAGGAAATTGTCAAATAATGGACGACTTGCGTGATACGACTCAAATTCGAATTATTCGGAGCGAGGCGCGACACGCGATACTGGGGGAAAAACGGGATATTCTCGACGCCGTCGACCGTTTAGGGGTTCGCTTAACCGCCGAAATCCGTGAACATTTCGCAACCAAAACCGACCTAACAAACTGGAAATTGGAAATGCATGATCATATTGAAAAACGGACCCAAAAGATCATTGACGAGCACGTGCGACGAGATCATCGCCCTTCGCTCGTACCGGGCGGCCCGTACGAGCCCCGGCCACGAATGACACGGGGGCAAAAAGCGGGCGTTTGGGGTGGCGCGGGTGGCGCCATTTTGGCCATCGTTTACGCCATTGTTGAGTTTTTGGCTAAAAGGTAACCGAATCATAAAGCCCGGCCGAAATCCAAACCGGCGTTTCGTCGTCAAAAGGGTAGTGTACGGGCAGGGTATATTTGCATTTCCGTAACTCGCCTTTGACCCGCGCCTCAAAAGTCACAACAATTTGGATCATCCCGCTCATTGACATCGGCCCGAGCGACATTACGAGCTGGACGACCTCGAGTCGCTTTTTTAACCGTGCCTCGACCTCGCGCCTCAACATTTTGATTTGTTTCGTTTTGTCTTTTTTCATTTGCTTGACTCCAATCTTTCGATGAGGGCCAGGCGCCCGCCCGGCCCCAATAGTCGCAACCGCTCCGAAAGGTCAAACACGTCGACGCCCTCGGTCGAGGGGTGCCCGCCGATGTCGGTCGACATAAAAGCGACCAACATTTGCGACACCGGTTTGCCTCGCAGATACCGCCGCAAATATTCCTGTTCGGCCGGTGTGAATTTTTGCTCGACGCTCAAATGCGACCGCAACAAAATTTTGTACCGCTCAAATACGTCGTTTATTCGGCCCGACTTACTCGGCCAATTTTGGAGATCAAGCAAAACCTCGTCTTTTAGGTAAAATGTCGCCCGTTTCGGCATAGTTCGCCCTCCTTTTCGCCAATTATTACGCGACTGTATTACCCGAGTCAATACGCGGGTACGTAATACGTTATTGACAAAGGTAATACAAAATGTAATACTAATCGTTAATATTGCCCAAATGGGCGTAAACAAAGGGGAAAAACGATGAAAATTGCGATTTTGGTACTTTTGGCGGCGTTTTTGACGGGTTGTGACGAATACCGGGACGACCTCGGCGACACGGACGCGGGGGCGCAACCCGATCCCGACAACTATTACAACCCGTGCGCACGAACGTGTCGGAGTCTCGACCCGCTCGTTTGTTTCTACCCGCAAGGCAACGAGTGCGGGTATTACGGCCGGTGCGACGGGGCGGGCGGGTGCCGCGAAAGTGAGGGCAAATGAAAATCACACTACAAAGCAAATTTCACGGCACCGAAACGTTTGTTCGAGCTCGGCGAGACTCAAATTGTGACGCCGAATTTCAAATTTCGGATCGGCAATGGGTCGACGCGTGGCGGCGATTATGCGGCATGAAAGATTGTTGTTGTCCGATTAAGGCGCCCGGGTACGTCGTCGATTTTGAGACCGGCGGGGTCCGGTTCATAGAGGAAGAATATTTTTGGAGCGCGTATTAATGCGCGGGATACTCAAACGCCGCCGCGTGGTCGTCAAAAGCGCGAACCACCCGGCGCAAATGACACTTTCGGCCGAGCGTATCGGTGAGGCGCGCTACCTCGTCACGTGGGGGCAATTGTCACGCTCTAAACTAAAGCTTTGCGGCTCGTACGCCTGCCCATGCGACGGGGCGCTTATATGGCCGTCCGGGTGGCGTATCGTCGACCGGCCGACGCCCCGAGAGCTCGTCTTTGAGGTCGACGAATTTAAGCTTGTGAACCACCTCGACGAGTATCAAGGCGTCAAACGGTTTGCCACGTTCGCCCATGCCGTGAGCGACCTCGAGGTCGCACGGCGCGAGCTCCGCATATATGACATGCATCATATCGTCGATTTACGAATTGTCCACGCCCGGGCCGTTTGGGATGGCTCGAAATGGACCGACACGCCCGGCCCGGGCGCCGACTTGACCGTAAAGCAAACCGAATCCGAGGGAACCGTATACGGTCGGGACGATTGACACCATTGACACCCGCCCCCCTATTTGGTAGCATGTTTCGTCTTTCACGATCCATCATAATTATGTTTCGGGCGCCGTCATTCAGCCGACGGCGTTCGCCATTTAATCTTTCCTAAATCGGTGCCCTCGCCACCCGCCCGAGGCCACGATCGGCCATTCGGACGCCCACGGCGGCGCCTGCCCCATGATACCCTCAAGCTCGTCGACGCCGAACGTCCCGACCTCGGTCTCACAAACGATTTCGTCGTGTACGTGCAACACGACCGGGACACCCGCCGCGTCGAGCAAATAAAGGGCGTACGCGAGGCGGTCACGACATGCCGCCTGGACGATATTTTCGACCAATTTACCGCCCCACGTTTCGAGCCGGACCCAACCGATCGCGCCCTTTGTCGAGTCGGTATTATGCCCCATATATGTGATTTTATAGGCGGGTAAACGCGCCAATTTATGTTCACAGGGGTCAAGGCGGGGCTCATGGTACGCCAAACGTCGGCCCGATGGCAGTCTACAGTAAAGCACGTCGTCGAAAACGCCGTATTGTATACCTCGGTACCCGTAAACCTTTCCGGGGCTTAAAATGGCCATTATGGCCGCGCCCTCGATACCGTATAGCTCGGCGTCGAATTGCCACGAGTCGCCCCGTTGACGGTATTGACCGCCCCAAAATTCGACAATAGCGGGCGACTCGGCGCGCCATTTTAGGATCGCCTCTTTAATATCTTTTTCGTCGTCGAAATACTCGTCGGCCCCGAAATGTTGCCACGCGCCCACCCACCCTTGATAACCGCTCGCGAGCTCGGCGACCTTCCCGATCCGTTTTCGTAATGGATGATGGTCACCGGTTCGCGCCTTATGCTCGATAAATTCCTCAAACGGCACGCCTGATATTTTGGCGGCGCTCATTTCGTAAATTTTACGATGTGTCCGGAATACCTCGAGCCGCCATTGCTCGCCCGCCAATTGCGCGAGCCCGACCGCCTCAATTGCACTATAATCCGAGCAAACAAGCTCACGCCCCGGGCCCGCAACGAATAAACCGCGAAGGCACCCGCCGACGACATCCAAAGCCGACCCATAAACCGCCTCGACGGTATCGAGGTCGCGGGTGCCGATTACCGCGAGCGCCGACTCGACCGCGTCGCTATCCCATTTTGCGACCGTCGCCGGGCCACGACTCCGCATATTTTGTAATTGGGCGATTTGCGACGTCCACCTTTGCGTGCGCGTCGCGCCTGCAAAAACAAACATGCCCCGCAAACGCCCGTCACTCGACACGGCCCGCTCGATGGCGCCCAATTTTTTGACCGCCGCGCTATTCAAGGCGACACGGATCTCGAGCACGCGACGGCAAAGAGGTGGCAAATTTGGATTCTCGAGCATATCGACGATCGTGTCTTTTTGCATGTTCGGCATGGTAAAACCGTGCCCGGCGAGCCAATTTCCGATTTTTTGTAGCTCATTATGACTCTGTACGGCGCCGTTTGTGATCCCCTGCAATTCGGCCGTATATCTAAACTCGACTTGTTTTAAAATTTCGGAGCAATTGCGGACCCCCTCGAGGTCAATCGCAACGCCCCGATTGTTTATTTTTTGGTCGACCAAAAATAGCTTTTCTTCAAACGGCGACAAATCCGGTATTTGTCGGCTATCCGCCATTTCAGACGTCACGTCGGTCAAACAATAGGCGTACATTAACGGGCCGTCGTCGACGTCGGTCGCGGGCTCAATGCGCAAACGAGGGTCGTTTTTGGTCGGTTTGCGCGGGATCGAAAATTTATTAATAAGTCGTGTACCGTCTTTGTCTTTTTGTATCGCCGAGCCGATGGCTTTACCCATGAGCGCCCTCGACCCGGGCAGACCCCATGAACGGGCTTTGGCGGCGACGTCGCGCAATTGCTCAAGGGGCAACGGTGGCCACCCCAATTTTTTTACGCCCGGGCCATTCCAGATAACAAATTCGAATTGTGAATTTGTCGCCTCGAGTAAACCGCCCCCGGCGACATAATCGAAAAGGTCACGCGGGGGCGGGCCCGAGGGCGTCCACAATTGCGGACCCCGGCCGTCGAGCAAATCGTATGCGAGGCACAATATTTCAGTCGACGGGTGCTCGGCGTACGCGTGAGCCCCGACGAGCCCGATGGCCGGTTTTTGCCCTTTGACGACTTTTTCCCATTTCGCGCCGGTCCATTTATATCCGGCTTCGGAATAGGTCTCAAAGTCGATTGTCGCGAGGTTATCAGGCACGGGGCAAGGTATCAATGGCGGCGTCCGACCATCCGGCCCGCTGCAATTGCTCGCGCGTGTAGTCTTTGCCTTGGTAGGTCAAGAGCTCGGGTTTGTCGGGGGGCGGCGCGGGCACGTCCATAAACCCCGTGCTTTGCTCTATCCCGCCTTGTGCCTCGGGCAATGGGAAGCCGCCTGCCGCCTGTACGCCCCCGGGCGGCTTTGGCGTGTCGCCGAGCGGGGCGCTATTAGCGACCGGGGCGCTCGTGAGCCCGTTCGGCAAAACAGCGGGCGCCGAGCCAAACGCCGCCCGGGCGTCCGGGCCGGTGTGAATTTCCTCGCCGTAACCAAAAAACTCGACGAGATTATAATTGATATACACGCCGGGGTTTGCCGTCGAATCGTTCGGTTTTACGTTTCCGAGCACCCGGACGAAATACCCGCGTTTTACGGCCGACGGGTCGACAATTTTCGACTCGCCGCCTTTACTGTAAACGCGGGGCGCGTTTTGCCCCGTGAAATAAAACACGTAATTTCCAGGGTATCCCGGACGCTCGCAAGGTTTTATTCCGTTTTGATTCGGGCGAGTCGAGTCGCCGTCGGTAAATTTCCAGGAAAATTGGTGCTCGTCGGGCGTGCCGTTCGCAAAAAGTCGAGGGTGCCCCTTTTGAGCCGCTTGTGTGATTTTTGCGATGAGCTCGCCGAGCCCGGGGTCGGTTTTCGATATGGCCACACCAAACGAAAACTGTTGTGTCGGTTGACCTGCGTTCGGGCCGGATTTTACTACTAGGGGGTTGCCCTGAAAATCCGTTTTCCGTGCCTCGAATAGAGATCCCGCCACTAAACGGCCGACCGGGGTCAAAATTTCAAAAAAATCATCATTTATCATTTTTTACACTCCAAACGCTTTGCGCGCCTCTGTTAGATTGTCGTGTTTCAATTTTTTACGGCCCGGTTTTCGCTCCGCAAGTGTCTCGACGACCTCGGCAGGGATACCCGCCTCGATTGCCTGCAATGGCGTTATTGGGGTCGTTTTTGTTACTCGAGTGTCGTACGCCTCGCCGATGGCGACGAGCTCGTCGAGCCCGACTAACCAAGAAAGGTTACCTCGAGACCGCTCGACCGTCCATTGCGCGACATCGGCGTGCCCGGCATTAATGAGCGACTCAACCTCGGTTTGTAAAGCCGTGAGGCGGTACGTGAATTGATCTTTCGCCGCCTCAAATAATTCGAGCTCGCGGCCCGCTTGGGCGGGCGTCAAGTCGCGCGGCATTATGGTGCCGATATACTCGAGCGCGCCGTATGCTGCCCGCGCTTGTGCCTCGCAATACAGCCGAGCCGAACAGTATCGGCAATGGGCGCCGGTTCGGGCGGTCGGGCTCGGCCCGAATGCATTTTCGGCAGCGCCACGCATTTCGACGGCCATTTGCTCGATTCTGGCGGGGTCCGTGTACCAAACTTTTTCGGGCTCATGGTCAAATGATAGGGGTTGCATAATAACTAAAATCACACGATCTATGGGGTCGGCGGTTGTGCTCAAAATGGCGCTCGCGTATGCCGCCAATTGCCTATTCTCGAACGCCTCGACCGGACGACGGCCCGTTTTAAAATCCCAAACCCAAAGATCGCGCCCGCCCCGTATTGTCCAAAAATCGACAAACCCAAAACAATCGGGATGTATTTCGACGCATTTTACGAGATCTTCTATATTTTTCTCGCCACCGGTCGCGTTTACGATCCGCAAAACGCTTTTGACGTATGGCACGCAAAGGTCAAAAATTTCGTCCGTGACTTTTACGCCCTCGAGCGTATACCGGTCGACATATTTGGCCCGCATACCGTCGTCGCATTTCCCGTGATAAATGAGGTCGGCGGCGAGTTTATGAGCGCAAAGCCCGACACGTGCCGATTCATGCGGCGTGCCCGGATATAGGTGACGCATGATAATCGAGGCGGGGCACCCGTACGGGGCCCCCCACGTACCCGCGTCGCTCGGTTTTGGGCGTGCCGATTTAGGCATTTTCAGTCACGTATTTGACGGCGTCGGGTATCAATTCCGGTTTTGTTGCCAGTATTGCGATCGACGTCAAACCGAGCCCCCGCGCGAGGTCATTCATTTTTTCGATCGTGTCGTACCCGGCGCCTTTGACGAGCGTCATAAAATCTTTAAATGTCATCAGCTCGACGGGTTTGTCCGGCGCGGGCGGCGGGGGCGGCGCAAGATCGGCCCCTTTCAACTCCGCTTCGACTTGACCGACGAGGGCTTTATCGACATTTCGTTTCATTCGCCATTCGCCGTTCGCCTTTTTAACTTTTGTTCGGGCGTGTATCCGGGGGTCAAATGGTATCCCACGAGCGTCGACCTCGGCACCGGCGTCGGGCTCTACCGGGGGCGCCGGGACGACCTCGGCGTCGGCGTCGGGCTCTACTGGGGGCGCCGGGACGACCTCGGCGGTGGGCTCGACCGGGGGCGCCGGGACGACCTCGGCGGCGGCTTTGCGTGTAATTGTTAAATGTTTGCCCTGCAATTTTTGGGCGATTTCCGTCAATTCGTCGAGCGTCTCGACGCGAAAAGCGAGGGTAATTTCCATGTTTGTTACTCCGTGAAAAATTGTGTTGACGAGGTAATCATTAGGCGCTATTGGGTGGGGTGTCAACAAAAAAATAATGCAATGCAATGGAATTAAGAGAGTATCAAAAAGGGGTCGAAAAACGTATTAGGGCGGCGTGGTCGCAAGGGGCAAGGAACGTGCTCGCGGTTATGCCGACCGGGGCGGGAAAAACCGTCCTATTCGCGAAAATCGCCGCCGAACAGACCGGCCCCGTTTGTTGCATTGCCCACCGTCAAGAGCTCGTCGGGCAAATGTCACTCGCCCTCGGCCGGTTCGGCGTGCCCCATCGGGTGATCGGCCCAGTCAATGTCGTAAAATTCGTCGTACGCCTCCATATGGCCGAGCTCGGTCGGTCCTATTACGACCCCGGGGCGCCCGTGGCCGTGGCGGGCGTCGACACAATACGAGCCCGCCGAGACGCCCTCGGCAGGTGGCTCGCGGGCGTCCGTCTTTGGATTATGGACGAGTCGCACCATATCCTTTTAAAAAACAAATGGGGCGCCGCCGTGGCACTTATGCCGAACGCTCGCGGGCTCGGCGTGACCGCGACCCCGGTTCGAGCCGACGGTCACGGGTTGGGCGGTCACGCCGACGGAGTATTCGACACGCTCGTAAACGGCCCCGAGCTCGGTGAATTGATTCTCGAGGGGTGGCTCACGCCCTATAAAGTGATTTGCCCCGGCCCGGGGGTCGACGTTAAGGGCGTCGAGCTCGGCGCGACGGGCGATTTTAAAAAGCCACAATTAAAAGCGGCGCTCGAGCGTCAACCTATCGTTGGAAGTATCGTCGACGAGTACCTAAAACACGCCCGGGGCCGGTTAGGTGTGACTTTCTGCGTCGACGTCGACGAGGCGTCAAAAGTGGCCCGAGAATTTTGCGCGCGCGGCGTGCCCGCCGAGGTCGTGAGCCACAAAACGCCCGATGCAATACGGTTCGAGACGATCCAACGATTTCGACGCCGCGAAATATTACAATTGGTCAACGTCGACCTTTTCGGCGAGGGGTTTGATCTGCCCGCCCTCGAGGTCGTTTCGTTTGCCCGGCCGACCGAATCGTTCGCCCTTTACATGCAACAATTCGGGCGGGCGTTGCGCACCATGCTCGACCCCGTCGCCCCCCAAAGCACCCGCGCCGAGCGGCTCGACAGTATCTCGCGGAGCCGTAAACCGATGGCACTAATCATTGACCATGTACACAATGTCGTGCGCCATTTGCCGCCCGATAAGGTGCATGTTTGGTCGCTCGACCGTCGAGACCGTCGGGGGCGGTTAACGGCAAAGGATGACATCCCCTTGCGGATCTGTTTAGAATGTACCCAACCCTATGAACGGATTTTTACAGTCTGCCCCTATTGCGGGGCGGTGCCCGTCCCGGCCGAACGGACGGCGCCCGAATACGTCGACGGCGACCTCGTCGAGCTCGACCCGGCCACGCTCGCGCAATTGCGGGGCGAGGCGTCCGAGGTATGGAAAGACAAAGAGACCGTTCGGGACGAGCTCACGCGGCGATACGTGCCTCACGTGGGCGTTTTGGCGGGGGTTAAGCGGCACGTTAAGCGACAAGCCGCCCATGACGCTTTGCGCCGCTGTATGGCGTATTGGGGTGGCTCCGTGTCGGGGCGAGGATATAGCGACCGCGAGGCGCAACGCCTTTTTTATTTCCGATTCGGGGTTGATGTTCTCACCGCTCAAACACTCAAAACCCGTGACGCGTACGAGCTCGCCGAGCGCGTCGCTTTGGAGTTGTGACCATGGATTTGTATAAATGGGCGACAAAATGGGGGGTTCGAATCGAGGCGGTTCACGACCTAATGAGAATTTTCGGGGCGAGCTATACCGAACCGACGAGCCACGGGCACCGCCCCGAATCCATCGTACAAAAGGCGGTCCGCCTCGAAATGGCCCGGTCGGGTGGCGTGTTTTGGCGAAACAATAGCGGCGGGGCGTTTGACGAGCACGGAAATTTTTTCAGATATGGGCTTTGCAACGATACAGCTGAGCTAAACAAAATCTATAAAAGCGCCGACCTCGTCGGGTTGCGACCCATCAAAATCACAGCTGAACACGTCGGGCAAATTATAGGGCGTTTCGTCGCTCGTGAATGCAAGCCCGAGGGGTGGCGCTATACGGGCACGCCACGCGAGCGGGCCCAGCTCAATTGGCTCCGTTTGGTCGCCGCAAAAGGCGGCGACGCGGCGTTTGCCGATAGTGAGGGATCGCTATGAAATTAATCGACGACGAGTTTATCAAGGCGATGGCCGACGTAATGCGCGAAGGCGCGGACCGGCCCGGGCGGGTGCTCAATGGGTGGCGAGATCTCGAATGGACGGTCGAAACGGAAAAACTGTATTACGCGAAATTAATCGGACACGCCGCCCAAGCCATGCGACCCTGTGACCTTAACCACCTCGCGGCGGCGGCGTGCAACGCATTGATCATTTGGTACCATCGACGAATCAAAGAAGGGTAAAATATGTTGAGACTCCCCCCGGATATTAGAGCGGCGCAATTGGCGACCATCGCCGTTGAAATCGCCGCCCAAAAGGATTACAGGCTCGTACGCTTTGGCGACATCGCCCGCCTCGCGGGTTGCGGGCGTTCGCTCGTACAACACTATTTCGTCAATCAAGAAACACTAAGGGCGGCGATTATGGCCAAAGCCGTCGAGGATAAAAAATGGAGAGTTATCGCGCAAGGTATCGTCGCGGGCGATAGTATCGCCCTTTCGGCGCCCGAGTATATCCGCAAACGAGCTCTAAAAGAGGCGGGTCGTGGAAATTAAATTTCTTGAGACCGACGGCCCGAAACGGTTCGAATGGATCGAGCCCGTCGCGGGGGCGTACGCTCGCCAAAGGGCTCGACTCAACGCCGAATTTAATTTCCTATTACCGCCCTATAAAGTGATCCGGGGGTTCGGGCCGATCGACGACCTTCGGGTTTTGTTGCGGACCGTGGGCGTATTTATCAAATTTCGAGATAGCTCATGGTTTAGTTTTACCTTCTGGCCCGGATTCGTGACGGATTTGGCGAGCGTGCCTCGAGGTTTTCGGGGGGTCGTTGATAATGACGAATTTCGGCTTTTGTCGGCCGTACTTTGCCATGATTTTTTATTTTCGACCCACGCTCTACCGTTCGGATACACAAACGACCTATTCCATCAAATGGCGCTCGATGCCGGGTATAACCGGTTTCGGGCATGGGTCGCGAAAACCGCCGTGTCGTCGTATTGGGGGCGCAAGGCATGGCGGGCAAACAAAATCAAACGGCAGCAATGGACGCTAAAAACGGCAATGCTGCAATTGCCCCGGCCGATACATATCGACGGTCGGGTTTATTCATCGACGGAGTGAAAGACAAATGAAACGGACAACAGAAACATGTGAAAACTGCGACTTTCTACAAAAGAGCGCCGAGCAAATCACGCGAACGCTCGAAAACGAGGAAACAACCTATCGCGTCGACGTTTGTCGACTTATGCCGTCGTCAAAGCCTATTGATTATCCCGAAAGTCATTGGTGCGGGTATCATAGCCAATTAAACAAAGCGACCCCCGTAAAAATCGTAGAAGGATGAAAGACAATGTCATTGCAGTTAATCGAAAACGAAATCACAAAATTGCTTGTTAAACAACAAAAGATCAATGAAGACCTCGAGGAATTAAGCGATATAAAAGGGTATTACGACTTGATTACTTGGATCGACGAGTCGACCCAAGCTATGAGCGGCGAATCGTGGTCGGTACGGATCAAAATACAGGATACTGGGTCAAATGACGCCTATTACATTGACCTTTCGTACCTTGACGCCGCCGAAATAGTCAAAGCCCTTTCATCAAAAGCGATAGAAGTGGCGGAGCGCCGACGAAACGGGGGCGACGTATGAGCAATTTCATAAAAAAGTACCACGATCTTTTACAAGACGCCGACCGAAACCGGGCGGTTTTGGGCGACCTTATGACGGTCGAGAAATGGGTTAAAACAAAGTCACGCGGGCGGTTTCGCGTGACGCTCGAGGGCGCCGAGCGCGATATGTGGGCGCGCCTCGGTACGTTTGAGGTCGATTCCGAAAAAGCGGGCGCCGAATTGCGCCACCTCGTCGAAAAATTGTTAATGCTTGCCCGTGCGGATTTTTATAAAATATCCGAATTTTTCGACGCCTTAGATCCCGACGGGGGCGAGGCATGATCACACTTAAGCTAGAATACCCAAACGTAAAAGGCCCGGCGGTGCGACGATTACAAGAAATTGGTGATTTTCTTGGATTCGATACCGGGCCAAATGATGGAATATACGGGTCACAAACAGACCGTATGGTGCGACGTTTACAGCAGTATCTTGGTATTAGTCAAGACGGAATTGTCGGCCCCGAAACGTGGGGCGCCATCGACATTTGTATAGGTGAGCTCGCCGACAAGTGGATTCCGATGCATACCCGGGGCGGTCTTATCGACACAAGCGGCACGCATGATTTACCAAAAAACTACGCATACGATCGCAAATGGTCACAGATTAAGGGCGTAACCTTGCATCAAACGGGCTGTATTATGCCGTATAGCGCGAGGGGTTGGGATCGGGTAAACGCCCATTACGGCGTCACGCAAAGCGGCAAGGCGATACTAATAAACGAGCCCGAGCGCATGATATGGCACGCCCAAGGGTTGAGCCGCACGACTATCGGTATCGAATTTGAGGGTAATTTTTGCGGCGTCGAGGGCGACCTCGGCACGCTATGGGCTCGAGGCGGCGGTCCGCACCATTTGAGCGACCGGATGCTCGAGGCGTCCGACCTCGTATTTACCGATATTATGACCCGTTTTAAAGAGGCAAAAACCCGATGGGATGTCGTCCACGCCCATCGCCAAAGCAGCCGCAACCGTCGAGGCGACCCCGGTTCGGAAATATGGCGTCGCGTCGCGGTACCATGGATGAAACGCCTTGACGCGACGAGCGGGCGCCCTCGTTTCTCGGTGGGCACGGGGCGAGGTATCCCGAGCTCATGGTGTGAATTTCAAGGCAAGGGCGCCTATTAATGCCCGCCGTGACAATTTCGTGCCTCGCCCGGGGCGTGCTCACGTCGAGCACGGTCGCGGCCGAAACATTTGCGGATCTATCCGAGGTGATTATTTTTGAAATGGACGCCCTCGGCGACATCCCGCCCGGCACACTGATAACAATTCACGCGTTGACGCCATACGTGCCCGCAATTATCGGCACCCGTCAACGCCTTTCCCGAGCTCTCAAAACCCAAACGATCGACCAACTATTCGAGGCGTAAAAATGGAGTCAATCCCAAAAGCGTTTAATGCTCTATTGGATTATCCGCAGTTTTTGATCTATAAAATTGCACCCCGTAAAAACGGAAAAATCGACAAAATTCCGTTCAATTGGCAAACCATGCGCGCGGCAAGCGCCCACGACCCCGCCATTTGGCTCGATGGCGCGACGGCGTGTCAGGTTGCAACCGGATTCGGTGAGGGGTGGGGCGTCGGTTTCACTTTTACCGAGCGCGACCCGTTTTTCTTTGTCGACATTGATAATTGCGCCCATGCAGGCGATTGGAGCCCGATCGCAAAGGAGCTCATGAGCACGTTTGCAGGCGCCGCCCTCGAGGTAAGTGTGTCGGGGCGGGGGTTGCATATCATAGCGCGCGGCGAGGCGCCACCCGGGCACCCATGCAAGGCAAAAGCGGGCTTTGACATATACAGCCAAGGGCGTTTTGTGGCGTTGACCGGCGCGCAAGCGATGGGCGACGCGGGGGCCGAACATACCGGCGCCCTTTGCAGGGTACTCGGCGAGTATATGGCCGAGGGCGTCAAAGTGTCGCGCAACGAATGGACCGACGCGCCCGTCGAGACCTATACAGGCCCGAGCGACGACGGCGCCCTCGTACGCCTGGCCATGAGTAAGGGCGGCGGGGCGGCGGCGGCGTTTGGCGGCAAGGCGACTTTCGCCGACCTTTGGAGCGGCACGCCCGAGCCGCTCGGTCGGTCATACCCGGACGACCACGGTCGGCCATGGGATGAAAGTCGGGCCGACGCGGCGCTCGCGTCACATTTAGCGTTTTGGACGGGTAAAAATTGTGAGCGAATTGAGCGATTAATGAGAGAATCGGCGCTTGCCCGCGACAAATGGGATACCCGCCCCGACTATCTACAGGACACCATCTTAAAAGCCGTGAAATTACAGTCTAAAGTATTTGACGTAAAGCCGACGGTAAAAATGAGCGAACGCGGTGAAACGTTTCGGATCGCCGCCGAACGCGTTGACGGGTTACAATTTATGGCGCTCGACCAACAAATCGAACATTTCGCCGGGTGCTATTATCTGAGCAATTGCCATCGAGTATTGATCCCAAATGGGGCAATGCTCAAACCCGAGCAATTTAAGGCCCTTTACGGCGGGTATCTGTTCGCCATGGATACCATCGCCGACAAAACGACAAAAAACGCGTTCGAAGCGTTTACCGAGTCGAGGGCGATCCGATTCCCAAAAGTCACGGGGGTCAAATTCCGACCCCTCGAGACGCCCGGGGCGGCGTTTGTGGACGGGTCTGAAATTTACATCAATAACTATTACCCGGCGCCGGGCAAGCGCGTGTCGGGCGACGTGGGGCCGTTTCTCGAGCACGTCGCGAAATTGTTACCGGACGAACGCGACCGGGAAATACTGTTGTCGTATTTGGCCGCGTGTGTGCAAAAGGCAGGGGAAAAATTCCAGTGGTGCCCCGTCGTACAGGGCGTCGACGGCAACGGTAAAACCGTCCTATATCAAATACTCGAGTACGCACTAAACGAAAAGTATTGTTTTCAACTCAACGCGACCGACGTCGCGAATAAATTCAATTCATGGATTGAAGGTAAATTGTTGATTTGCGTCGAAGAGATACGCGTTAAAGGGCGATCCGAGCTCGCCGACGCCCTTAAACCGCTCATCACAAACCGACGGGTCGCCATTCAGGCGAAAGGCGTCGACCAAGAGACCGGGGACAATTGCGCAAATTTTTTAATGTTTAGCAATTACAAAGACGCCGTGGTCAAGGCCCGCAACGACCGGCGCTATTGTTGTTTGTTCACAGCACAACAAGAAGTCGACGACCTCGCCCGCGACGGCATGGGGGGCCGGTATTTCGCAAAACTGTATAAATGGCTAAACGGGGGCGGATATGCCGCCGTTTGTGACTATTTAGCGACCCGGTCCATCGACGTCGACGTGCGCGGGCGGGCACCCCGGACGACCTCGACGAGCGAGGCCGAACGTGTTTCGCTCGGGATGGCGGAACAAATTATTCTCGACCTAATCGACCTCGGCGAGCCCGAGTTCACGGGTGATCTATTAGATTACCAAACGTGCGCCCGGTATCTCGACCAAAGAGGAAAACGCCTGTCGCCGTTCGGATTATCACAACTATTAAACCGCCTCGGGTACGCCCCACACCCCGTTTTGGAGGCGAGCGAGGGTCGTGTCCGGATTGCAGGGCAACGGCGGCGAATTTACTCGAAACGGGGGAGCCTAATAAACACAAACATCGAGACCGTCGAGGATTTGCGACGGTATTGGGCGACCTGCAAAAACGCCGCCCTATCATGCGAGGATTAAATGACGACAACGACAAAAGACAAATTGATAATTATGGCATGTATTTGGGTGCTACTGTTTTTAATCATTGCCAAACTATGCGAGGCGTCCGAGCCGCCCGGGCCGCGTGACCGCGTCGATTTGGCCCTATGGCTCGCGAGGGCGTGTATTGGTGAGGCGGGATGGCGCTCGGCTGAAACCGGGGAATGCGCCGCCATCGCCCACGTTTTCCACAAACGATCCTATATGGCGCCCGGGCGTGACTATTTTACGGCCATGCGAGACTATAGCGCGGCGCTCCGTGTCGGTCTCAAAACGCGGCCGTGGCTCCGCAATTTACGACGCGACGGGCGGCGGCCGAGGTTACTCGAGGGTCAAATATATTGGGGCAAACATCGCGCCCTTTGGCTCAAAACGCTCGAGCTCGCCGACCGGTTTTTTAGGGGCAGGATACCCGACCCCACGCCCGAGGCGCTACATTTCGGCGGATTAATGGACGTTAAAAACATGGATCCCGATCAATGGGCGATAATTAACGTTAATTTTAAAAATAAATTTTGGCGTAAAAAAATATAAAATTCACATTATTGTTATTTGTGGCGCCCTGCCCGTCCCGAACTAGTCCGGGACACCTATCCGGGACACGGTCCGGGACACACCTAAATATACAGAATTGTTACATTTTTAGCGTTTTGTCCCGGTGTCCCGGACTCGTTTCACTCCCCCGCTATATATTCGCTAATTAACGATCTATAATTTACCGTTAATTATTTACCGTTTTTTACCTTCTACTTACTTCTTCTTCGGGACTTCGGGACAAAGGAGGAGAAGTAGTAGTAATAAGGGACACTTAGGGGTGTCCCGAACTTTGTCCCGAACCGTGCCGTGTCCCGGACCTTCGGGACACTAGGCAGCCGCGTGACTTTAGTGATACAATCGGGGGCATGGATTTTGATTTTGACACGGACAGCGTTGAAAACCTCGAGCGTGACTTGCGGTACGTCGCCGAACAAACGTTTCCCAGGGTCGTACAATACACGCTCAATCGGGCGGCGTTCGGTGCGCGTAAACGGATTCAGGCCGAGCTCAAAAACAAAATGGAGCTCCGCAACAAATGGACGGCGGGGTCAATACAGTACAGGCAGGCGCAAAGGGGCCGTATTGACGGCATGGCGTCCGAGGTCGGCAGCGCGGCCGAGTATATGCGTCGACAAGAGTCGGGCTTTACCGAGCGCGCGGGGGGCCGCTGGGGTGTGCCTATACCGACGTCGTACGCGGCGGGTCAAGAGGGGGCGCAACCTCGAACCAAATTGGTTCGCAAGGCAAACCGATTGCAACGCATTAAATTAAAAACCAAATGGCGAGGTGTGACCATAGGGGCAGGGTATGGCGCCAAGGGCGGCACACGAAAGGCCCGGACCGATAAACAAAGAAATGTTCGCTCGGTTCAAATTGCGGTAACTAGTGGGGCTCGATTCATTTTCCTGAAATTCCCACGTCGTCGAGGTATTTTCCGAGTCGTCGGAGGGCGTAAGAAATTTAAAAAGGGGTGGCCCGATGGCGCAAAGTTGAAAATGGTTTACGACTTGACCTCGAGGTCGGTCACAGTACGGCCCCACCCGTGGCTCGAGCCCGAGGTCGAAAAGACTATCGGCGACCTGCCCAAAATTTACCGCCGCGTGTTGCTCCGTGAGTTAAAGCGCCTCGGAGTAGGTCTGTAATAAATCGTAAATTATCGAAACCGTTGCGTTAATTAAAAACTGTACCATTTTGGTATAGCTTGGCGCATCGAAACATAAAATCATATTCTGTAACAATTTCAACCAGTTACAGCGCACTATACCAAAATGGTATACCAAAAAGGTACTGTGCAGTGGGGGTGTAATCGGGTGCCGTTTTGTTTCGCGCCA
>Ga0209536_100001203_pt1 | contig 42831 bp, 39 predicted proteins | sample DeeMarSeWOR28_12_FD_187461 | JGI IMG/M metagenome (GOLD analysis project Ga0209536, IMG submission 187461) | Marine sediment microbial communities from White Oak River estuary, North Carolina - WOR-2-8_12 (SPAdes) (version 2) | ecosystem: Environmental > Aquatic > Marine > Intertidal zone >...
TGAGGCCGTGAGCATGATCGTCTTTGGCGACGGCGAGCAAGTGCGGATCCAGGCCGGCCCCGGTTCGGCAGCCCGTTTCATGTGGATCGCCGGGAGCCTGTTCGGGCGCAGGGCGATATATGACCAGAATCTTTCCGATGTGCTGCACAGGCGCCGCTTCGAGCGACTCGCATATCTCTGACAGAAGTGCGTCCCGCGCGTCACGGTCGGATTCCGCTGCACGTACCTTGATCAGTTCGTGCGCGTCGAGGCTGACGGAAATTTCGTGAATAACGCTTTCGGAAAGTCCCTTGTCGCCGATAGAGACGACGGGATGCAGGGCGTGGGCACGAGCCCGCAAGGCGCGTCTTTCGGCGGATGTCAGATTGAGCAAGTGATACCTCCAACCGGCATGTCAGATTCCGGCCGTTGTTTGGTCCTGAAAAACATTGTGTCGGGAGCGCACCGGCAGCGCGAAAATCATTTCCATGACATGCCGGTTCAATCTCATACAGGCGCAATTATGAGACAGGTGCGGTTTAATGGCACGAAGTAAGACCAGCAAGGCCTGGATGCAGGAGCATGTTACCGATCAATTCGTCAAACGTGCTGCGCGCGAAGGCTTACGATCCCGGGCGGCATACAAGCTCCAGGAGATCAATGCGCGGGATAAACTGGTCAAGCGCGGCATGTGCGTCGTCGATCTGGGGGCCGCGCCCGGCGGCTGGTCGCAGTTGGTGGCGCCGTTGGTGGGGACAGGCGGTAAAGTACTTGCTTTGGATATTCTTGAGATGGCGCCGATACCAAATGTCGAGTTTATTCAAGGAGATTTCCGCGAACAGGTGGTGCTGGAGGCGGTCGAACGGGCTCTTCAGGGGCGGGGCGTAGACCTTGTGCTTTCGGATATGGCCCCCAATATCAGTGGAGTAAGAGCCACCGACCAGGCGCGCTGGGAACACTTGTCCGAACTGGCGGTCGACTTTGCCAGGAATTTCCTGAATCCGGGCGGCGCCTTGCTGGTCAAGTGCTTTCAGGGAGCCGGAGTCGACGAATTGCGGCGCGAACTTGGCCAACTCTTCGATTCAGTGGTGGTGCGCAAGCCCGAGGCATCCCGCGACAGGTCGAGGGAATTCTTTCTGCTGGCGAGGGGTCGAAAGAGCGGGACCGGATGATCAGCAGCAGACGGTGAAACGGTTTAGAATCGGTCTTAAACGTCAAGCGGATGTGTTCCGCGGCAGATTTACCAAGGAGTGCAGTTGAACAATCTCATCAAGAACGTCGCTGTCTGGCTCGTCATCGCGCTTGTTTTGATGACGGTATTCAACCAGTTCAGCGCACGCCACCAACAACAGTCGGCGACCGAATATTCGCAATTCATCCAGGACGTCAACCAGGGCAGCGTTGCCGGGGTGACGATCGAAGGCCGGACTCTCAAGGTCCTCAAGACGGACGGGCAGCGTTACACGGTTTACTCGCCGTCGGACCCATGGCTCGTTTCCGATTTGCTCAAGGCCGGTGTCGCCATCGAGGCGAAACCGGAAGAAGAGCCGTCGCTGCTGATGAACATCTTCGTGTCCTGGTTCCCGATGCTTTTGCTCATCGGCGTGTGGATTTTCTTCATGCGCCAGATGCAGGGTGGCGGCCGCGGCGGCGCGTTCTCGTTCGGCAAGTCTCGTGCGCGCATGCTCGACGATGGCAACAACGGTGTCACCTTTGCGGATGTAGCGGGCTGTGAGGAAGCCAAGGAAGAGGTTTCCGAACTGGTCGATTTCCTCCGCGACCCGGGGAAATTCCAGAAACTGGGCGGGCGCATCCCTCGCGGGGTTCTGATGGTCGGCTCGCCCGGCACCGGCAAGACCTTGCTGGCCAAGGCAATCGCCGGTGAAGCCAAGGTGCCGTTCTTCTCCATTTCCGGATCGGACTTCGTTGAGATGTTCGTCGGCGTAGGCGCGGCGCGCGTCCGTGACATGTTCGAGCAGGCGAAAAAGCATGCGCCATGTATTGTTTTCATCGACGAGATCGATGCGGTCGGCCGTCAGCGCGGGGCCGGCCTCGGGGGCGGCAACGACGAGCGCGAGCAGACGCTGAACCAGTTGCTCGTCGAGATGGACGGATTCGAAACCGGTTCCGGCGTTATCGTCATCGCGGCGACCAACCGCCCGGACGTTCTCGATCCGGCGCTGTTGCGTCCGGGCCGTTTTGACCGGCAGGTTGTCGTTCCGCTGCCCGACATCCGTGGCCGCGAGCAGATCCTCATGGTTCACATGCGCAAGGTTCCCGTCGCGCCCGATGTGCGGCCTGATATCCTGGCGCGCGGCACGCCCGGATTCTCGGGTGCAGATATCGCGAACCTGGTCAACGAGGCGGCGTTGTTTGCGGCGAGATCCAACAAGCGGCTCGTCGACATGGATGACTTCGAGCGTGCCAAGGACAAGATCATGATGGGCGCCGAGCGCAAATCGATGGTCATGCCGGAGCACGAGCGCAAGAACACCGCCTACCACGAGTCGGGACACGCTGTGGTGGCAAAGCTGCTGCTGAAGACCGACCCCGTGCACAAAGTAACCATCATTCCGCGCGGGCGGGCGCTTGGTGTCACCATGCAGCTGCCGCAGGAAGACCGCTACAGCATGGATCGCGAACAGATTCTGGAAAACATCTCGGTTCTGTTTGGCGGGCGTATCGCCGAAGAGATCTTCATGGGCCAAATGACGACTGGCGCGTCCAATGATTTTGAGCGTGCGACCGACATGGCTCGCCGCATGGTCACGCAGTGGGGTATGAGCGATGACCTTGGTCCGATGATCTACGGTGAGAACGAGGGAGAAATCTTCCTCGGCCGGTCGATTACCACGCACAAGAATCTTTCGGAAGCGACCATGCAGAAGGTCGACGCTGCGATTCGCAAGATTATCGACGAGCGTTACGGCATTGCGCGCAAACTGATCGAGGAAAACAGGGACAAGGTTGAAGCGATGGCGAGCGCGTTGCTCGAATGGGAAACCATCGACTCGGATCAGATCAACGACATCATGGATGGCAAGCCGCCACGCCCGCCGAAGCCGACCCCGCCACCGGCGTCGCCGGATACACCCCCGGATAACGCGGCGACACCGGCGCCAAAGGCAACCCCGGCCCAGGAAACCTGATTGCCGGACGAGGCCCACCGTCTGAACTGATGCGGCGGGGAGTGATCCCCGCCGCATTTTCTTTGCCGGGCACGAATCGAATACGATTGCACGTTCGCTGATCGTGGCGACCGGGCGGTTGCGCGGACTGACGCGCACATTGTTCGAAGAATTCCGCACAATACCCGATCGCACAAGTTTCCAACCCGGCACTCCCACCGCTCCTGACGCAAACATGACTGTTGCCGTGAAGCCCGACGCTTTCAGATGTGGACGATTCACGCTGCCGCTGCATCGTCCGCTGATCATGGGCGTGGTCAACGTCACGCCGGATTCGTTCTCCGACGGCGGCGATTTTCTCGACCCCGGGCGAGCTGTGGCGCATGCGCAGCGGCTGGTGGCCGAAGGGGCCGATATTCTGGATATTGGCGGCGAATCGTCGCGTCCGGGGTCGGCACCCGTGTCGCTGCGGGAAGAACGCCGGCGAGTGCTGCCGGTACTGAAGCAAGCGGTGGAACTGGGCGTCCCCGTTTCAGTGGACACCACCAAGCCGGAATTGATGCGTGAAGTCCTCGACAGCGGGGCCGCCATGATTAACGATATTTCGGCACTCGGCAGTGCCGGCGCCGTCGACGTGATTGCCGCGTCCGACGCCGGTATCTGCCTGATGCATATGCAGGGAGACCCCGCGAAGATGCAACTGGCGCCGACTTACGAAGACGTTGTTGCCGAGGTTTCCGGCTTCCTGTGCGAGCGTGCACGCAGCTTGCTAGACAAGGGCGTGAGCACGGAGCGCATCCTCATCGACCCGGGATTCGGATTTGGCAAGACGGACCAGCACAACCTGGAGTTGCTCGAAGGGCTGCCGCTGATCGCGTCGCACGGATTCGCGGTGCTGGCGGGGCTGTCCCGCAAGTCCCAGTTGGGTAGAATCACCGGGCGCGAGAGAGCCAGGTCCCGGCTCGGCGCCAGTATTGCCGCAGCGTTGGCGGCGGTGCGCAACGGCGCTTCGATCGTAAGAGTGCACGACGTTGCCGAAACACGCGATGCCTTGCTGGTCTGGCAGGCGATGTGCGGCGGCGACAAAAGAAACGGAGCGAATTCAAATTGACGGCTTCAAGACGCTATTTCGGTACCGACGGAATTCGTGGCACGGTCGGTGAATTGCCGATCACGCCGGAAATCGTGATGCACCTTGGATATGCGGCGGGCAAGGTGCTTGCCTCGGGTGCCGGCCTGAGACCAGGGCAGCATGCCGCGGTACTTATCGGCAAGGACACACGTATTTCCGGATACATGCTCGAGTCCGCATTGCAGGCCGGCCTGTCTGCTGCGGGCGTGGACATTTATCTGGCCGGCCCGATGCCTACGCCGGCAGTGGCGTATCTGACCAGGGCGCTGCGACTCAGCGCCGGTATTGTGATATCCGCGTCTCACAACCCTTTTGAAGACAATGGCATCAAGTTTTTCTCTGCCAGCGGTAACAAACTTCCTGACGCCGTCGAGCATGCGATCGAGGCCCGGCTCGAGCAACCGATCGAAACCGAGGCGTCGGCAAAACTCGGCAAGGCACGACGCATCGATGATGCCGCCGGCCGTTACATCGAATTCTGCAAGAGCACCTTTCCGGCGGAACTGGACTTGCGCGGCATCAAGCTCGTAATCGACTGTGCCCATGGGGCGACCTATCACGTTGCCGGGGAAGTTTTTCACGAACTGGGAGCGGATGTTGTAACCATCGGTGATCGTCCGGACGGCCTGAATATCAATCATGGCTGCGGCGCTGTGCACCCGCAGGCCCTGCAGGAGGCTGTCAGGGCAAATGGCGCCGATCTTGGAATCGGCTTCGACGGTGACGGCGATCGCGTTGTAATGGTTGGTGCCGACGGGCGAATTTATGACGGCGATCAGCTCCTGTACGTGATTGCCGCCTATCGGCGTGCGGCAGGTTTGCTCCAGGGCGGAGTCGTCGGCACGCTGATGACCAATTTCGGAATGGAGCAGGCGTTGTCCGTGCTGGACGTTCCGTTTCTGCGGGCCGCGGTCGGTGATCGCTACGTGCTCGAGAAACTTCTCGAGAACCAGTGGCAAATCGGTGGAGAGAACTCCGGGCACATCATCTGCCTCGACCGGCACACCACCGGAGACGGCATTGTTTCGGCGCTGCAGGTACTGCATGCGGTGCGGGCGTCGAACCGCTCGCTGGCGGAGCTCGCCCAGCCCGTCACGCTGTATCCGCAGGTGCTGGTCAACGTCAGGGTCAGCCGTGGATTCGATTTCAGTTCCGACGTCAGTGTAACGAGCGCGGTTCAGGATCTTGAGCGGACGCTTTCCGGCGACGGCCGCGTATTGCTGCGCGCCTCCGGCACCGAACCGGTCATTCGCGTCATGGTCGAGGGCCCGGATGAAGCAAGAATCCGGGCGCTTGCCGATCAGTTGGCCGGCACAGTAGCGCAAGCGGCCGAGAAGGCTGCCTGAGTCCGCAGTCACGCGAGCCGGTGGCGGCCTTGCCGGTGCTGCCGATCGTTCTTTTGGTGCGGGGAATGGCCAGTTTTGCGGTTGGCCATGACGCATCTGAACAGCGGTTTGCCCGCAAAGTGATTGTCAGCGCGTCCAGCCGCTGAACGGCCGCCGTCGCGGCAGTGCACAACGTTGACCAGCCATTGATTTAAAAGGTAGAATCCGCGCGACTTGCCTGTGAGTTCACCTATGCGACGGCGCCTTGTAGCTGGTAACTGGAAGATGTTCGGAAGCAACGCCCGTAACCAGTTACTTCTGGAAGGATTGGCGTCGCGGGCTGGCGGACTAGAGGGCGTCAGTTGCGCAGTTTGTGTTCCTTTTCCGTACCTCCACCAGGCTCAGTCGGTTCTGTCGGAATCCGGTGTCGCCTGGGGCGCCCAGAATGCCAGCCAGTGGCCGGAGGGCGCGTACACGGGTGAGGTTGCAGTGCCGATGCTCGCCGATTTCGGCTGTCAGTACGTTATCGTGGGTCATTCGGAGCGGCGGAGCCTGTTCCACGAAGATGACCAACTGGTGGGTGCCAAGGCCAAAGCAGTGCTGGAACACGGGATGACGCCGATTGTTTGTGTAGGAGAAAGTCTGCAAGAGCGCGAAGCGGGTGTCACGGAATCGGTCGTCTCGCGGCAACTCGATGCGGTGATCGCCGAGATCGGAACGGAAGGGCTTGATAAATCGGTCGTCGCATATGAGCCTGTGTGGGCTATCGGCACCGGCAAGACGGCAACGCCGGACGAGGCCCAGGCAGTGCATTTGTTTCTCCGGCATGCCGTGTCGGCCCGGAACGCGGATGTGGGCGAGCGGCTCACAATGCTTTATGGTGGCAGTGTGAAGGCGGCGAATGCCCAGTCGCTATTTGGGATGGATGACATTGACGGCGGCCTGATTGGCGGCGCGTCACTGAAACTCGATGAATTTATGGCGATCTGCGAAGCAGCCATCGCTTGAAGAACTGGCGATCTGCGAGACAGCCGGTCGCTGCATGAACTGGAAAGTCGCCCGCGGGCGGTTTGCTGACGGAAAAAGAGGCTGAGAAATGAGTCTGGTGATCTTGATTGTGCATGTGCTCGCTGCGGTTTGCGTGATCGGGCTGGTGCTGATGCAACATGGCAAGGGTGCTGACATGGGCGCGGCTTTCGGGAGCGGCTCTGCGGGCAGCCTTTTCGGCGCCAGCGGCTCGGCGAATTTTCTTAGCCGCTCGACAGCGGTGTTTGCAGTCATTTTCTTTTTGAGCAGTATGGGGCTGAGTTACCTGACCTTCGAGAGATCGAGTTCTGTCGGTGTCATGTCGACCCAGGACCTCCCGGTCAGTTCAGACGTGCCTGTCCCGGAATCACCGGTTGCGGTCGAGCCTGAACCCGCTGCCGGGGACGATTCAAAGGTGAACGAAATACCGAAATAGACCTTCGCGCCGCGGAGATGGGCGAGCAGTTTCGTTTCCGGGCGGGAATAATTTTGCCGACGTGGTGGAATTGGTAGACACGCCGTCTTGAGGGGGCGGTGGCGAAAGTCGTGCGAGTTCGAGTCTCGCCGTCGGCACCAGATCTGGACCTGCGAAGTGGCTGACACAGTGGCGCGCGATATCGGGGAGCATACGCATGAATGCAAGCGCGCATACGGTTTTTGGTGCTGCGTGTGTTGGCCGGAACGAAGCGAATGATTGAACAATACTTCCCGATACTGCTGTTTATCGCCGTTGGGCTTGGAATGGGCGTTGCATTGCCCGTCGTGGGCGCGACCCTGAGCCGCTTGTTGCACGTCCATCGCCCCGATCCGGAAAAACTATCTCCTTACGAATGTGGATTCGAGGCTTTCGAAGACGCCCGGATGCGTTTTGACGTCCGTTACTACCTCGTAGCGATTTTGTTCATCATTTTTGACCTGGAGATTGCGTTCCTGTTTCCCTGGGCAGTCGCTCTGGAGGAGATCGGCACCTTCGGGTTTGTCGCGATGGTGATCTTTCTGGGCTTGCTGGTCGTAGGATTCATCTACGAATGGAAGAAGGGCGCACTCGAATGGGATTGAGCGGGGTCGAATCATGAGCAATCAAGGTCTGAGCGAACAGGGATTCGTCACGACATCGATCGACAACGTGATCAACTGGACGCGTACCGGCTCGATGTGGCCAATGACCTTTGGGCTCGCTTGCTGTGCCGTCGAGATGATGCATGCCGGTGCTTCCCGTTACGACCTGGATCGCTTTGGCGTGGTATTCCGCCCGAGCCCGCGACAATCTGACGTGATGATCGTCGCCGGAACCCTTTGCAACAAGATGGCGCCGGCCTTGCGCAAGGTTTATGACCAGATGGCTGAGCCGCGCTGGGTGATTTCCATGGGCTCATGTGCCAACGGTGGTGGTTACTATCATTACTCGTACTCGGTCGTGCGTGGTTGCGATCGCATCGTTCCGGTCGATGTATACGTGCCCGGCTGTCCGCCGACCTCCGAAGCGTTGCTCTACGGAATCATCCAGCTTCAGAACAAGATCCGAAGGACCAATACGATTGCCCGATAGCATCGCGGTCGCGACATCAAGATGAGCACGAGTCTGCACTCGCTGGAGCAACAACTGCGATCGGCGCTTGGCGATCGCGTCAGGCAGCTCGACATCGCGCTCGGCGAACTGACGCTGGAGGTCCCGGCGGCGGAATTGACGGGAGTCATGCATGACTTGCGTGACCGACCCGAATTCCTGTTCGCGCAGTTGATCGATCTGTGTGGTCTCGATTACCGCGACCATGCACGCGCATCAGGCCCCCGGTTTGCCGTCGTCTACCATCTGCTTTCGATTGAGCATAACCGGCGGTTGCGTGTCCGGGTGTATTGCAGCGACGATGATTTTCCGGCCGTCGATTCGGTCGTCGATATCTGGCCATCGGCGAACTGGTTCGAGCGAGAGGCGTTCGACCTGTTCGGAATCGTTTTCACCGGCCACCCTGACTTGCGCCGCTTGCTTACCGACTACGGTTTTGTCGGGCATCCGTTTCGCAAGGACTTTCCGTTGTCTGGCAACGTGGAAATGCGCTACGACCCGGAGCAGCAGCGCGTGATTTACCAACCGGTCACCATCGAGCCGCGCGAAATTGTGCCGCGGGTCGTTCGTGAAGAAAATTATGGCGACGCAGAGTAAATTACCGCGCTTGATGGCCGTGCCGATGAATGGCGGCTGTTTATTGCGGGCCGCCATCAGACAACTGTCGGGCGTTGCCTGCCGTGGCTGAAATACGTAACTACACGATGAACTTCGGGCCGCAGCATCCGGCGGCCCACGGCGTACTGCGCCTGGTGCTCGAACTGGACGGCGAGGTCATCGAGCGCGCCGACCCGCATATCGGCTTGCTGCACCGGGGCACCGAAAAACTCGCCGAGCACAAGATGTTCATTCAGTCGGTCCCCTACATGGACCGCCTCGACTACGTCTCGATGATGTGCAACGAGCACGCCTATGTAATGGCAATCGAGAAACTGCTCGAGATCGAAGTGCCGCTTCGCGCCCAGTACATTCGCGTCATGTTTGACGAGATCACGCGCATCCTGAACCACCTGCTCTGGCTCGGCGCGCATGCGCTCGATGTCGGTGCCATGACGATGTTCCTGTACTGTTTTCGCGAACGCGAAGATTTGATGGATTGCTATGAGGCGGTCTCGGGCGCGCGCCTGCACGCGGCGTATTACCGCCCCGGCGGTGTTTATCGTGACCTGCCCGAAGCGATGCCGCAGTATCAGCCCTCGAAGTTTCGCGACGAGAAGACGGTTCGGAAGCTCAATGCCAACCGCGAAGGTTCCCTGCTCGACTTCATCGAAGATTTTGCGACGCGGTTTCCGCAGAAGGTCGATGAGTACGAAACGCTGCTCACGGAAAACCGCATCTGGAAACAACGCACAGTGAGCATCGGCGTGGTGTCGCCCGAACGGGCGCTTGCGCTGGGATTTACCGGACCGATGTTGCGTGGCTCCGGCATCGCATGGGACTTGCGCAAGAAACAACCCTACGAAGTGTATGACCGCGTCGACTTTGACATACCGGTCGGCGTTAACGGCGATTGTTACGACCGTTACCTGGTGCGCATCGAGGAAATGCGCCAGTCAAACAGCATCGTCCGGCAGTGTATCGACTGGTTGCGCAAGAATCCCGGCCCGGTGATGAGCGACAACCACAAGATTGCGCCGCCATCGCGCGTGTCGATGAAGACCAACATGGAAGAGTTGATTCATCACTTCAAGCTGTTTACCGAAGGCTTCCATGTGCCGGCGGGCGAAACCTATGCTGCCGTGGAAGCGCCAAAGGGAGAGTTCGGTATCTATCTGGTGTCCGACGGCGCGAACAAGCCTTATCGCCTGAAGATACGTGCGCCTGGTTTCGTGCACCTGTCGGCGCTTGACGAAATGTCACGCGGGCACATGATTGCCGACATGGTTGCGATTATCGGCACGCAGGATATTGTATTCGGCGAGGTGGACCGTTGATGGCGGCGAATCTGCTCAGCGCGGGTGCGGTTGCGAAAATCGACAAGGAGATCGCCAAGTATCCGGCCGAACACAAGGCTTCGGCAGTGATGTCATCGCTGGCGATCGCTCAGCATGAGAAAGGCTGGCTGTCCGGGGACATCATCGAGTGGGTCGCCGCCTACCTCGACATGCCGCCAATCGCGGTGTGGGAGGTCGCGACCTTCTACGGGATGTACAACCTCGACAAGCCGGGTCGCTTCAAGATCACGATCTGCACCAATTTGCCCTGTGCGCTGCGTGGCGCCAATGAAGCGGCCGATCATCTGAAGAGCAAATTGAAAGTCGGTTTCAATGGGACCACCGACGACGGGCTATTTACGCTGAAAGAAGGCGAGTGCATGGGCGCGTGCGGGGATGCCCCTGTGTGTATTGTCAACGACAGGGAAATGGTCTCGTTCATGACGCCGGACAATCTGGACAAAATGCTCGACGAGTTGAAGAACAGATGAACGCGCCGTTGCCTCCTTTTCCATCTGACGTATATGGTCCCGACGCCGTAATCATGAAGGGCCTGGACGGGCTCAACTGGCGCCTGAAGGACTACGAGGCACGCGAAGGCTACCAGGCGCTGCGCCGGATTCTTTCCGAACGCATGACGCCTGAAGATGTCATCGCCGAAGTCAAGAAATCCGCCCTGCGCGGTCGCGGGGGCGCCGGGTTTCCTACCGGCCTGAAGTGGAGTTTCATGCCCAGGGGATACGAGGGCGTCAAGTATCTGGTGTGCAATTCCGATGAGGGTGAGCCCGGCACGTTCAAGGACCGCGACATCCTGCGCTACAACCCGCACGTCGTCATCGAAGGCATGGCGATCGCCGCTTATGCAATGGGTATTGCCGTGGGTTACAACTACATCCACGGCGAGATCTGGGAAGTCTACGAACGCTTCGAGGAAGCGCTGGAAGAAGCGCGTTCGGCCGGCTATCTGGGCAACAACATTCTCGGTTCCGACTTCAGCTTCCAGTTGCACGCGCACCACGGGTGGGGCGCGTATATCTGCGGCGAGGAGACCGCGTTGCTTGAATCGCTGGAGGGAAAGAAGGGCCAGCCAAGGTTCAAGCCGCCGTTTCCGGCCAGTTACGGCCTCTATGGCAAGCCCACCACGATAAACAACACGGAAACCTTTGCTGCGGTGCCATGGTTGATGCGTAATGGTGGCGAAGCGTTTCTCAATCTCGGCCGCCCGAATAACGGCGGAACCAAGATTTTTTCCGTTTCGGGCGATGTTGAGCGGCCAGGCAATTTTGAAGTGAAGCTCGGCACCCCGTTTGCGGACTTGCTGAACATGGCGGGCGGCGTGCGTGCGGGTCACGCGCTCAAGGCGGTGATTCCGGGTGGCTCGTCGATGCCGGTGCTGCCGGCGGAGATCATGATGGCCACCGACATGGATTACGATTCCATTGCCAAGGCCGGCTCCATGCTCGGTTCGGGCGCCGTCATCGTGATGGACGAAACGCGTTGCATGGTGAACTGTCTGCTGCGTTTGTCCTATTTCTATCACGAAGAATCCTGCGGACAGTGCACGCCCTGCCGCGAAGGTACGGGATGGCTGTACCGCATGGTTCGCCGCATCGAGCAGGGTAAAGGCCAGCCGGACGACCTCGATGCGCTGGTCTCGGTGGCTGACAACATTGCCGGACGCACGATCTGTGCACTCGGTGATGCTGCGGCGCTGCCGGTGAAAAGCTTTATCAAGCATTTCCGGTCCGAGTTCGAGTATCACATCGAGAACAAGAAATGTCAGGTGGGTTGAATCGATGATCACGCTTGAAATCGATGGCAAGACGGTCGAGGTCGCCGAACACAGTACGGTGATGGATGCCGCCAACAAGCTGGGCATCTACGTACCGCATTTCTGCTATCACAAGAAGCTCTCGATTGCGGCCAATTGCCGCATGTGCCTGGTGCAGGTCGAAAAAGCGCCCAAGCCCCTGCCCGCCTGTGCAACTCCCGTCACAGAGGGCATGAAAGTCTGGACGCATTCTGAATTGGCGATCAACGCGCAGAAAGCCGTGATGGAGTTTCTGCTGATCAATCATCCACTCGACTGCCCGATTTGCGATCAGGGCGGTGAATGCCAGTTGCAGGACCTGGCAGTTGGTTATGGCGGTTCGAGTTCGCGCTTTCACGAGGGCAAGCGCGTCGTTGGCCACAAGGATCTCGGACCGCTGGTGTCAGCCGAAGAAATGTCGCGTTGCATCCACTGCACGCGCTGTGTGCGTTTCGGTCAGGAGATCGCCGGCATCATGGAACTCGGCATGGCTGGCCGGGGCGAACATTCCGAAATCATGGCCTTCGTCGGGCACACGGTAGATTCGGAACTTTCAGGAAACATGATCGACGTATGCCCGGTCGGAGCCCTGACATCGAAGCCGTTTCGCTACAGCGCACGCACCTGGGAACTGTCGCGTCGCCGCTCGGTATCGCCGCACGACAGTCTGGGCTCGAACCTCGTGGTGCAGGTCAAGCAGAACCGGGTTATGCGGGTGCTGCCGCGCGAAAACGAGGACGTTAACGAATGCTGGCTGTCGGATCGTGACCGTTTTTCCTACGAGGGCCTCACTTCGAAGGAGCGGCTGACCACGCCGATGGTCAAACGCGACGGGCGCTGGCAGGAAGTCGACTGGGCAACGGCGCTCGAGTACGTCACATCGGAATTGTCGCGGCTGCGTGAGGCGCACGGTCCGGCTGCGCTGGGCGCGCTCGCGACTGCGCAAGCGACATCCGAGGAGTTCTTCCTGCTGCAAAAGCTGCTTCGCTCCATGGGCAGCGATAACGTAGATTTCCGGCTGCGTCAGCTCGATTTCTCCGGCGACGTCCCGGGCGCCGGCATTCCCTGGCTTGGCATGAAGGTGGCCGACCTGAATAATCTCGATCGCGTGCTGCTGATCGGATCGAACGTGCGCAAGGAACATCCGCTGCTGGCGCAGCGCATCCGGCAGGCGGTCCGAAAGAACGGATCGCACCTGAACGTAATCAATTCCGTGGGCGACGATTTGCTGGTGCGCACTCACGGTCGTGCGATCGTTGCCCCCGGGCGGATTGCCGATACGATCGCAGCAGTAGCGAAAGCGGCCGCCGAGCGGGCCGGTGTCAGTATTGCGCCGCAGATCGCGCAGGCGGTCGTCGATGACAACGCGAGGCAAATCGCCGAGAGCCTTGCTGGCGGCGACAACAAGGCGATACTGCTGGGCAACCTCGCGCAACAGCACCCGCAGTGGTCGCATATCCGCTCACTTGCCAATCTGCTTGCATCGATTGTCGGCGGCCGGGTTGGCGTGCTGGTCGACGGCGCCAACACGATGGGCGGTTACCTGTGCGGCGCCGTGCCGGGTGGGGCTTCTTCCAGCAGCAACTCTTCCGGCCGTAACGCGCGCGACATGATAAGCAGCCCGCTCAAGGCCTACATCCTGTTGCACGCCGAACCGGAACTCGACATGGCGTTACCGGGCGCAGCCCTTGCCGCGATGCAATCCGCGGAACTGGTCGTCGCGATGTCGCCATACAAACACCGTGCGCTTGACTATGCCCGGGTGTTGCTGCCGGTTTCGCCGTTTACCGAAACCGCCGGCACATTTGTCAATCTCGAAGGACGGACCCAGCATTTCAATGGTGTGGTGCCGCCGCTGGGGGATACTCGCCCGGCCTGGAAGGTGCTGCGTGTAATGGGGAATTTGCTCCAGCTCGACGGGTTCGATTACGAAACGATTGACGACGTACGGCAACAGATGGCGGACGCGATCGGCAGCGTCGAGGGGCGTCTCGATAACAAGAGTCATGCGGCGCCGGACGTTTCCGCGGGTGCCGTATCAGCGACGAATCCGGACGCGATCGAGCGCATCGGTGAAGTGCCTGCCTACCATGCTGACGGCATCGTGCGGCGTGCCGGCTCGCTTCAGCAAACCCGCGATGCCGATGTTGGGCACGCCTGGATGAATGCACGCCTGATCGAACGGCTGGCGTTAAGCGCCGGAGACCGGGTGCGTGTCTCCCAGGACGGCGGCGAGGCAATTCTCACGGTTGCACGGGACGACCGGCTTCCCGACGGATGCGTGCGGGTCGCCGCGGCCAACGCCGCAACGTCGCAGCTCGGATCGCCTTTCGGTACCGTAAGCGTCGAGCGGCTTGCCGCGGTCGCGGAGGTCGACAGCTGATGGAGTGGCTCGCCGAAATCATCGGGGCACCGGCCGCGGCCACCTTGTGGACGCTGGCAAAAATCGTGGCCATTGTCATCGCCGTGACGCTGTCGGTCGCCTACCTGACGCTCGCCGAGCGCAAGGTCATCGGCTACATGCAACTGCGCCTGGGCCCGAACCGGGTGGGTCCGAAGGGCCTGTTGCAGCCGTTCGCCGACGTGCTGAAGCTGCTGGTGAAGGAAATCATCATTCCGACCGGCGCCAACAAATTCCTTTTTATATCCGCACCGGTGCTGTCGCTGATGCCGGCGCTCGCGGCCTGGGCGGTCATACCATTCACCGACGGCGCCGTGGTCTCCAACATCGATGCCGGCTTGCTCTACGTACTGGCTATCACATCCATGGGCGTGTACGGCGTCATTGTTGCCGGATGGGCGTCGAATTCGAAGTACGCCTTCCTGGGTGCCATGCGCTCGGCGGCGCAGATCGTCGCCTATGAAATCGCTATGGGCTTTGCGCTGGTGTGCGTGCTGATGATGTCGGGCAGCCTGAATCTGTCGGTGATCGTTGATTCCCAGCGAACTGCATACGGCTTGCTCGGCTGGAACCTGCTGCCGTTGTTGCCGATGTTCGTCGTCTATTTCATTTCGGCAGTGGCGGAAACGAACCGTGCGCCGTTTGACGTGGCCGAAGGCGAATCGGAAATCGTGGCCGGCTTTCACGTCGAGTATTCCGGCACCGCATTTGCAGTGTTCTTCCTCGCCGAATACGCCAACATGATCCTCGTCTCGGCGCTGGCCGCCTTGATGTTCCTGGGCGGCTGGTTGTCCCCGTTTCCTTTCCTGCCGGACGGCTTTTTCTGGTTCGCTGCGAAAGTCGCGTTCCTGTTGTTCTGCTTCTTGTGGTTCCGCGCTACGTTTCCGCGGTATCGCTACGACCAGATCATGCGCCTTGGCTGGAAAGTGTTTATTCCGCTGACCATCGTCTGGCTGTTGTTGATTGGCGTGTTGATGCGCATGAGCTGGTGGCCGTGGTGAGAGGGCGCATATGATGGAACGCATCCGCAGTTTTTTCCGCACGTTTCTTCTGTTCGAGCTCGTCAAGGGACTGATGCTCACCGGGCGCTATTTTCTGTCGCCCAAGCTGACCGTCCAGTTTCCGGAGGAGAAAACACCGCAAAGCCCGCGTTTCCGCGGCTTGCACGCCTTGCGCAGGTATCCGAACGGGGAAGAACGCTGTATCGCCTGCAAGCTCTGTGAAGCAGTGTGTCCGGCGTTGGCCATTACTATTGAATCGGAAAAACGCGAAGACAATACCCGTCGCACGACGCGCTACGACATTGACTTGACGAAGTGCATCTTCTGCGGATTCTGCGAAGAATCATGTCCCGTCGACTCGATCGTGGAGACGCGCATTCTCGAGTATCACGGCGAGCGCCGTGGTGACCTCGTCTACACCAAGGAAATGCTGCTCGCGATAGGCGACCGTTACGAAGAAGAAATCGCGCAAGATCGCGCCGAGGACGCAAAGTACAGATGACTCAGCCGCCTGCCAAGCTGCTTCGCGATTGTTTCCCGGCGAAAGGCCGCGTGTTGAAGCGAGACTTTCCCTTGTTCGCCCGTTAGCCGATATGGACTTCGAAAAAGGCGCATTCTATTTTTTCGCGACGATACTGATTCTCGCAGCCTTGCGGGTGATCACGGCGCGCAATCCGGTCCACGCGGCGCTGTCGCTGGTACTGTCGTTTTTTACGGCGGCTGCGTTGTGGCTGCTGCTCGAGGCCGAATTTTTGGCAATCGCCCTGGTGCTGGTCTATGTTGGCGCAGTCATGGTGCTTTTCCTTTTCGTCGTCATGATGCTGGACATAAACCTGGACCGTTTGCGCGAAGGCTATTGGGATTATCTGCTGCCGGCACTGGTCGTGGCGGGCGTGATGGTAATGGAAATGGCGGTGATCCTGGGCGGACGGTATTTCAACCTGTCGGAGATGCCAAAGCCGTCCGGAGCGGATCCCGGTTACAGCAACACGCGCGAGTTAGGCGGAATTCTTTACACCGATTACGTTTACGCGTTCGAGATTGCGGCGGTCATTTTGCTGGTAGCGATTGTGGCCGCCATCGCGCTGACGCTTCGCAAGCGCAAGGACAACAAGTACCAGGCTCCTTCGAAACAGGTATCGACCCGCAGGGCCGACAGGGTCAGGCTGGTTTCGATGCCGGCTGAAAAGCGGGACCCGGGAGAAGCGTCGTGATCCCGCTTTCCAGTTACCTGATTCTTGGAGCGATCCTGTTTTCGATCAGCATCGTCGGCATTTTTCTCAATCGCAAGAACGTCATCATCGTGCTGATGGCAATCGAGTTGATGCTGCTCGCGGTCAACCTTAACTTCATCGCATTTTCCTATTTTCTAAAGGACATGGCCGGGCAGGTGTTCGTGTTTTTCATTCTCACCGTTGCTGCCGCGGAGGCGGCTATCGGGTTGGCAATTCTGGTCGTGTTGTTCCGCAACATCCGCTCGATCAACGTCGACGATCTCGACCAGCTCAAGGGATGATGCGCCGGCCATGAACATGATGAACGTCTATCTCATTGCTGCCCTGGCGCCATTGGCGGGCGCTGTCGTTGCAGGATTGTTCGGGCGCCGGATTGGCCGTGCCGGCTCGCACTGGGTGACGATCATCGGCGTGGCTGTATCCATGATTGCGTCGGCCGTCGTGTTTCGCGACGTCATGCAGGGCAACCTGTTCAACGGCACCGTTTACACCTGGGCCGCCATCGCTGGCATCCAGCTCGAAATCGGTTTCCTGATTGACCAGCTCTCTGCCACCATGATGTTGGTGGTTACTTCGGTTTCGTTGATGGTGCACATCTACACCATTGGTTACATGGCCGACGATCCCGGCTATCAGCGCTTCTTCAGCTACATCTCGCTGTTTACTTTCGCGATGATGATGCTGGTGATGAGCAATAACTTCCTGCAGCTTTTCTTCGGCTGGGAGGCCGTTGGCCTGGTTTCCTATCTGCTGATCGGCTTCTGGTACACGCGGCCCACGGCGATATACGCCAACCTCAAGGCGTTTCTGGTGAACCGTGTCGGCGACTTCGGTTTCATCCTCGGGATTGCCCTGGTATTCGTCTACTTCGGCAGCCTGGATTATTCCGAGGTGTTCGAACTCGCGCCCGGCAAGGCCGGGGACCTCGTTGGCAGTGCGATCGGCGTGCAATGGCCGCTGCTCACCGCGATCTGCATTTGCCTGTTCGTCGGCGCAATGGGCAAGTCAGCGCAGTTTCCGCTGCATGTCTGGCTGCCCGACTCCATGGAAGGCCCGACGCCGATTTCCGCGCTCATTCACGCGGCGACGATGGTCACGGCCGGCATCTTCATGGTTGCGCGGATGTCGCCGCTGTATGAGCACTCAGAAACCGCGTTGTCCCTGGTCCTGGTCGTCGGCGCGATTACCGCATTGTTCATGGGGCTGTTGGGCATCGTGCAAACCGACATCAAGCGCGTTGTCGCGTATTCGACGCTGTCGCAGTTGGGTTACATGACGGTAGCTCTTGGCGCCTCGGCCTATTCGGTGGCGATTTTCCACCTGATGACACATGCCTTTTTCAAGGCATTGCTGTTCCTTGCCGCTGGTTCTGTGATCATCGGCATGCACCATGACCAGGACATGCGCAATATGGGCGGATTGCGGCGCCGGATGCCGATTACCTGGCTGGTATCGCTCATTGGCTCGCTGGCCCTGATCGGTTTCCCCTTCTTTGCCGGTTTCTACTCCAAGGAAAGCATCATCGAGGCAGTTCAGCTGTCGCGCACACCCGGTGCCGGGCTGGCCTGGATCGCATTAACCGCAGGCGTATTTATCACGGCGCTGTACAGCTTCCGGATGTACTTCATGGTGTTCGAGGGCAAGCCGCGCTATGAGGCGCATGAGGGGACCGGGGCGGCCCACGGTGATGATGCGCATGGCCATCATGGACCGCTCAATCCCCATGAATCGCCGGGTGTCGTCTGGTGGCCGCTGGTTGCGCTGGCGATCCCGTCCGTCGTCATCGGCGCCATTGCAATCGAGCCGCTTCTGTTTGGCGGGTTCTTCGGCGACAGCATCAGGGTGTTCGCCGAGCGCGATGTCGTCGGCACAATCGGAGAACATTTCCACGGCTGGTTGGCAATGGGACTGCACGGCTTCGCCACGCTGCCGTTCTGGCTGGCGATGGCGGGCGTTGCGCTCGCCTGGTTCCTGTATCTGAAGCGGCCCGACCTTCCCGCGAGAATCAAGCAGGCAGCGCTGCCGCTTTATACGTTGCTGGACCAGAAATACTACATGGACCGTTTCAACGACTGGTTCTTCGCGGGCGGCGCGCGTTCACTCGGACGCGGTTTGTGGCGATTCGGCGACATGAACATCATCGATGGCGTGCTCGTCAACGGCTCCGCCAGACTGGTGGGCTGGTTCGCGGGCATAGCCCGCAAGTTTCAGTCGGGTTTCGTATATCACTATGCCTTCACCATGATCATCGGCGTGTTCGTGCTGCTGACATGGTGGTTCCTGCGAATCTGATGGAGTGACCGGATAAAGATGTTTGGCCTTGCGCCCTTGTCTACAGTGGTGTGGTTGCCCATTTTCGCCGGCATTGTCGTGCTGCTTACCGGTTCGGACCGGAACGCCGCGATGGCCCGCTGGGTAGCGTTGATCGGCGCCATTGCCGGATTCGTTGTCGCATTGCCGTTGTGGACGGAATTTGACCGGACGGTTCCCGGCATGCAATTCGAAGAATTCCGGCCATGGATTGAAACCTTCAACATCAACTACCACTTCGGCATTGACGGCATCTCGCTGCTGTTGATCCTGCTGAACTGTTTTACGACGGTTCTGGTCGTCATTGCCGGATGGACGGTGATCCGTGAACGGGTATCGCAGTACATGGCAGCGTTCCTGATTCTTTCGGGGATGATGAACGGCGTTTTCAGTTCTCTCGACGCGGCGCTGTTCTACGTGTTTTTCGAAGCGACTCTGATACCGATGTTCATCATCATCGGTGTGTGGGGCGGGCCGAATCGTGTATACGCTGCGCTCAAGTTCTTCCTTTACACGTTCCTGGGTTCACTGCTTACACTCGTTGCGCTTATTTATCTGTACAACGCGTCCGGTGGCAGTTTCTCGCTTCTTGACTACTATGCAATGCCGATACCGCTGGCTGCGCAGATCCTCGTCTTCCTCGCCTTCTTTGCCGCCTTCGCCGTCAAGGTGCCGATGTGGCCGGTGCATACCTGGTTGCCCGATGCACACGTTGAGGCGCCTACCGGGGGGTCGGTCGTGCTGGCGGCGATCATGTTGAAGCTCGGCGCTTATGGTTTCATCAGGCTCTCTCTGCCGATCGTTCCCGATGCGAGCCAGTATCTCGCCCCGCTGGTGATCGCGCTGTCGCTGATTGCTGTTGTGTACATCGGCCTGGTGGCGCTGGTGCAGGCTGACATGAAGAAGCTCATCGCCTACTCGTCGATTTCCCACATGGGCTTCGTCACGCTCGGCATCTTCATATTCAATCCGCACGGCTTGCAGGGCGCGGTGGTGCAGATGGTGTCGCACGGGTTTGTTTCGGGCGCCTTGTTCCTGTGCGTCGGCGTGCTGTACGACCGCATGCACTCGCGGATGATTGCGGACTACGGTGGTGTCGTGAACCGCATGCCCGTTTTTGCAACCTTCTTCATGCTGTTTGCGATGGCCAATGCGGGACTGCCGGGTACCAGCGGATTTGTCGGCGAGTTTCTCGTCATCATGGGCACTATGAGCGTGAATTTCTGGTACACGCTCGCGGCCGCGACCACCCTGATTTTCGGAGCGGCCTATACGTTGTGGATGTACAAGCGGGTCGTGTTCGGTGAAGTGACCAACGACAAGGTGTCGGCACTTTCCGACGTCAATGGCCGCGAAATCCTGATCCTTGGCTTGCTCGCTCTCACGGTACTCGCTATCGGCATCTATCCGAAACCGCTGACCGACGTGCTGGGCGTATCCATTACCGGGCTGCTCGAGCACGTAGCGGTATCCAAATTATGAGCGTGCGTGCCTGCAGATCTGATGTCCTGTTAGAACGGAAGCCGGAATAGACATGGAATTTTCAATGATGGATCTGGCACCTGCGCTGGCGGAAATCTTTCTGCTCGCGGCGGTGTGCATTATTCTGGTCGCGGATCTCTTCATTTCCGATCAGCACAGGCATCTCACCTATTGGGCGACGCAAATTACCCTGGTGATGACGGCCTTGATAGCTGCCGGCGGAGCAGGGTCCGAACCGGTTTACGCGTTCAGCGGCCTGTTCGTGGGCGACGCATTCAGCAGCATCCTCAAGGTCGGCGTGTGCCTGAGTGTTGCCGCCGGACTGGTCTATTCACGGGCCTATCTGGGACCGCGTGGCATGTATCGCGGCGAGTATTTCGTTCTCGCCCTGTTTGCAACGCTGGGCATGCTGGTGATGGTGTCGGCCAATCATTTCCTGACGCTATATCTCGGGCTCGAATTGCTCAGCCTGAGCCTTTATGCAATGGTGGCGCTGGCGCGCGACTCCGCGCGCAGCACCGAGGCTGCCATGAAATATTTTGTGCTCGGCGCATTGGCCTCGGGCATGCTCCTGTACGGCATGTCGATGATCTATGGCGCGACCGCCTCGCTGGAAATCGGTGACGTGATCGCCGCTGTTCAATCCGGTCAGTCCAATACGACTATTCTCAAATTCGGGCTGGTTTTCGTTGTTGCCGGCATCGGTTTCAAGCTCGGCGCCGTGCCTTTCCATATGTGGGTGCCCGACGTTTATCACGGCGCACCAACAGCCGTGACGCTGCTGATCGGAACGGCCCCGAAGCTCGCCGCTTTCGCCTTCGTTGCGCGCTTGTTGGTGGAGGCACTTGGCGCCGAGGAACTTGTTGTCGAGTGGCGGCAAATGCTGGTCCTGTTGTCGGTGGCGTCCCTGATACTTGGCAACGTGGTCGCCATCGCCCAGACCAATCTCAAGCGCATGCTCGCCTACTCGACGATCTCGCACATGGGGTTCTTGTTGCTCGGCGTATTGTCAGGAACGGCGCAGGGTTACGGTGCCGCGATGTTTTATGTGTCGGCCTACGTGATCATGGCACTCGGGGCGTTCGGCATGATCCTGCTCATGTCGCGTGACGGATACGAAGCAGAGGAGCTGGAGGACCTTAAAGGCCTGAATCAGCGCCACCCATGGTATGCGTTCATCATGCTGGTGATGATGTTTTCGATGGCCGGAGTGCCGCCGACGGTTGGTTTCTGGGCAAAGCTTTCGGTACTGCAGGCAGTCGTGTCCATCGGCTATGTCTGGCTCGCGGTTCTGGCGGTGCTGATGTCGCTGATCGGCGCTTTCTACTATTTGCGGGTTGTCAAACTGATGTACTTCGATGAAGCGCCGCAACGCGAACCAATCGAAGCCGGCATGGACAGCCGCATGCTGTTGTCGGTCAACGGAATCGCCGTGCTGGCGCTCGGTGTAGTGCCCGGAGCGCTCCTTGCAACGTGTGAACGCGCGATTACGTTGTCGCTTCGCATCGCTTCATGAGCGGCGACTTCACCGAAACCAGAAAGAACTCGAAGCTGGCCTATTCGGGCAGGTTGCTCCAGGTTCGTGAAGACGAGGTTGTCCTGCCTGACGGCAATCCGGCGCGTCGTGAATACATCGTTCATCCGGGTGCCGCATTGATTCTGCCAGTTTTCGACGATGCTCACGTGTTGCTCGAGCGCCAGTACCGATACCCGGTTGGCGAGCATTGCTATGAGCTGCCGGCGGGAAAACTCGAGCCCAACGAATCGCCCCTGGAGACGGCGAAGCGCGAACTGCTCGAAGAGACGGGTTATGTCGCTCAGGAGTGGAGTACCATCTGCACCATGCTGCCGTGCATTGGCTACTCCGACGAGCGCATCGAGTTCTTCATGGCGCGCAAACTGAGTTACAAGGGCGCATCCCTGGATGAAGGCGAGTTTCTCGAGACGTTGCGCTTGCCGGTGACCGAGGCGCTGCAGTGGGTGCGAGACGGAACGATACGCGACTCGAAGACGATGCTCGGGCTGCTTTGGCTAGACCGTATCCTGCACGCGGGTTGGTAACGCCCGGTTGCGGCCGGACTACAGGTTCTGCTAACCCTCGCTGATTCTTGCCGCCTGGCCGTCGAGGGTAATGTACGGTCGCGGATGTCCCAGGAAGTGCCCTTGCGCGTAATCAATGCCGAGCGACTGCAACTCGTCGAGCACGTCGGATGATTCAACGCGTTCAGCAATGACTTCCTTGTTGAGACCTTTTGTAATGTCGCACAGCGCGCGGATGAACAGTCGACTTGCCTCATCGTAGGGCAGCTCGCGGCTCAGGCTGCCGTCAATTTTCAGGTAGTCGACGTCGAATTGCTTCAGGTAGTACATCGAAGTAAATCCGGTTCCGAAATTGTCGATTGCCGTACCGCATCCCGCTTGCCTTACGGTTTCGTACAGAGTCTTCGCCGCTTCGACGTTGGACATCGCCGTCGATTCGGAGAGTTCGAACACCAGCCGGCCGAGGTTGGTTGAGGTGCTGGTCAGCAGCGCGCGAAAGCGCGCAAGCCAGTGCGGGTCTGCCACGCTGCTACGCGACAGATTGACAAAATACCGTCCCTCGTCATCGCCGGATTCTTCCTTGCCAAGGTGCTCGAGCACCTTTTCGACAACGCGCAGATCGATTTCGGGTGCCAGACCAAGTGCTTCGGCGGCGCCGATAAACTGCCGCGACTCGGCGACATCACCGTTATTGAAGACAATACGCGCGAGTAACTCCCTGTGTACGGTGCCGGTATCCGTCAAACTAACGACCGGTTGCGAGTAAAGCTCGAGCCTGTCCTGGTCGAGCGCATCGCGCAGTTCGCGTTGCCAGTAAGCGCGCCGGTCCATGAGTCCGGTGGCTTCGTCGTCCGCGCGGAAAACCACATGGCGGTCCCTGCCCGCCGCCTTCGCTTCGTTGACCGCGTGTTCCGCGTTGTCGAGCAGCGTAGCAACGTCGGCCTGACGCGACGGATACATCGCGATGCCGATCGACGCGCTTACCTGCATGTGCTCTGGCGAACCGGTAATCCCCGGCCTGAACTGGCGCAAGGCATGCAGTATTTCATCGGCGAGCGCTACCGGATCCGCTTTCGACACCTGCGGAATATGTACCGCGAACTGATCTCCGCCGCAGCGATACAGGCTGGCTTCCTGATCCGCAACGGCGCTGCGAAGAACCCCGCTTACCGCGAGCAGTAACTGATCGCCGGCACGGTGTCCGTAATCGTCATTGATGCGCCTGAAGTGATCTATATCGATACGCAACAAGGCGCCATTGTCCCCATTCTCAAATGACTGCTCCAGTATGCGCGACAGCCTGACCTGGTTAGGCAGGTCGGTCAGCGTGTCGTGCATGGCGAGGTGTTCCGTCTGCAGCGCCGCTCGCTGCTGTTCGGTTACGTTGCGCGCGGTTCCGCGCAAGCCGATGATTTGCCCCTTGTCGTACCAGACGCGAGCATTGATTCCGACCCAGCGGTCGCTGCCGTCGGCGGCAATGAGGTGGGTCAGGTAATCCCTGACCTCGCCGTGTTTGCGCAACGTCGACAGGAAGCGCCTGTTCGACACATGCGAGGGCCGGGATTCGAAATCGAAGAAACACCTGCCGATCAGGTTGGAAGGTTCGATTCCGAAAATGTCGACAGTACCGTTATTGAGATAGGTAAAGCGGCCGACTGCGTCGGTTGTCCAGATCAGGTCATGAGAGGTTTCAACCAGGTCCCGATAGCGCGACTCGCTTTCGACGAGCAACTGGATGATGCGGCGCTTTTCCTTGATGTCCTGGTGTGCCCTGTCGAGCTCGTCATTCCTGTCATCCTGCGACCGAAGCGTAACGCTGCTGACGCTGCCCGCCAGACCATCGATGATTTCACGCGCATAGCGCCGGTGGCCGCCGTCCGTACGCCGGGCGACCAACACCCCTTGCGTATCCCACCTGCGCAATTTCTGCTCGGCGATACCGAGCTTTGCCGCCGCTTCCTGAATGGTGTATTCGGGAGGTTCGAGCATGGCGCCATTACGGCCGGTGCGCCGGCGTTGAAGCTTCGTAGACGGGTCATCCGGTAAGGAGCTCATCAGTGCAGATTCCGGCTCGCGTGCATGTTGTTTTGTCGTGACACCAGTCTTTGCATCAGTTTGAGGTCCCGGGCAGACAGGCGCAACGCCGTTTCCGCCCACGCCTTGACGACGCGGCTCAATTCCTCGTACTCGAGGTTGTGGACCGCACGCCTGGCAGCAGCGAGGCCGGCGAGTCCGCTCCGACTATGGCGCCGCGCGCCTATATAGCTGGCAACCGCAGCTTCACCACCGCCGTCGGGCGCGACAACATCGACCACGCCGAGGTCCAGCATATCATCCGCCGAGTAGATCTTGCCACTCGCGATCAGCCGTTCGGTTTCGCGGTAGCCGATCTTGCGCTCGAGAAAAGAGTAGGCGCCCATTCCCGGGAACAGATTGAACAGAATCTCCGGGAAGCCGAAACGAGCGCTTTTTTCCGCGACCAGCACGTCGCTGGATAACGCGGCTTCGAAGCCGCCGCCAAGGCACTCGCCCTGAATTAGCGAAATGGTCGTAATTGGCAGGCCATGCGACATGTAGTTCTGGTGCAAGACCTTGATGCAGGCATGACCGTAACGTAGCAGTCCTTCGCCGTCCTGCGATGCGACCAGTCGCGCGAACAGGTCGAGATCGCCGCCGAGGTTGAACACGCCTTTGACGCGGGATGCGAGAACGGTATAGCCGAACGGCAGCGAACCGGCATCGCACTCGATCAGGCCCTCGCGCTGGCTGCCGTCCGCCTGCGCGAGGAAATGGCAATAGCGCGACAGGTCTTCCAGCAAGGCAGGATTGAAATTGGGCCTCGGCGCCGGGTTCCAGCGCAGCCACATCGCTCGCAGTTGCGGGTCGTGCGTAGCGGAAAGCTGGTCCGAGAAAATGAACTCGGCAGGCTGCTCGGCCCGTGTCGTTCTCAGCGTTGGCGGCGTTCTTTCGGCTGGCGAGGCGGAAAGATGCATTTGCAGCACTGGTTGCGGGATATCCATGTCCATACCGCTGTTCCTTTGCAAACTATGGCCTGAAGGCCGACGCTGCCAGCGCATTCGGGGCCGGGCTGGAAGAATTCGCAGTGTACGACAGGTTTTTTTAAGATTGCAAACATAACAAATTGAAAGATATGTTTTTTTATATATATTTCATTAGGTTTGGTTAATTTGTGACTGTATGGCGACACCCCGAGATGGCGCAGGCAGCGGATTCAGCGAGACGGTTGCCAGCATGCCGGGTGTTTGCGACCGGCGCCGCGCTGAACTGGGGCGATTGACCCGGCTCACCCGGCGCGAGGAGAATCACAGGTTCCACCTCTTGGGTCCCCACCGCAGGTTTGCCATGCGTTCCGTGCCCCGTTCCGTGTTTGCCTGGCTGTATCGCGTTCGCGTCATCGGCGACGTCGCGCCGGTCGAGCGCGAGCGGCGCGTTCTGGTGGTAGCCAATTGTCCATCCCGGTTGGCCGCCCTGCTGCTCGGCCTGCATCTGCCGCGCTCCCCGCTGGTGGTTCTGCCGCCAGCCCAGTCCCGCGGTTTCGTCGAGCGCATTCTTTTGCGCCTCGTCGATCATGTCGTGTCGGACATGAGCGATCCGTTGCTCGCCAGGCACCTGCTGCAACAGCTGCGAGCGGGGCGGCCGGTCGTGTTGTTTCCGGAGGCGCGCGTCAACGACGGGTTTGGCGTTGGCAAGGTGTATCCGGCTGCGGCATTGGTTGCGGCCCAAAGCGGCGCTGCGGTTGTGCCAGTCGGGATTACCGCTTCGTTGCGACTCGTGCCGTGGGCGGCGAACCGGCACGTCACGACCAGTCTGACTCTGCGTGTATTCGCGTCGACCAGTATCGACGGCGGCGATGGCAGCGCGCGTAAACGCCGTGCGCGTGCAACCCGGCGCCTGACCGAAGTCATGCAGGAAACGGTTGTCGCTGCATTTGTTCGCAAGCCGGTTTTCGAAACCTTTCTCGATGCCATCGCCGTGCACGGCCGGTCGCACACTATCCTGGAGGACCAGGACCGGCAGCCCAGAAGCTACGGGCAGATTCTGAAGGGCAGCCTGGCGATTTCGCGCTGGATACGCCGCGATACCGTGCGGGGTGAGAACGTCGGTGTCTTGCTGCCCAACGTGATCGCTTCGGTGGCCGCGGTGCTCGGTCTGTGGGCTGCAGCCAGAGTGCCGGCAATTTTCAACTTCACTGCCGGTGCGGCCGCCGTGAACAGTGCGGCGACGGCCGCCGGAGTGCGTACCGTAATCACCTCCAGAAAATTCATTTCGCAAGCGCAGCTCGAACCGGTGCTGGAGGTTCTGGGCGCTTGTCGCATCCTCTATCTGGAGGACTTGCGCAGCCAGTTCGGCTTGTTCGACAAACTGTGGCTGATGGCGTTTGCGTGCCGGTTCCCGCGCCTGGCTATTGTGAAGTCCGCGGTATCGGATCCGGCGGCGGTGTTGTTCACATCCGGTTCCGAAGATCGCCCGAAGGGCGTGGTCCTGTCGCATAACGCCGTGCTGTCCAATGTTGCCCAGATCAGCGCCGTGTTTGACTTTTCACCGCGCGACAGGATTTTCAACCCCCTGCCGATCTACCATGCCTACAGCTTCAGCGCAGGTCTGGTGCTGTCACTGGTCACCGGAACGCGGATGTTCCTGTACATCTCGCCGTTGAAATACGGTGTTATTCCGGAACTGGTTTACCGCAGCGAGTGCACGGTGCTGTTCGGGACCAGCACGTTTCTTTCGTATTACGAACAGAATGCCGTTGCGGCCGATTTCCGCTCGCTCAGATGCGTGATCTCGGGGGGCGAGCGTTTGTCCGCCGCCGTGGCCAGAGCGTGGCAGGAAAGATTCGGGCTGCGCATTTACGAGGGTTACGGTACAACCGAGGCCGGGCCGGTCATCAGCCTCTCCACTCACGGGGACTTTCGCCCCGGCAGTGTCGGGCGCTTCATGCCGCGGCTGCAGACCGCGATCCGGCCCGTGGACGGTGTCGAGCGCGGCGGGGTGTTGCATATCAAGGGCCCCAATCTCATGCTCGGGTACTACCGCCATCAGCGTCCGGGCGTGATCGAACCGCCGCGCTCTCCGGTCGGAGCCGGCTGGTATGACACCGGGGATATCGTTGACGTGGACGACGACGGCATGGTGACCATCGTCGGGCGCGTGCGCCGCTTCGCCAAGATCGCCGGAGAGATGGTGTCGCTCGACGCGGTGGAGCAGCTCGCGCGCTCGGCCTCTGGCGCTCACCAGCACGCGGCCGTCGCGTTGCTGCGAGAGGACGGGGCCGAAACGACGGTATTGTTTACCACCGACGATACGCTAACGCGGTCGCGATTACTCGCCGCTGCGCGTTCGGCCGGTGCCCACGAACTCGCGGTGGCGCGCAAGGTGGTCAAGCTCGCGCAAATGCCGCTGCTCTCCACTGGAAAGACCGACTACGTCGCACTTGGCGCGCTGATTCGCGACGACACCTATGGCAGGCTCATTGCGGCCGCTGCCGGGCTGTCATTGTCTGCGCCGGGCGCGACAGGCGGCAAGGCAGACGAGACGAATCCGGCTTCCTCGCCGCGCACCAGCCGGTGACGCGCAGCAGCACGCTGGCGATTTGCTAGCCGCCGTAAGTGATCCGGTACACGACACCGGCGTGATCGTCCGACACGAGTAAAGCGCCGTCGGGCATGACGAGGATGTCAACCGGCCGGCCCCAGGCGTCGTCGTTTTCCACCCAGCCTTCGACGAAAGGCTCGTACTCGACTACTGTGCCGTCCGTGACCGCCACGCTGACGATCCGGTAGCCGCTTTTCGTCGACCGGTTCCACGAGCCATGCTGGGCAATGAATATGCGGTTACGGTACTGCTGCGGGAACATTTCGCCGGTATAAAAGCGCAGGCCATTGGGCGCCACGTGGCCGCCCTGTTTCAGCGCCGGCGGTGTGAATTCCTCGCATTTTCGCTGACCGCCAAATTCGGGATCCGGAGTGTCTCCCTGATGGCAATAGGGATAGCCAAAATGCAGACCTGCTTCCGGCGCGTAATTCAGCTCGTCCGATGGCATATCGTCGCCCATCCAGTCGCGCCCGTGGTCGTTGAACCAGAGGGCATTTGTCTGCGGATGCCAGTCAAAGCCGACCGAGTTGCGAATGCCGCGCGCAAACGTTTCCAGATTCTTGCCGTCAGCGTCCATGCGCATGATGACGGCGTAACGATCGGGATCGGGTGCGCAGATGTTGCACGGCGCGCCAACCGGCACGTACAGCTTGCCATCGGGGCCGAATGCGATGAATTTCCAGCCGTGATGCCGGTCACTGGGAAACGTGTCGTTGACCACGACCGGCTCCGGAGGCTTCTTCAGGTTTTCCTCGATCGCGTCGAAGCGGATAACGCGGCTGACCTCGGCTACGTACAGCGCACCATTTTTGAAGGCGACGCCATTTGGCGCGTTCAGGCTCCTGGCAATCGTGTAGACGTTGTCGGCCTTTCCGTCCCGATCGGTATCGACCAGCGCATAGACCGTTCCCCGGGCGCGGGTGCTGACGAATACGGTGCCGTTGTCCCCCAGTGCCAGTGATCGCGCATCCGGGACGTCGCTGGCGAACACGTCTATGGAAAAGCCCTCCGGTAACCGCAGCTTGTCCAGGTCGGGGGCGGCAAACGCCGTCGCCGTCAGCCAGAAAAATACGATTGCCAGGGAAAATCGCTGCATCGAACACCTCCTGTAGACCAAGCCTATTATCGACGCCAAACCGGCTGACGAGAAGGCCGGCGGGCTCCGAAGCAGCAGGAGAGACTGCCGCCAGCTAAACAAGGTTCCCCGCAGGCCTTGAAATCGCGCCGCCCGGGCCCCATCTGCGGCAGCACCGTTCCGGCAAACCAACACTGAGGGAGAATCGGCCCGTCATGGACGAGACAAGCACGAAAGAAACACTGGGTTTCCAGACCGAAGTCAGCCAGTTGCTCAAACTGATGATTCACTCCTTGTACAGCAACAAGGAGATTTTTCTGCGCGAACTCATTTCGAACGGTTCCGATGCCTGTGACAAGCTCAGGTTCGAGGCGCTCACCGATCCGGCGTTGTTCGAATCGGATCCGGATCTCAAGATACGCATCTTCGTTGATCCAGCGGCCCGGACCATCTCCGTATCCGACAATGGCATCGGCATGTCGCGGCAGGAGGTCGTTGACAATATCGGCACCATCGCCAAATCCGGCACGCGGGAGTTCCTCGACCGACTGACCGGCGACAAGGTCGCCGATGCGAACCTCATCGGCCAGTTCGGAGTCGGGTTTTACTCGTCTTTCATCGTCGCCGACAAGGTCACGCTGATTACCCGGCGAGCCGGCCTCGGTGCCGAGCACGGGGTCAAATGGGAGTCCTCCGGCGAGGGCAATTACTCCGTCGAGACCGTCACCCGCGAGAACCGCGGAACCGAAGTGATTCTGCATCTTCGCGACGAAGAGGACGAACTTCTCGACGCGATGCGGCTGCGAAATATCGTGCGCCGCTACTCCGATCACATCACGCTGCCCATCCTGATGAAAAAGGAGGAATGGGACGCGGACGAAAAAAAACATGTCACCAGGGACGAGGACGAGCAGGTCAACCAGGCCTCGGCACTGTGGGCCCGTCCCAAATCGGAAATCACCGACGAGCAGTATCAGGAGTTCTACAAACACGTTGCGCATGACTTCGAGCCTCCCCTGGCCTGGACACACTCGAAGGTCGAAGGCCGCAGCGAGTACACGCAGTTACTGTTTCTGCCGCAACGTGCCCCGTTTGACCTGTGGGACCGCGATCACCGCCATGGCGTGAAGCTGTACGTCCGCCGCGTGTTTATCATGGACGATGCCGAACAGTTGCTGCCGGCCTATCTGCGCTTCGCAAGGGGCGTGGTCGACTCCAACGATCTGCCGCTCAACGTTTCGCGGGAAATTCTTCAGGAGTCGAAGGACGTCGAGGCGATCCGCAAAGGATGCGTCAACCGGCTCCTTGGGCTGATAGAAGATCTCGCCGGGAACGAGGCTGAAAAGTTTGCGACCTTCTGGAAGGAATTCGGGCGCGTTCTCAAGGAAGGCATCGGCGAAGACTTCAACAACAAGGATCGTATTGCGAAGCTCTTGCGTTTTTCGTCGACTCACGACGAGTCCGAAGACCAGAAGGTGTCGTTTGAAGACTATGTCGGGCGCATGAAAGAGGGGCAGGACAAGATCTACTATGTGACCGCCGATACGCATGCCGCCGCGAAGTCCAGCCCGCATCTGGAAATTTTCCGCTCCAAGGGTATCGAGGTACTGCTGCTTTCCGACCGGGTCGACGAGTGGGTGGTGTCCAACCTGACCGAATTCGACGGCAAGCAACTCGTTTCGGTCGCAAAGGGCGCGCTCGACCTTGGCCAACTCGGGGACGAAGAGAGGCAGGAGCAGGAGAAGGAAGCCAGCGAACACAAGGAACTGACCGAGCGCGTCAAGAAAGCGCTTGGCGACCGGGTCAAGGAGGTCAGGGTTACGCTTCGGCTGACGGATTCGCCCGCCTGCCTGGTTGCCGACGAGAATGCCATGAGCATGAATCTGGAGCGCATGCTGAAGGCGGCGGGACAGAAAGTGCCCTCCAGTGCGCCGATACTGGAGATCAACACACGGCATCCAATTGTCGAGAAATTGAACGGCGAGTCGGACGAAGGACGTTTTGCAGACTGGAGTTCGATCCTGTTCGATCAGGCCACACTGGCGGACGGCGGAACCCTGGAAGACCCCGCTACCTTTGTGAAAAAGCTCAATGGACTGATGCTGACACTGAGCGCGGGCGCGCAGTAAGCAATCGACGCGGAGCCGCGGTGTCAAGGCGGTCTCGCACCGTCAGGGCATCCGTGGAACCGGCGCTGCGAGGTAGGCCGAAGCAGTAGCGCACGATACTAGAGCGTGGCGAACGCACTCGATCCCGAGGGTGCGCTGATGCAAAAGCGTCGCAGGTGATGCGCGACGCAGCGGCGGGGCCCTCATCCGCCACCTTGTATATTTGCTGACAGGCCCGGCCGTGATGTATTCGCATGGCATTTAACCGCAGCGGGTAAACGCGTAGTATTTCAACGGAGCGGCTGGACGCAGCGACTGGCCGGTAAGGGCAACCGGCAAACTGGAGGAGGGAGATGTCCTCGATTCCCAATCTCATCACGCTGGCGCGCCTGTTGATGGTGCCCGTGATCGCGGTCATGCTGGCCAATCATCTTTATGCCGGCGGGTTCTTTCTGTTTGTTGCGGTCGGTCTGTCCGACGGACTCGACGGATATATTGCGCGCCGGTTCCAGGTCACTTCCGCCGCCGGGGCGCTGCTCGATCCGGTGGCGGACAAGATGACGATCATTACGTGCGCGTTCGTGCTGGCCTGGAACGATGTGCTTCCGCTGTGGCTGGCGGTTCCGCTGATCGGGCGCGATGTGCTGATGCTCGGCGTTGGAATGACCGATCCGCGTCTCAAGGACGGGTGGCTGCCGCCGAACCGTCTCGGAAAACTCCATGCCGCGCTTGCTTTCCTGACGCTGAGCGGCGCAACGGCGCAGGCCGCGGCGCTGTTGGATCCCGGCTGGATGTTGACGCTGTTGTTCGTGCTGCTGTTTGTCACGGTCTGGTGGTCGGCTGCCCTGTATTTTCGCGCCTGGCAGCGGGCGCGTAGTGAAGCGCAGACGGGCGGTGCCGGAGCCTGAACCGAAAAGCAGAAATCTAATCCCTGCCCAGGCGGCCAATCACGCGAAATCCCGCGTCGCCGAGCGGTTCGATCAACAACAGTTCCGTCGGCGCCATGTCGATGCCGAGCGCGTCCCTGATCGTTGCCTGGTGCGTGACGATTGAAAGATTCTCGCGCGAATCCCAGCGGCTGACGGCTTCGAGCAACGCGGCGCGTCTTTGGTCGGCCAGTTTCGGGTCAGTCTGTCGGCTGTCGTCGATGATGCTCCAGGGTTGGGCCTGGCCGAAGAGGATGCCGGCGGTTTCGGCGCAGCGGCAATCATGACTTGTCAGCACGCGCCCCACGGTTATGTTGCGGCTGCGCATCTCGTTCTTCAGGCGTTGCAGCACCCGTCGTTCATCACCGGAGAGAAGATCTCGCGACGCGCAGCCGTCCGGGCCTGCTCGCGGTTCGCTGCCGGCCGGCCCCGGTTGACCGGCGTGCGGCAGAATCAGCACGGCTCCTCCTTGTCCGAGCCTGTCCCACAACACGGCCGGCGCAGTTCCGGTCCCGCCTGCATACGCGCAACCGGTCGCCATGCAAAGCAACGCGGCCACTGCAGCCGCGAACGCAGTCGCCACCAGACTGGTCAGCCGGCAGTCCATTGGGCAAACGCGCCTCGCCAAAAAAATGGCCCCGAAGTCACGGGGCCATTCTTGACAGATGCGAACTGATGGCAATGCCGACTGTTGCCAACGCAATAGCTACCGCAAAGGCTTCAGCGATGCTTCCACTCGGGCGAGCGCTTCTGGATAAAGGCATCGATGCCTTCGCCTGCGTCCTCGGCCATCATGTTGCATGCCATGACCTCGGCGGCATAGTCGTACGCATCAGCCGTCCCCATTTCGATCTGCTTGTAGAACATGCGTTTTCCCGTGGCGACAGCAACGGCGGATTTCTTGATGATGGATGCCGCCATCGAATTGATTTCCTCGTCGAGCTTGTCCATCGGCACTACGCGGTTGACCAGCCCGTATTGTTTCGCGGTATCTGCGTCAATGAACTCCCCGGTAAACAGCATTTCCGCGGCCTGCTTGCGCGATACGTTGCGCGACAGAGCCACAGACGGTGTCGAACAGAACAGGCCGTAGTTGATGCCCGAGGTTGCAAACTTCACGTGGTCGGCCGCAACCGCCAGATCGCAGGTCGCTACCAGTTGGCAGCCGGCGGCGGTTGCCAACCCGTGTACCCGCGCGATGACCGGCTGCGGTATGCGTGTCACCGTCATCATGAAGCGGCTGCACATTGCGAACAGCTCGTCGTAGTACTCCTTGCGCGGGTTGGCGCGCATCTGCTTCAGGTCGTGTCCGGCGCAGAAAGCCGGCCCGTTCGCCGCGATCACGACTACGCGAACCGATGTGTCCGTCTCGATCTCCTCCAGCGCCGCCTGCAGTGCAGCAAGCAGCTCTTCCGAAAGCGCGTTGTAGCGGTTCGGGCGGTTGAGTGTAAGTGTCGCAATGCCGCGCGCGTCGCTGCGCAGCAGTGGGTGTTCGGTGTCGGCGGTGGTATTCCTGACAGTCGTAGCGGGAGCAGTCACTGACTTGGCCTCCGGCGGATAATGGAAACAACCAAGTATAGGCGTCTTTGGGCCAGCCGGCCATGCCGGCCGGATTGCACCTGTAAACGCCCGCCGCTTGCCCGGTGGACGGAGTGCCGATGCAAACCGCAAGTTAAGGGCGCACGTCGCGGACACGCGGTACACTAAGAAAGTCTGATTTCCACAGCTCCAATCACTGACCTGCGCCGTGTTTGAATCGCAACAATCCCAGACTTTCGCTTACGGATGCGCGGCCTCGCCCAACTGGCGGGACGCGGCTGGGCAATGCCTGTCTCAAATCGGGCCTGTGCCCGACGGCGCCAATCTGGGTTTCGTTTATTTCACAGACAGCATTGCCAACGATGCGCGGGGCATACTCGAATACCTGCGAATCAATACCGGCGTCTACCACTGGGTCGGCAGTGTCGGCATGGGCGTATGCGCGACCGGCAAGGAGTATTACGACCGTTCGGCCCTGGCCATCATGTTGTGCAGCTTCGAGCCCGGGAGTTTTCAGGTGTTCTCCGGTCTGCGCTCCCCGGAAGACCTCGAACGCTTGCCGATGCACTTTGAAGGTATTCCGGCGAATTTTGCCGTGGTTCATGCCGACCCGCGCACCGTCGGCCTGAACCGCCTGGTTGAAGACTTTGCCGGCGCGCTTGAAAGCGGATTCGTCACGGGCGGGCTGAGCAGTTCCAGGCATGAGTACGCGCAGATTGGCGACGTCGTGTGCAAGGGCGGTATCTCCGGCGTCCTGTTCTCGGATCAGGTGGTCGTATCCACCCGCCTGACGCAGGGCTGTTCGCCGATTGGCCCGCGCCACGACGTGACCGGCGTGCAGGAGAACGTGCTGATCTCTCTCGATGGCCGTGCCGCGCTCGACGTGTTCCGCGAGGATATCGGCGAAACGATGTGGCGCGATATCGATCAGCTCGGCGGGACCTTGTTTGCAGGCGTGAGCGTGCGTGCCTCCGACAGCGAGGACTATCTGGTGCGCAACCTGGTCGGAATCGACCCGGCGAACAAACTCGTCGCCATTGGCGAAAGTGTGCGCGAGGGCGGCAGGATCATGTTCTGCCGTCGCGATGACTCGTCGGCCGCCGAGGACATGGGGCGCATGCTCGACAGCATCAAGAGTGGCTTGTACCGCAGGCCGCGCGGCGCCGTTTATTACTCGTGCATCGGCCGCGGCGCCAATTTGTTCGGGGACGGCGCGGAAGAAATGACCATGATCCAGGAAAGCCTTGGCGACATTCCGCTGGTGGGGTTCTTCGGCAACGGCGAGATTTCCCATAATCGCGTCTATGCCTACACCGGTGTGCTGACGCTGTTCATATGACAGCGCTGCCGTTCACGGTTCTTGACTCCCTTGCCTTCGCCTGGTTCGTGATCGGTTGGTTCGGCTACCAGCGCTTCGCCGCCTGGGCCGCCCACTCGGGCAGGCCAAGCCTGATGGGCGCGATGGGGCGCTACCGCGAAGACTGGTGGCACGGCATGATCAGCCGTGAACTGCGCATCGTCGACGCCACGATACTGACCAACCTTTCCAACAGCGCGACGTTTTTCGCCTCGACGACGCTACTGATACTCGGTGCGCTGTTTGCGTTGCTGGGAACCTCGGATCGCGCCATGGCGATCGTTTCCGACCTGCCGTTTTCGTCGACCACCCATGAAGTGTTGTGGGAGTACAAGATCTTCTTGCTGCTGACGATCTTCGTTTATGCGTTTTTCAAGTTCACATGGTCGTTGCGCCAGCACAACTTCTGCTCCGTCCTGATAGGCGCCGCCCCCGATCCCGACACCGATCCCGATCGCCTGGAAGAATACGTCGTGCGCTCGGCAAAACTGGCAAGCGCTGCGTCGAACACCTTCAACTACGGCTTGCGGGCCTACTACTTCGCGATGGCGGCACTGACATGGTTCCTCAATCCCTGGGCATTCATGTTCGTTACCGCCCTCGTCATCGGCATTCTTTACCACCGCGAGTTTCATTCCGAGACATTGAAGGTGCTGCGCCGGAATTACTGACCTGCGGTAACATGCCCGGGCTTGCATAGCTGTCCCGAGGGCAGCCCGGTTCCGCAAAACAGGAGGAAAGAGATGGATCACACCATGAAGTTCTCATGCAACGATCATAACGAAGCCGATTTCAAGGAAGACGGGTTACGCCCGTTCTTCAAATATCGTGATCTGGGTATTCGTGATGCCACCAACGGGCGCGTTGTCGCTCACGTGATTCGCGCCATACCCGGCAAGCATGTCGAGCCGCAACGCCATCATCACGAAGTCGAGTTCCAGCTGGTCTATGTCCTCAAGGGCTGGATCGAGTTCGATTACGAAGGTGTCGGCAAGAAACGCTTGACCGCCGGAACCTGCGTTCACCAGCCGCCGGGGATCCGCCATACTGAACTGGGGCACAGCGAAGACCTCGAGCTGATCGAAATCGTCATGCCGGCGGACTTCAAGACGGTCGACGACTGAGTCGGGTGTGGCGGCCTGGCGATGATCAGGCGCCAATCAGGAGGCAAACAGGAGGCAATCAGGAGAGCACGATGGCGAGTCATGGTGAAGTCGACTGGTCCGGAGAGAATCCGGGCATGTACCTCAAGGCGAGCGCAGACGGCCCTTTCGTCACGCTCATCAGCTTTTTCCGGGTTGTCACGTCGCCGCATGGCCGCGGTCATGCGGCGTTTCTTTTGCTCGATCCGCATGGCGACGGCAGGCAGCCGGGCCGGCCGAATGTCTGCCTGACGGACAACGACCCGCTGGCGGCCTACCTGGCAGCCGGATTCGTGTCGAAGTTCGGCGCCTTTCGCAACGTCAAGGGGCTGGCCTCGTTGCGCTACCAGCCGGGCTGGGATTTCATGCCCGGCGGCGACGGACGCACCCGGCACGTCGAATGGTTTCGTTCCGGCATCGGTCAGGTGCAACTCGAGTGGAGCGGCTTGAGCGAAGCGTTTCTGGTTGACCTGAAGCCCTCGGAATCGGCCACCGGAAAGCACCGGATGGTGTCCATGTTTTTCGACGCGAAGCAGACGTCGGCGCGCATCAATGGCACGCCGGCCGACGGCAAACCGATGCCGCGGGAATTTGCCGGCAGGTCCGATTCCAGCACCGCATTTCTTGCGTTCTCCGAATCGTGGATCAAGGCCTGACGGCGGTTTTCGCGCATGAGATGTTAGTACTTGCTTGCACGGCAATGCCCGGAATAATCGGGTGGCGCCGGGCTTGTCGGATACTCCGATGGTCAGCGCCATAGCTTCCGCCACCGTCGGGCTTTCCGACGCCGAGCTTGCAAGCTATCGCCGCGACGGCCTGATTGTCCCGTCACGACGGCGCCTGTCCGCCGCAAGGCTGGCGGCAATGCGCGAGTCGCTGGAAAAGCTGATGTGCGATAACGCTTCCATCGCCCCCGAAAGCCTGGTCTGTCCGCACATACCCTACGGACCCACCCACGACGCCAAAGCCGCGGCGAAGTGGTTCGACTTCGCAAGCGATCCTGCGATTCTCGACCTGGTCGGGCAGTTGATCGGGCCGGATATCATCCTCTGGGGTTCGCAGGTATTCTGCAAACCGGCGCTGACCGGCAAGGCCATTCCGTGGCATCAGGACGGGCAATACTGGCCGATCAGGCCGCTTGCGACCTGCTCGGTCTGGATTGCCCTTGACGACGCAACTCCGGAGAACGGCTGTATGCGTTTCATTCCCGGCTCGCATGCCGGTGCCAGCGTGTTTCGCCATCGCACCAGCGAACGAAACGACATCGTACTCAACCAGGAGGTCGAACCGGCTCTGTTCGACGAATCGACGGCGCGCGACGATGTCCTCGAAGCCGGGCAGTTCTCCTTGCACGACGTGTATCTGATTCACGGCTCGAATGCCAACCGCTCGCCGAACCGTCGCGCCGCATTCGTGATCCGCTATATGCCGGCGTCGTCGACGTTTAAACGGCACGCCGGCGACACGCATCGCCAGGCCGAAGTCAGCTTCAGCATGAGCAAGCGGCCCATCTGGTTGTTGCGGGGGTGCGATCGCGGCGGCAACGATTTCAGTATCGGCCATGGCGAGGACTACCAGCTCGCCGCCCGGGTATCCGACGAAACGCAGTAGCTGGTTGACCGCTACCCATCATGCAGTTTGCCGCGGCGTTCCGCCGCTGCGGACACACACTACGAGCGTTCTGCGCATCATCGACCAAAGGCAGGAGCAATATGATCACAACCGCTTACGTCAAGAAGATGGCGGCGTACAACCAGTGGATGAACGCCCGATTGTACGAGTTCGCTGCCGGTTTACCGGCCGGGGAGGTGTCACTCGATCGCGGCGCGTTCTTCCGGTCCATCCTCGGTACGCTGCACCATCTGGTCAACGGCGACACCGGCTGGCTGAAGCGGTTTGCAAGCAGTCCGGCGCGGACCCGCAGTCTCGACCCGGTGCGCTCGCTCGAAGGTCCGGTCACGCTGGACGAGATTCGCTTCCCTGATCTGGCCGGCCTGCGTGCCCGCCGAACGCTGCTCGACACGGCCATCCTCGAGTGGTCCGACGAACTGACCGATGCCGACCTTGGCACAACGGTGCAATACGTCAACATGAAAGGCGAAGCCCACAGCAAGCCGCTCGGGGCGCTGCTGATGCACTTCTTCAATCATCAGACACACCATCGCGGCCAGGCGACGACGCTGCTGAGCCAGGCGGGTGTCGACGTAGGTGTCACGGACCTGCTGGCGCTGTTGCCGGACGTCGGCCGGTAGCGGCGCCGGGATTGACGTTCGCCGAGCGTGCTGATGTGACGAAGGCAACCCCGCCGGTCAGTGGGATCGCGTCGCGACGCCTCGTTGCCGGATCAGCGGCATGAAACCCAGCAGTCCGAGTACCGGGCCGGGCAGCAGCAGCCAACTGGTGTGTGCGCCGAGAGTACTCACGCTGGCCGAGGCGACAGTGATCGAGACCACCGAAATGAAAAACCCGATGCTGTTCTGGATGGCCAGTGCGCTGCCGACCAGATTGGGCGGGCAGGCGCGCGCCGACAGTGCGGAGAACTGCGGCGAGTCGGCGATGACGCTCACGCCCCAAAGCAGCAGAACGGCCAGCAATACCTTGGCTGAAACGTCTTGCAACAACGGAAACAGCAGACAGACCGTACCGGATGCCGCCAATGCCAACGCCGCCACGCGCGCGCTGCCGATGTGGCGGCTGAGCCGCCCGCCGAGTATGCAACCGGCAGCACCGGCACCGATCACCGCGAACGCCCAGGCCGAGGTGATCGAGGCCGAGACCGTGCCACCGTTGCTGTTGGCCAGCACCGGCAGAAGCAGGAAGGGCACGATCGTCCAGAACGCGTAAAGCTCCCACATGTGTCCGAAGTATCCCAGTGCCGAAGCGCGAAACGCGGGGATGCGAAATACCTTGATGATCGCGCCAAGGCGCAGGCGCTGGCCGGGGGCATTGGTGGTCAGGTGCGGGCCGTCACCGAGGCGCGCAACCATTGCCGCGCCCCCCAGTGCCAGCACCGAAGACGCCAGCACTACCGCGCTCCAGTTCCACTCGCTGCCGGCCGCGCGCACCGCGTGGGGCAGGGCGGTGCCGATGGTGAGCATGCCCAGCAGCCATCCCAGCGCCTCTCCCGAGCGTTGCGGCGCCCAACTGACTACCAGCTTCATACCCAGTGGATATATGCCGGCCAGGGCGGCGCCGGTCAGAAAGCGGTAGGCCGCCGCATCGCCAAGCCCGGTTGCGATCAATGCGAACGCCGCGTTGGTTGCGGCGCCGAAGCAGGCGCACACGGCCACGATACGGCTGGCGGCAAAACGGTCGGCGATGCCGGAAAGCGAAAACCCCAGTGTGCCGGCGATGAAACCAAGCTGGACCGCGTTGGTCAGCAGGCCGATGTCGGCGCTGGTGAGCCCCCAGTCACGCGCGAGCCCCTGCGCCGATGCATTGGCGCTGAACCACAGCGACGTTCCGAACAACTCGGCAACGATAATGACTGCGATGGCGCGCACTGCCACGCGATCGGACGTGGTGGATGCATCGGTGTGCTCTGGTGCCGTCACGCCGTTGGCCGAGGCAAGGACAACCGGCACGCGCAGGTTTTCGCGAAATCGGTCACATCGGGCATGAAGCGCCGGAAGTCGCGTTCGAATGCGGCGTAGTTGTGTTCGAGTTCCTCAGCGGAATCGATGAGGGTATTGGTACGCCGCAGCCGCTGGCTCATCCGGTTCAGTGCCGTGTCTACCGCTTCGAGTTGCGCATAGGAACCCAGCCAGTCGAGTTCGACCATGAAGCGCGCGGCGCGTTGTGCGCGTTCGGGCAACGCCGTGTGGCGGCGCTGCAGCAACCGGTAGAAGTCCGCGGTAAAGGCGTCCAGCGGACGGTGATGAAACTCGTCCCAGTACTTCGCCAGGAAGTGATCGTAGAACATGTCGATCATGACGCCGGCGAAGCGGCGCCTGCCACTGCTTACCCTGTTCCGGCTTGCCGTGACGACCGGGTGGGCGTCGGTGAAGCTGTCGATCCTGCGATGCAGTTCTATCGCCCTGGTAATGTCCGTGCTGTACTGCTTGCTGACCTCGGCGCTGGTGAGCGGGCCCTTGACGAAATCGCCCAGCAGGCTCCCCAGCATCGCGTCTTCGCCCGGCGGCGACAGGTACAGATGGGCGAGGTAGTTCATGCAACGCCGTTGCAGATTTCACGTTGCCGGGCGGATTTCATTCCGAGTGCATGTCCATGTAATCGAGCGTCATCTGCGTCAAGGTGCGCACACCCAGTTTCAGCGCCGACTCGTCGATGCGAAATCGCGGCGAATGGTTATAGGCAACCTTTGTCAGATCGGTGCCCGGTGGCGATCCGCCCAGGAACACGAAAACCGCCGGTGCCTGCTGGGCGAAGAAGGCAAAGTCTTCATAGCCGGTGGTCTTGTCGCGCAGGATGACATTGTCCGCGCCGGCGACGCGTTGCAGTGTCGGCAACATGCGCTGCGTCAATTGCGGATCGTTGATCATCACGGCGTAGGGTTTTTCGATTTCCACTTCGGCGCTGGCGCCGGCGGCTGCCGCGATGTTTTCCGCGGTGAGGCGGATGCGCCGGTGGATGTCATCGCGCATGTCTTCGTCGAAGGTACGAATGGTGCCGACCATCTCAACCGTTTCGGGGATGATGTTGAAACGGTTGCCGCCGTTGATGCTGCCGATCGATAACACTGCGGGTTCTGCCGTGGTCTTGATCTGCCGGCTGACGATGGTTTGCAGACCGATAATCACCTGTGCCGAAACGACAATCGGGTCAATGCCGGTCCACGGCGCGGAGCCGTGTGTTTGTCGGCCGTTGATCCGGATGCGCAGCACGTCGGCTGCGGCCATCGCCGGGCCGGGCCGGTAGCCCAGCGTGCCGACTTGCGTCGAACTGCCGATGTGCAATCCGAATATCGCGTCGACTTTCGGATTGTTCATCACTCCCTGTTTCACCATCAGTGCGGCACCGCCCTCTTCACCGGGAGGCGGGCCTTCTTCGGCCGGCTGAAATATGAACTTGACGTTGCCTTTCAGGTCGTCGCGCATGCCCGCCAGTATTTCGGCAACGCCCATCAGCATCGCCACGTGGGTGTCATGGCCGCAGGCGTGCATCACGCCGGTTTCCCTGCCGGCCCAGGAGGTCGTTACCTTCGAGGCAAACGGCAAACCGGTTTCCTCGGTTACCGGCAAGGCATCCATGTCGGCGCGCAGCGCGACGGTAGGTCCGGGTCTGCCGCCGCGCAGCAAGGCCACGACGCCGGTATGCGCGACACCGGTTTTCACTTCCATCCCCAGGGCGCGCAGGTGTTCGGCGACCAGTGCGGACGTGCGGAACTCACGGTTGCCGAGTTCGGGGTTGGCGTGGATGTCACGCCGCCATTCGATAACTTTGGGTTCAATGCGTGCTGCCGCAGATTCCGCATCGCTGCGCAGATCGGCGTGAGCGGGCAGGCTCGCCGTAATCGCGGCGGCCAGTATCAGTCGAAGACAGGTCATTAGTGGCGGTCTCGCATCAAGGTGGTTGGACGGGAGCAGTTTCAACGGCGCGAGGACGAGCGTCAAGGCGCGTGGCGCCAATCTGTGTTCAGGCAGGCGGTGTAATCGGTGTTTGCCGCGAGAAGCGGGCGAGGGAATGCGCCGTAACGTTCAGAGCCGATTCGGCGGATGTTTACGCGCTGTCGCGAAAACGAGTCATCGCGACTACTCGCTTTCCATGAACGGCAGCCAGTTGCGCCGGCCCAGCCACGCCAGCAGGTGAGCCCAGATCACGCAGCCGCCGCCAACCAGCAGGAACAGTTTCGCCGGATGCAGCGCACTGTCGAACAGCATCGCGGTGAGGCCCGCAATCACCCCAACCAGCCATCCCACCGGCGCGAACGACGAGCCGGCCTTTTGCGCGCGCACCATCATCTCCAGCAGCTTGTCCCGGCTCGGGATGAAATCGGCGACCGACTCCGGCTTGCGGCGAAACACGATCAGCTTGAACAGTGCTTTCAGCAAGCCCAGGCCGATGCCGTGAAACGCAATCGCATTCAGCCGGGCGATCCAGAGTCCGTAACCCAGAAAGAAGATCGCCACCATCGGAACGAACAGCACGTCTCTTGCGGTCTGCGACAGGTCGCCCGGCACCTGCCCGATCACCCAGGCGAAGGCAGGTCCGCCGATGAATGCGGCAAACAGCACGAGAATCTGCAGGCCGCTGGCCAGCGGCCGGTACAGGATGCCGTAGGGTGTTTCGAGGCCTCCGGGCGGCACATCGAGTGGCGTGAACTCCGGTTTCGCGGGATCATGCGGCATGGCTTCCATTCGAATCAGTCAACGGATAAGAGATTTCGAGCATCGACCGTGCCGGTTTTGCCGCCCTGATGGCCGGAGCGGGCGCCGTTTTTCGCGGCGGCAAGTCACCGGCCGCATATGCTGACGCCCCCGGCGATCCCGGACCCGCGCCGGTATGCGGACAATGGGGCCTCGCCGCTGGCGGCTGGCGCGCACGAACTCGCCGCCTCCGCCGCGGATTCATTGTCGTCACCGAATACGCTGGCACGGGAAATTTCCGGCATGCTCGCGCGGGGCGATGAAAAACCGGTGCGCGACGCGTTGCGAAACGCGCCATCGGCGCAAGCTTGCCGCGTGCTCTACCGCGCGCTGGACCTTGCGCTCACGCCAGGCTTCCCGGCTGATGCCGAT
>Ga0209536_100001204_pt1 | contig 42829 bp, 31 predicted proteins | sample DeeMarSeWOR28_12_FD_187461 | JGI IMG/M metagenome (GOLD analysis project Ga0209536, IMG submission 187461) | Marine sediment microbial communities from White Oak River estuary, North Carolina - WOR-2-8_12 (SPAdes) (version 2) | ecosystem: Environmental > Aquatic > Marine > Intertidal zone >...
GCGATACTTCGGAAGGTGAAGTTGCCCACGAACAGGGTGCTCCTGTCGAAGCGGAGCGGTCTGTAGATGTCGGGATCGAACTGGAGGAACCGGAAGCCCTGCGGCATCACTCCGATTACCTCACGGTTCCTGTCGCTCACGAAGAGCGTTTGGCCTATGACAGCCGGATCGCCGGCGAACCGCCTTTGCCAGTAGTCGTGACTCAGAATGATGGTGAAAGGAGATCCTGGTGTGTCGTCCTCGACGGTGAACGAGCGGCCGAGGAAGGGCTGTGCTCGCAGCGTCGGCAGGGTGCCGGCCGTGACGAGCGCTGTGGAGATGCGCTCGGGTCCGTCAATACCCTCCACGGTGGCCTGGCCCTGGGTCCACAGGCCCACGTTCTCGAAGGCTCTAGCCTCGTCCACGTAGGTGAAGTGAACAGCCGGGGATTGCGGGAACAGATCATCCGCGCGTCCCTCCGCTTGGAGACCAGGCGCCCGGTTCCACACTGTAACCAGCTGCTCGGCGTCGTCGTAGGGCAGGGGCTTGAGCAAGATGCCGTTCACCAGCGAGAAGATCGCCGTGTTCGCCCCGATGCCGATCGCCAGCGTGAAGATGACTACGGCTGTGAATCCCGGCGCCCGGCGCAAACGGCGCAGCGCCAGGCGGAATGCCTGCAGCGCATCTGCCAGCGGGATCCACCGCTCGCCCTTGCGTCGCAGCCGGAGCTCGGATTCCTCGACCCGCCGGTCCACCACCGAGTGGGCCTGTTTGGGTTTCGAGCGCGCGATCTCGGCCGCCAGGTCCTGCCAGTCAGCCACGTGATCGCGGGTGCGGGCGTCGGCCTCGTCCTGGGAGGCACCGGCCGCGATGGCTCCCAGGTAGGATTCCTCCAGCTGTGCGGCAATCTCCTCAACGATCTCGCTCTCGGAATGGTCCTTCATGTCCGGAAGGTCCAGCCGCTCCCTCACGTATCTCTTCCAATCACGCATGGCTCGGCTCCAGCACCAGGTTGACGCCCCGAGTGAACTCCTGCCAGGCTCTGCGCTCCGCTGCCAGGGCGCGCTTGCCTTTGGGAGTCAAGCTATAGAACCGTTTGCGCCGCTCGCCAGCGTGCTCCACCCAGCGACCCTTGATCCAATCCCGCTGCTCCATGCGGCAAAGGACCGGGTAGAGGGAGGACACTCGGAACGCTATGCGGCCTCCCGAGCGCTGCTCGATCAGCTTGCCGATCTCATATCCGTGTCTGGATTCGTCCTCGAGGAGAGAGAGCAGGAGGAGTTCCACGCTGCCTTTTTTCAGATCTACGCTAACCACCGTGGCCTCGATATGGTGCGGTTCGATATGTTGTGGTGAAGTATGTATGATCTAGACGTAAGTTGGTGGGGTTGGGTTTCAATTCCTGAGCTGAATGGAACGGCGGGCAAGCCCGAGGGCGACGCGTAGGTCCCTCCAAGGAATCAGGAGGGTATTGTGATTGTCATGTCCTGAGGTAGAACGGACTCGGTGGGGTCGGGGAGACCTAGCTGGCTTTCTCTTGGAGCCGAACGGCATCCAGCGCCTGGTACATCTCTTTGGCCGCAGCGTACCGCTGGTCGCGCTCTTTGGAGAGTGCCTTCAACACGATCAGGGCCAGGGACTCTGGTACATCAGGACTGATCGTTCTCGGGTCGGCTGGCTCCTCCTCGAAGTGCTTGGCCATCAGGGCGGGCAGGGACGGAGCCTCGAAAACCACCTTCCCCGTCAGGCACTCGTACATTACAGCTCCCGCCGCGTAGATGTCGGCTCGGGCGTCCACTTGCTCGCCAAGTAGCTGTTCTGCTGGCATGTAGTCAGGCGTGCCGATTGCAGCGCCGGTTGCAGTAAGGCGTTCCTTCTGTTGCTGACCAGGCGCCACCTCGGCCAGGCACGCGATGCCAAAGTCCATCACCTTCAGAAAACCGCGCGCATCCAGCACCATGTTGTGTGGCTTGATATCCCGGTGTATGACTCCTTCCTCGTGCGCAACCTCCAGCGCACGACAGAGCTGCTTACCGACGGTGAGGGCGACGCTGGGCGGCATCCGTCCCCGCTCGCGGATCAAATCCTTGAGGTTCTTGCCGTCCACGAACTCCATGGTCACGTAATACGTGCCGTCGACCTCCCCCAAGTCGTGCGTGCGTACCACATTGCGATGAGTGATCCGACGCGCGAGCCTGATCTCTTGCTTGAACCGCTCGCGTAGCGTGGCGTCCGCCCGCACCGCTTCGGGTCTGATCGTCTTGATCGCCACCTGTTCGTCCAGCTCTCGATCATAGGCGCGGTAGACGACACCCATTCCTCCTCTCCCGAGCATTTCCCTTATCTCGTATCGATCGAGGATGGTACCTCCCACAGAGATGCGTGTCGACTGCTGTGGTTTGAACGCTTGGGTCGGCACTTCGCTGATTGGGCCCGACGCCTGCCCCGGCAGGGCCACCGTTTCTTGTTCCTGTCCACTTAGAAATGTGACCAGTTCCTCCTTTGCTCGGAGTTCGCGCACCATGTCCCTGAACGCGTCGGCCAACGCTCCGATCTCGTCCTGCGACCGCACCTCAATCGTGCCACTGTACTGTCCCTCTTCCACCTGTCGTGTGGCGCCAACCAACCTTCTGAGCGGCAGTGTGATTCGTCGCGCTACCAGGAAAGTCGACACCAGTGCCAGCATCAGCCCTCCGGCGAACACGAACAGCATGGTACGACTGAGCTGTGTAAACGCCGCGAGTTCTGCGCTGCGCGATCGGAGGCCTACGTATCCGCCTATCGAGATGCCGGAGGCTGTTTGGAGGGGGCCTACTGCACCGACCAAATCGTCACCGTCTAGGCGCACCCGCAAGCGGGCTCCATCTGCTTCCGGGTCGACCGCAGCTGCGAGATCCAGATTCCGGAACACTGAGTCGGTCGAACCGGCTCCCAATGTGGACACGACTACGTTCGGCAGATCCAGCGTGTCAAGCGAGAAGAACACTACGTCCGAATTGGTGTGACGTTTGATCTCGTCCGCGATCTCTCGATCGATCTGAAGCGCAGTCACCAGGATACCGTGGATCATCCTGCGTCCCGGATCGAACACCGGGACAGCCACCGCCTGGAAGATGACGTCACCCTCGGCGGTCGGCTCTATCCACACACCTTCCGTCGTGTCCCCGGCCAGAGCCATGCCTACCAACGAACTCTCGGAAAGGTCTTCGCCCGCGATGTGGCGCTGGTAGGTCCACGCCTGCGAAACGCCTTGCGCGTCGGCGAGCAGCGCCCAAGAGGCCCCCGTCTGGTCGGTGAATTCGTCTGCCTGGTCCAACAGGTTCGACCTGTTGCCGGACTCCAGCGCCGCATCGATCCTGGCTACATAGTCCGGTACCTGAGCGAGGCCGGCAGTGACCTGGACCAAGCCTCCGCTCCTGGCGCTCAGCAAGTCTTCGATCGCGGATTGCGTTGCGGTCAGCGCTCGCTCGATGGACTGATCCGCGGTTCGGTCGGCGCGGGTCTTCGTGAGCAGCAACGCCCCACCGAGCACCACCACGATTACGATCGCGGTCGAGAGGAAGATCCTGGGAGCGAGTCCCGTCACTCCACCGCTCTTAGTAGCGCCTGCCTCGGCGCGCTGTCGAGTAGGGTCGACCGAACTTGTTGAGGTGTTGCACGAACTCGTACTCTCGCGCGTCCAGCTCCAAGTCGATCCCGCGCAGCCCGCGGGCGGTAATCTCGACGGTGAGTGATACGGGTTCCTTGGCACGTTCATGCCAGGCGTGCATTGTGTACGTGCCGGGAGGCACGCTGTCGATCGCAAACGATCCGTCAACCGACGGCTGGGCGTAGAACGGATTGTCGCGCACTACGACTACCGCACTCATGTTGGAGTGCACGTCGCAGTACACCCTGACGATCCCGGGCCGCGAGAAGGTGGTGCTCCGAGTCTCGCCGCGCCCGTAGGAACCCAGATCGAACACGCTCCCCTTGGTGAGAGAGAACACGTTGTGATCGAACCCGTCGGTGTTCGAGAACTCGACGGTGGAACCCCGCGGCACCACGATCACGTGTGGTCTGAATTCCTTGTCTGACGTGGTGATCGTGGCAACTTCCGGCGTCAGCGAATCTGGTTGAGATACTTCGATCCACACCACTGCGTCGCTCAAATCATCCGCGAGTTTGTTTCCCTTCTCCATGACACTGACTCGCCCTGTTACGGAGCCAGCCGATTGACTTGCATCGAACACTGCACTCCCGGCTAACAACAACGGGATCGCAGGTAATCCAATGAGGTAGTAGCGAAGAAGTGTCATGCGCGTCAGATTGGGGACCCTCAACACTAGCAGTGGTGTGTTCCATAGTCAACGCGAATGAGCAGGAGGGTGACGCATGAGGTTGCATCTACTGTTGTTCCTCTCACTGGTTGTCATTCTACCAGGGAAACTGTTAGCCCAGCAGTCTATCGACTCGTTGCGCGAACGGTTGGAAGATGCGGAACGAATGCTGGAGCTGCTCCGTGTGCAAATCGCTGACGAAGCCGAGTCAGGAGTGGAGCCGCGCTCAGGGTTCAGGGTAGACCTGTCGGGACTCGTACTCATCAATGGCTTTTACACGAGTGCGCGAGTGAACAACAGCGACATCCCGACCGTGGTCGGTCCGCCTGATACGATTGCGCTGCCAGCTCGAGCACTTGGGGCCGCAGCGCGTCAGTCACGCATAGGCCTCTCGCTCCACGCGCCCAACGTGTTGAATGGAGAATTCAACGGGGAGATCGAAATCAGCTTCTTCGGGGGACATCTGGCAAACGGGCGTTTCCTACCGCTCTTGGCCATAAGGAGGCTGCGTGGAGAGCTCAGGTGGTCCAATGCGTGGCTGATGTTCGGTCAGGAATCACCACCGATCTCCGACGTTGATCCGTCGAGTTTGGCGGCAATGGAGTTGCCCGGCTTCACCCAATCCGGCAACCTGTGGTATTGGATGCCTCAGGTAGTCGTTGGTGCCGAGACGTCCGGCCCGGTGAGATTTGGGGCTGAGGTGGCGGCGGTAGCGCCTATGTCCAGCCCGGCACAGCCTCAGTCCATCGTCACCCAGCCGAACGATGCTGAACGTACCGGAAAGCCGTTCCTGCAGGGCCGAGTCATTGCGCGGTGGGGAGACCCGCAGTTGGACGGTGGGGAGGTCAGTATCGGCGGACACTACGGCTGGGTTGCCATCGGGGGTAACGCGGAGCGGATCACAAAGGCGATCGCTCTCGGTGCCCGCTTCTTCGTTACCGAATACGCTGAGATCAGAGCGGAAGGTTTCACTGGGCAAGCGCTCGGCACACTGGGAGGAGGCGGCATCGGCCAAAACTTTGGACCGAGCCAGCAGGCGGTGCGTGCCAAGGGTGGATGGGCTCAACTCAACCTACTGCCGACGCCCGAATGGGAGTTAGGCGGCGGTATCGGTATGGATGATCCCAGGGATGGGGATCTCGGTAGCTATACCGGTCCCTCCGGCACAGGTGGATACGATTTCAGTGGCAACGTTGCGCTCAAGAACTTGTCATGGGAAACGCACCTGATCTGGCGGCCACATCCCATGGTGTTCGGGCTGGAGTACAAGCGACTCGAAACCACTTACGGAGACGTGGCAATCGGCGCGAGAAGCGCAGACCACGTGAACCTGGCCATGGGGTTCGTGTTCTAGCCTCCCACAACCGATGATGTGATCGGGCTCATCAACTGACCGGCGGTGCAAGCACGCGCAAGCCTGGAGCGGCGGCACACGAATTCACGTCCTGAGTCGAAGGTGGCGTTCGCTGCGTGGTAGCCCCGGGGAGATCGTTTCGATGCGCGATCCGAACGGTGGCGTCCGCAGGGGGCCGTAGATGATCAGGCCTCCCGGATGAACGTACCGGCGCGCAGCTCGTCGTAGGCCTGCCGTAGTTGCTCTTCGGTGTTCATCACGATCGGGCCACGCCACGCGACCGGCTCTGCGAGAGGTTTGCCGGAAACCAGCAGGAACCTGATGCCGGTCTCACCTGCGTGCACCGTCACCTCGTCACCGCTGTCGAACAGCACCAGCGACCGGTTGCTGCTTTCCTCGACCGTTGGGCCATCGCTTGGTGCGACGCGCTCCGTCCGGACTGCCAGAGGTTGCGATGCGTCGCGGAACGTGCCGGTCCCCTCGAACACGTAGGCAAACGCGTGCCGCGATGCCTCCACCGGCAGCGTCTTGCGTCGGCCCGCTGGTACCCACACGTCGAGATACCGGGGATCCGCCGCGATTCCGTCGACCGGGCCGGTCTTGCCCCAGAAGCTGCCACAGATGACCCGAACCCGAGTGCCGTCGTCGTCGATCACTTCCGGCACGTCGCTGGACAGTACGTCCTGGTAGCGAGGCGCTGTCATCTTGAGCGACGCAGGGAGGTTCGCCCACAGTTGGAATCCGTGCATCCGGCCTTGCCGATCACCCTTCGGCATCTCTTGATGGAGAATCCCGCTGCCCGCCGTCATCCACTGCACGTCACCCGCTCCCAGCTCGCCGCTGTTGCCCAGGCTGTCGCCATGATTCACGCTACCGGCCAGGACGTATGTGATGGTCTCGATGCCACGATGCGGGTGCCACGGGAACCCAGCGAGATACGCCTCGGGGTCTTCGTTGCGGAAATCATCGAACAAGAGGAATGGATCGAAGTCGCTGGTGTTGCCAAACCCAAACGCGCGACGCAATCTCACGCCGGCGCCTTCGATGGTGGGCTTCGCTTCTAGAACCTGTTTGATCGGTCGTATCGACACGGCTGCTCCTGCTCGCGGCTCAAGGGGTACGGCTGTGAGAACACCTCAATAGCTCGCCGAGTTCCAGGTGGGGCTGACGATTCGCGATTGACGATTGGCGATTGACGAGTAGGAGCTGTTCAGGCGCAGTTCGGTTTGACCGGCTGAGCGCCCTCTCGGAGGCCTGTCGTGCGAATTGGATCCGGTCTATAGCAGTGGCATGCGCTGGATATCCAGGTTGGTCAAGCCAACCTCCTCCGCATATTCGACGACCTCATTGTATTCCCGGCGCCTCAGTCGCCGGGATATGTCAGGATACTCGGACGCTTTGTACATCGGCCGGTACTGAGACATGATGTTGACATAGGTGTCCTTCGGCAGGTGCTGCGCGATCCAGCCGATCACCTCCCTACTGCCACCTACCCGGTTCGGCATCACCAGGTGGCGGATCATCAGACCGCGGTACATCAGTCCGTCCGCCGCAGGCTTCGCCACGCCGACTTGACGGTGCATCTCGACCATGGCCGCCTTGGTGATCTCGGGGTAGGTGTCTGCCCCCGAAGAGTACCTGGATGCCATCGCGCTATGGGCGTACTTGAAGTCGGGTAAGTAGATGTCGACGATCCCATCTAGTCTTCGCAGGATCTCCAGCCGCTCCCAACCGTTGGTATTGTAAACCAAAGGCACCCGCAATCCCTTGGCGGCGGCGATATCGAGTGCTAGGACGATGTGGGGTGAATAGTGTGTCGGTGTGACGATGTTGATATTGTGGCAGCCCCATCCCTGCAGGCGCAGCATCATCTCCGCCAGGATCTCCAGGCTCGTGGGCTCGCCCTCTCCCCCCTGGCTGATCTCCCAGTTGATGCAAAAGACACAGCGCAGGTTGCAGTTGCTGAAGAACACGGTACCGGAGCCCCCCTCCCCGACCAACGACCTCTCCTCTCCGAAATGCGGGTGATAGGAGGCCACAACCAGTTGGGCGGAACCGTTGCAGAATCCTTCCTGCCCAGCGAGGCGCTCAGCGCCACATTCCCTGGGGCAGAGAGAACATTCTTCCATTGCTTGCCACAGTTCATCTCCCCTGCGTTTCAGCTCTCCGCTGCGGTGCAGCTTCAGATACCCGGGCTCGAACTCGGGATCCGTCTGCAGGGTCGCCCTCGCCTGCTGCTGACATCCGGCTATGAGCGTGGGGAGGGTGGTGCCGAGGCCTGCGACTGCCAAAGAAGAAACGGATCCGATGAACCTTCTTCTCGATTGCTCCGTCATCGGGGCCCCCCTGTTGGAGATCGAAGGTCGTGCGCCGATCTACTAGCGAAATCTAGCGCTCTAGCCCTGCAGAATCGAAAGCTACATCAGGGTGACGGGTCCTCCTGGCGGGGCTCCTGATACCCCTGCACGGCTATAGCACGCCTGCGTGCATCCCGATCCCCGCCGGTGAGGTTTCAGAACCGCTTCCCTCCGATGAATACCATCGCGACCTTAGACAGCTCTTCCAATGGATCTCCGTCGAACACAACGATATCCGCTAGCTTGCCGACCTCTAAGGAACCGAGCCGGTCAGCTACTCCGAAGATCTGAGCGGGGTAGAGAGTCAGAGCTTTGAGGGCTTCCTCATAGGGGAGTCCGTAGATGATCGCCGAGCGGGCCTGGTGGAGCAGTCCGGTAACGTTCTCGATGGAACCTGTTTGAAACGCGAACCGGACACCGGCTTGGGAGAGGAGCGCGGGAGTCGCCGGAGTCCCCCGCTCAGATTCCAACTCTTGATAGGACGCGCCCACAGGTCCCCAGATGACGGCTATGTCCCTCTCAACTAGTTCGCTCGCCAGCCGGTGGGCCTCAGCACCCCGATTCAGGATGATCGGCAGGTCGAACTCCGCAGTTATCCTCAGCGCAGTGTAGATGTCGTCGAAACGGTCGGCGCCCACGATGAGAGGTTTCTGGCCCGCCACGACCGGCAGCAGAGCTTCCAGTTTGAGATCCCTTTCCGGGCGAGGCGGTTCTCTCTCGGCTGCGTCTGCTTCGTGAGCCGCTAGCTTCCTCTCATAGATCGCGAGCTTGTCAGCGTATCCCTTGGCATTCACGAACGTCTGTCGCAGCAGGGCTGCTGCTCCCATGCGGGTCATGGGAGCCCGGCCCTTCTGTCCGTATCGGGTCTTCGCGGCCTCACCGAGGGAGACGTGGGTGCCCACCGGAGTACTCAACACCATTTCTTCTGGGCTCGTGCCAGCCAGGCGTATCAGGGCGCTTTGGCCGGAGAGGAGATTTCCCTCTGCGGGAGCGCACAGGGCGGCCGTGACGCCGGAGTTCCTTGCCACCGGTACGAATCGGTTGTCGGGATTGAGGGCGTCCGTGATCCTCAGATGTGGCGTCACGGGATCGGTGGCCTCGTCGTCATCCCTACCCAGAGACGGGATGTCTGCAGTGCCCAGATTGGTGAATCCGTCGATCAGGCCAGGCATGACGGTTCCTCCCGCGACATCGATCACCCGTGCGCCGGTCGGAATGGAGACCTGAGCACCGATTGCGGTAATGCGGCCCCCACTCATGACGAGCACGCCGTTGTCGATCACCCCCTGGGTGATTGTGAGCAGTCGCGCGCCCCGGAGGGCGACGGTCTCATCTTGCGCCAGAGCACGGGCACTCGAAACGCCGCAGCAAAGGGCGCAGCAAACGGGAATGGGCGAGAACAGTCGCCAACGCCGGGTCACGCCCCACCCCCTTGCGGCTTAGTCAACTGGACGCGAGCCCCCGGTACCCGCTTATATACCAGCTTTCCGTCGATGAATACCGCCTCGGGGACCGAACGAGTCCGCAGCGGGTGGCCACTCAGGATGAGGAGATCGGCGTCCTTCCCGGGTTCCAGGCTGCCAACCCGATGGGCCATGCCGATGATCCTGGCTGCGTCAATGGTGACGCTGCGCAGAGCCGCCGCTGGATCCATGCCATGTCTCACCGCGAAGGCGGCTATTTCCAGCAAATCACCGCCCGGCGAGGCCGAGCCTGGGGTGAACCACCCGGAATTGATCTGAGGACGGAAGGCAATCCGGATGCCCGCCTGAGACAACCAGGCTGGTGCTGCTGGGTCGAATCCCTCGTCTTCGATGTTGCCGAGGCCGCGGAAGAGGTTCTCCACGATGACAGGGATATCTCTTTGCTTGATCTCCTCGCTGAGTTTGTAGGCGTCGGTGGCGCCATCGAGGATGATCCGTAGACCGAACTCGTCTGCGATCCTGAGTGCCGTGTGGATGTCATCCCGCCGCTCGGCGTGCACGACGACAGGGATTTCTCCGCTCAGTACTGGAATTAGAGCTTCCATGTCGAGGTCACGTTTCAGTTTCCCACCTGTGTCAGCCTCGAGTTTCCTGACGTACTCCTGCGCCTTGATCAGGGTCTCCCGGGCGAGAGCCGCAATTCCCATACGGGTCATGGGCGACTGCTCCGGCCGCTTGCTGGAGCGGCCCAGACCCATGACCAGTGCAGCTCGGTCTTTGACAATCATTTCGTCGACGACGATACCGGTTGTCTTAAGCACCGCTCCCTGCCCGCCGATGACGTTGCGGTCTCCCGGCGTGACTAGCGCTGTGGTTACGCCGAGTTCGCGCGCGTGAGTGAACTGCGGGGCGTGGGGCTCCACGGCATGTTTCACTTCGAGTGCAGGGACAACGGGCTTCGAGGTCTCGTCAATATGACTTTGCCGTCGCCAGTTGCTGCCGATGCCCACGTACGATCGGGGCGAGACCAGGCCGGGCATGATGACGAGGCCTGAGGCATCGACCACCGTGTAGCCGTTCGGCACAGATACGTCCCTCCCCACTCGGGTGATCTTGCCGTTCTCGATCAGAACTGTACCGCCCTCTATGGGATCGTCAGTCATCGTGAAGACCAAGCCACCGCGCACGGCGATTCTTGTCGCTTGCTGGAGGTCGGGGGGAAGTGTCGGGCCCTGGTCAGAGGCGGTGGCAAACGAACTCAGATCGGGTCGCTCGGTCCGGGTCCGTTCGTACTCGACGTTGCCGTCAATTAGCACTGTCTCCACTTCGGTCAGCATCTCGAAGGGCTCTCCGTCTAGCAGGACGAGATCGGCATCCTTACCCACTTCGATGCTGCCGATGCGGTTGGCGAGGTCCATGGCTTCGGCCGGCGCCAGGGTGATGGCCCTGAGCGCATCCGCTTCTTCCATCCCGTAGCGGACGGTGAGCATTGCCAGATGGCGCAGGTTCTGTTGCCCACCGCCGAGCGCGTCAGTCTGCAGCGAGACCCTGTACCCGGCGTTGGCGAGGATGGCCGGGTTGTTCTTGAACGTCAGCGGGTCGTCGTAATAGCTGAAGAACATGGGCGGACCGATGTTGAAATGCAGTTCGTCCTTACGGTCCTGCAGAGCGTCGACCAGGAGGTGCGCGTAGTACGCGTGACACAGGCTGAGGCGGAGATCGAACTGGTCTGCGAGACGGATTGCCGACATCACCTCCGATGCCGTGGCGACATGGATGTGAACCGGAATCTCGCCCTGTAATGCCATGACCAGAGCTTCTTTGCCGAGATCCCTGGAAGGAGGCGTGGCATCCTCGTCTTCTGCCTTCTCCCTCTCGTATTTCTCCCAGCTTGCCATGTACTCCTGTGCCTCGACGAAGGCCTTCTCCGCCAAGTGGTAAACGCCCATCAGAGTAGCTGGCATTTTTCCTTTCGAGCCGTAGACACCGATGGGGTTGCCTTCGATGGCCATCTTGAGGTCAGCGATCTCTTTCAGGACCATCTGGTCAGGTGGGGCGTTCTTGAGCTTGACCGCCACACTGGTGCCGCCGATGATGTTGCCGCTGCCGGGACGGGAGATGACAGTGGTCACCCCGCCAGCTCGGCCCACGGCAATTGCAGGATCGTCGAAGTTGAACGAATCGAAGGCCCGCACTTGTGGTGTGATGGGGTCGATCATCTCGTTGCCGTCCGAGTTCTCGTCCACCCGGGGAACGCTGTAGACACCGACGTGGGTGTGCATGTCGACCAGGCCAGGTATCACTGCAGTAGCCTCGAGGATCCTGGCGTCTGCAGGGGTATCGAGCCCCACTCCGACTCCTGCGATCTTTCCGTCTTCGATGAGGATCGAACCGTTTTCGATGATACCGTCGGCCACGGTGTAGATTCGCTCAGCACGAACGACAAGCGATTGCGCAAGCGATGCTGTTGAGGGGGACAAGACCGCTAAAAACAAGCAAAGAATAGAATGGTGGACGTGTCTGGCCATCGTGGGTGGGGTCATCTGGGCCTCCCGGCCGGTTCAGTCAGCACTGGTGAAACAGGGTGCAAACTCCTACGAGATCTCAATGAAAGCAAATTATCGCCCTTGGTATTTGGGCTGTCTAGTCACTAGGAAGAGGCGAGTGTTATCCTCTTGCGACTTTGCCGCCTGTGAGAAGTCCCACCCCCGCAACAAGCGTTGGAGAGCCGAAAATGCCGAGGAGCACCTAGAGATCCGCAGTCGAGAGCCGTGTGACCGAGACGCGCTGCCCAGGGTATAGCGAATGAAAGGGATTTGCGGGGCGCCATGAGCCGTTTCAGATATTCAGTGTTCCCTGTTGCAGTCATCCTGCTCGGATCGAGTTGCGGCATACTCGATCCGGACAGCCGGCTGGACGAGCTGGAGTCTCACCGTGAGCAATGGCGTGCGGCGAACATCCAGCACTACCGCATGGAATTCCGAGCGAGCTGCTTCTGCGGGCAGGAGTTCACCGAACTGGTGACCGTGGAAGTACGCGAGGACACCATACGATCTGTGACCATCATAAGCACCGGCCTGCCTGTCGAGCACATGCAGATAGACGCGTGGCTGACCGTGGAGGAGCTGTTCTCCGCTGTTGAGGAAGCAATACTGCATGATGCGGATGAGCTGCAGGTGACGTACGACATCGAGCTGGGTTACCCGGAGTTCGTCTTCATAGACCGAGAGGAGATGACCATCGACGAGGAGGTCGGATATCAGGTTTTCGATCTGGAGGTAGTGCAGTAGTTGACCGGTCCACGAAGGGAACTTCGAGGTAGCTCGACGCTCGTCTCGCTGGAATGTGATCGTTACGACCACCTGGATACTGTGGGGAACTTTGCCTATTCCATCTTCACTGCCGCACTCTGCAGCGCCTGCAGAATCACCTCCTGCGGCTTCGTCTCAGCGCCGCCCTGAGCCTGCTGCGCTGTGCCGCCGCCGCGACCGCCCAGCGTCTCCGCCGCGTGCCGCAGGATTGCGCTGGCATTCAACTCGGGCGAATCCTCACTGCGGCTGCATACCAGTCGAGTGCCCTTGGCTTCGCTCACCGCCAACAGCGCCAGCGTGCGCGGGTGGCTGCTCAGCTGTGAGGCGATTGAACGTGCCTGCTCGAAGGAGCGGTCCGGCAGGTAGGCGGTGACCCGTCGCACACCGCCCACTTCCGTTGTCTCACGCCACAAGCGCTCGGCCTCAAGAGCCACTAGATCTCCCTCAGCGGCTTTCAACTTCCTGCGGGTTTCCTTGAGCTCGTCCTGCAGCCGTCTCACCGCCTCACCCAGTTCACTCTGGTGCACGGACAGGTCGGCGCTCGCTTCCTGCAGACCACGGAATGCCCGCTGGTAGTGCCGAATCGCCCTACCTCCGCATACAAAGCCCACCCGCACTCCACCCTTATAACGCTCGATGCGAGTTATCTTCACCGAACCGACCGCGCCGGTTCGGTCAATGTGGGTCCCACCGCAGGCCGATGCGTCATAGCCCGGTACCCAAATGACCCGTATCGTACCGCTCACCTGCGGCGGTTTGCGCAAGGGTATCTGGTGGATCTCAGCCTGGTCAACGAAATGGATCTCGACCGGATGGTTCTCCCAGATAATCCTGTTGACCTCTGCCTCAACCTGGAATGCCGTCTCCCATGTGAGATCTGGAGTGACCAGGTCAATGCTGCTATCAGCCGCCCCTAAATGGAAACCGATTGTCGGGGCATCCAGTAGGCGTACGAAGGCAGCCGACAGCAAGTGCTGTCCGCTGTGTTGTTGCATGTGATCGAAGCGACGCTCCCAGTCGATCTCGCCCCCCACTGCGTCACCTTCCGGCAGTTGCTCGAGCAGGTGCCACACCGCGTCTTCATTATCCTCCCACACGTCGAGCACGGCGATACCGTTGAGCTTGCCCACGTCGAACGGCTGTCCGCCAGAGGTGGGGTAGAACGCCGTGCGGTCCAACCGTACCGCCGGTCCGCGGTCGGTCTGCTTCTGTTCCAGGACTCGTGCCGTGAACTGGCACAAGGTTGCGTCGTGGTAGTACAGACGTTCGGTCATACAACTATGATAATCTCTCCTATCGCTCGTGGTTACTGCGTGGAGCAGAACTGACAGGGCTGGGTCAGAACACGTGGTATCGCAGGGCGGGGCGTTGCCGGTCGCACCGCCCACCACGGTACATTTAACCATGAAATGCTGCCAACGAGAACTCACACTGCCGGCCTTCCCGCGAGGCTTTCACTTGGTCACCGGCATCATCGAGCGAGAATTCCCTGAGATTGCCGACATCAACGTGGGGTTAGTGCAGGTGTTCATCAAACACACCTCAGCTAGCCTGACGCTGAATGAAAACGCTGATCCCACCGTTCGCGCGGATTTCGAATCGCATTTCAACCAAATGGTACCGGAGAACGCGCCGTACTACCGACACTGCTTTGAGGGGTCCGACGACATGCCGGCTCATATCAAGTCATCGTTGCTGGGTAGCTCGGTCTTCGTCCCCATCACATCCGGCCGCCTGAATCTGGGGACTTGGCAGGGCATCTACTTGTGTGAGCACCGCAACCGGGGAGGCCAACGGAGGATCGTGGTCACTGCGTTCGGCGAGTGAGTCGGTAGGCTGAACCCAAGCATCCGGTTGCTCAAATAGGCCTTGGGTCTCGGGCCGAATACTCACATGATGTTGAGATACTCTTGGACTGCAGCAATGAAGTGATCTACCTCAGCGGTAGTGTTGTAGAAGTGTGGTGACACTCGGAGGCGTCCACGCCTGCGGGAGATCACGAAATCGCGTTCGCCCAGGTACTCGAGCAATCTTGCACCGTCGGACTGCGGATGCGTGAATGTCAAGATGTGGTGCCGCTTGTCGGTTGCCGGGGAGACCTCTGCACCGATGGCTGTGAGTTCCCGGGCGAGGTGCTCGATTAGTTGACGGATGTGCTGGCCGATGCTGGGCACTCCGACTTCTTCCAGGAGCCCCAGCGCTGCATGGAAGCCGGCTATGAGAGCGTAGGGTTGACTTCCCTCTTCGAACTTCCGCGCATCGGGTTGCAGCTCGAAGTGAGCGCGATCGAAATTCCACGCGTCGGTTGTGCTCCTCCATCCCACCAGCACGGGCCTGACCTGGTCCACGACATCCCCGCTGATGTAGAGAGCGCCAATGCCGGGCATCCCCAGTAACCACTTGTGGCTGTCGGCAGCCAGGAAGTGGGCGCCTACCTGTTTGACATCGATGTCCAAGGCACCCACGGTTTGGATGCCGTCCACGCAGTAGAGGATGTCTCGATCGCGACAGAGTGTTCCGATAGCCTCCAGATCCGTGACCGCTCCGGTAGCGTATTGAGCTGAGCTGACAGCGACCAAGCGGGTGCCAGGTTGCAGCACGTCCGCTATTGCCTGTGGAGTCACCGTACCGCCCCGTGCAGCAATCGTATCCACTGCCACGCCGCGGTTTCGCAGGTGCTGCCACACGTATACGTTGGACGGATATTCGAGTTCAGTGGCGACTGCTACCCGATCGCCCGGCTTCCAGGTGAGCCCTTCGGCTACCAACGCCAGTCCGTTGGATGTGTTGCGGACGAATGCTATTTCGTCGGGTGCCGCACCGATGAGGCGGGCGTAGCGCGCCCGGCAAGCTTCGGCGGTTTCTTCCCAGCCTTCCTCGTCCAGGATGCCCCGCGCGACGTATCGGTCGAACCACCCCCCGACAGCATCGCGCACCCGGACGGAGGTGGGGGCAATGCCGGCATGGTTTAGATATGTCAGAGTCTCCGTTACCGGGAACTCACTGCGATAGCTTGACAGGCTCATGGTGTGGATAGACTACAGTTCCACCCACGGCTCTGTCAACGACTCGTCGCACAGGAGAGCGGAGTCCAGCTACTCCAACGTCCGCCAGAGACAACTGTGATCAGTTTTATTCTATTGGGAGAGATCCCGCGCCATAGATAGCAAGAGCGCGGTCAACCGGTCACGAAGCGCAGCGCGACTCCGTGGTGCACCGCGATACCACCAAGGGAAAGAGCACGTCGCACGCTTGTCGTCATGGCTGATTCTTCTATCTTCTGTAGCATACGATCAACTCATGCCCCGACCTAGGAGGAGAGCGATGTCGCATCCACGATTCACGCTATTCCGTGGAAAGCGCGGTGGCCAGTACTACTTCAACCTGACTGCCAAGAACGGACAAGTCATCCTTCAAAGCGAGGGATACAAGTCGAAGGCGAGTGCGAAGAACGGGATCAAGTCGGTGAAGGTGAGCTCGAAGCGCAAGACACTCTTCGAGGCAAAAAGGGCGAGCAACGGCAAGCACTACTTCGTACTGACATCTCCGAACGGTCAGATTGTCGGCAAGAGCCAGATGTACAACTCACTCTCTGGTCGTAGCAACGGGATGCGTTCGGTGACTGGGAATGCCGGTCGAGCGACCATCATAGACGAAGCCTAGTGCAGGAGCCTAACATACCGTGCAGCGCCCGGCCCCGCGCCGGGCGCTGTGTTACTGCTATTGCAGTACTGACCTGCAGGGTCTGGCGGGGCGTCCCAACCCCAATTGTGACGCTTCAGGAGCGATTCGGATCGCTCTCTCTGAGAATGCTACCGATCCCGTTGCTGCTTCCGGCGTGCCACACCTTACCGCCGTGAAACACACCGCCGCGGCCGACCTGACCCAAGATCCGCTCCGCGACGCAAGCCGCGTCCCAGCCGTGTTCTAGCGCTACTGCATCGGGTTCCGTGTGGAACCACGGCTCGCCAAAACACAATGCCTTGCCCAGGAAGCGGCGTGGCGTCGGGGTTGGCATCACAACACCCACACATTGACTGTCTCCCGTCAGAATGCGCCATCCCGTTTCAAGCGCCTTCTTGGAGTTCGAGCCCCCAGCACCGTCATTATCCACTGCTATCGCTGTCTCAACGACCTGATAGCCTGCGTCCTCAAAACCTCGCAACACTCTCTGTGTATCGCCAAGCATCGTTTTCGCCTCAGATCTGTGGGTCCATACAGACCACTACGTCCTGCAGCCCGAAGTAGATTCACTCGGCTGTGACACCGACGTTGAGTCTTCGCGCTGCGGCTGCAGCCGAACACTGTGGCCGGTTACGGCCCCGCTGACACAAGGCCGGTTTGTCCTGCTGCCAAAAGGCGAACAGAGTGAGCCCCGGACTTGGTTAGGGGCGGTAGCTCGGCAGGGCTGGCTCGGATTGTCCTACAACACGCCCGACCACCGCAGGCCAGCGGTGAGCAGTGCCAGCACCGGGATCAACAACCCAGTTCGCATGACGAACAACAGGACCAGGTGCCAGGCCCGCACCGGAATGAAGCGGAACATGTCGAGGATCATTGGTCCTACTGCTGAGAAGAAAATGAGCTGTGATATCGACAGTACCGCGACGAAGAAACGGGCTGCAGGAGCAGCGTCGCGGACCAGTAGGGCAGGGATGTACATCTCGGTGATTCCCACGAGCGTTGCGGGGGCGACTACGCTTGGGTCGGGAATGCCAAGCGCTGCCAGGAGCGGGATGAGGGGTCTTCCCAACAGGTCGAATAGCGCCGTCTCACGCGCCACCAGCAGTGCGGCTGTCCCGACCACCAGAATCGTGCCGAGTATGGTCGAGGCCAGCAGCGCACCGTCGCGCAGGCCGTGGGTGAGCACGCGGTAAGGCGCCGGCGCAGCGTCAGCCTGAGCCAAAGCGCGCTGTACTCCGTCCCTGACCAGCGCCGTGGTGCTGCCCGAACGCTCTGGTTCCGGTCGGCCGCGTTCGACGTAGACAGGTGGAACGCCGGTGATGGGTCGCAACCGCACCAGCACCGCAGTCAGCCCGTAGATCGCGACGAAGTACGATCCGAAGACGAGTGGGAACAGATGCAGTAGATCGAGGGTCTGGGCGACGACTGCCACGAATCCGATGCTGACCGTAGAGAAGCAGGTCACGATGGTGAAAGCCTCTCGCTTGGTGTAGTAGCCGTCCAGGGTCAGGCGCCGGGTGAGGTAGAGGCCGACCGAGTAGCTGCCAACCCAAGAGGTGATGCTGTCCAGCGCCGACCGTCCGGGTAACCGAAACAGTGGCCGCATCAACGGCCGCATGATTGTGCCCACGAACTCCAGTGACCCGTACCGCACGAACAGGTTCAGCATGGCGGCACCGATCGGGATGATGACCGCAACCGAGAAGCCAAGCGTGTTCCACATCAGACTCAGGACGGAGTCTTGCGTGAGGATGTCCGGCCCTCTGCCGCTGACGAAGACGATGGCGAGCGGCACACTGATGATTCTAATCCCAGCAAACAGGCCACCGGTCTTGAACGGTTGGGACCAGGCCGGCGGTGGCCCGCCTCGCCCGAGCAGCGTGCGCACCGTCCCGGCGGCACCCACCACCACCAGTGCCAGGCAGTAGCCTGCCACCAGCAGAGGAGCCGCCGCAATGATATGCTGCACTACGATGTCGAACGTTACGGTCCAGCGGCCGCCAGCCCGCAGGGGGACGAGAAAGAAGGCGGTGCCGAGTGCACCAGAAAGGACAAAACGAAGGATCGATCGACGTGATGTCGATGGAAAGCTGCTCACACGATCGGGTGTCGCCTGTGTTGGCGGGAACTTTGGGCTCACGGGCTCCGATGTACCAACAGGGATGTCGCGGGGTCCAGCGGCTCACAAATGGAACCGCCAAAGCGACCTAACGAAACACCTCAGCCCGGAATACGCCAGAGTCACTCCGCGTTCAACGCCTGCACCGGGTCCACCCGCAGTGCCCTGCGAGCCGGGATCCATATCGCGACCAGCGCGATCAGCACCATGAGCAAAGACGCTGCACCGAAGCTCACGGGATCGTTGGCAGGAACGCCGTAGAGCAAGCTAGCCAACACCCTTGTAGAGACGAGCGCGCCGCCCAAGCCCAAGAGCAATCCCAGGGCGGTAAGTCTGATTCCCTGGCTCATGACTGCCGCGTATATGTCTTTCTTGTCGGCGCCGAGAGCTATGCGGATCCCGATCTCCGGAATCCGCTGGGACACGGCGTGGCCTACCACCCCCGCAACACCGACCATGGCAAGCAGAAGAGCCGTGCCGCCGAATATGAGTACCAGTGTGGTGCGGAACCGCGGCTGGTCCACCGTACGGTTCACGACAGCCGCCATCGTTTGCACGAAATCAATGGTGATGTTGCCATCTACCTGCCACACGGCGGTTCTAGCCAGGTCAGCTACTCCAGTCGGATCGCGGTCCGTACGCAAGGTGAGCGTCATGACACGCCTCCTCGCGGGGTCGGCCTCCTGTGCGTGCGCGAAATAGATGGCCGGAACGCCTTCCGCTGCAAGGCTGGTCTGCCGCACATTGCCCACAACGCCGACCACTTGGCGCGAGATGTTGGGCAAGTAGTCACGTGTCTCATATAGCGTGACCTGCTTTCCCAGCGGTTCCTCTCCCCGGAAGCCGAGTTCGGCGGTGGCCTCACTGATCACAGCCACGGGTGCTGCATCCCTAACATCCTGTGCAGTGAACCCCCGGCCCCTCAGCACGGATATTCCCATTGTCCGGAAGTAGTCGGGAGTGACCACCCGTACCTCGAGACATCTGGGTCCGTCGTAGTCCGCGAAGTTCTCACGAGTGGGTAGCGGGAGGTCGTCCCGCCACACGAACTCGCAATTCTGTCCCGCCCACATTGGGAGAAAGTTGATGGCTCCGGCAGCGGTGACTCCGGGAAGCGAGGCGAGCCGATCGGTTAGGTCCTGGTGCAGGTTCGTGATTTCGTCGGGCTCGGTGTAGCTCCCGGCTGCGGGGTACACGCGCAAGGTGAGGACGTTATCGGGCCGGAACCCCGGGTCCACCCGTTGCAGGGTCCATAGGCTCCTTAGCAATAGTCCGCTACCAGCCAGGAGCACGAGAGCCAGAGCGATCTCGGCCACCACCAGACTGCCCCTCAGCCGCTGGCTCTTGCGGTCTCCTGAGTGGCTGCGACTGCCGATCTGTAGTGCCGCGGCCAGGTCGGAGCGCACGGCAGGGAATGCCGCGGTGAGGCCGAAGATCAGTCCGCTCAGGAGTGAGATTCCCAGGGTGAATGCCAGGACCACCCAATCGATACGGATTTCGCCGACCCGTGGCAGGTCCTGCGCACCGAGCGCCAATAGGGAATTCATTCCCAGCCACGCCATGGGCAGACCTGCTGCCCCACCGATCACGAACAGCAGACACACCTCGGTGACCAGCTGCCTGATGAGGCGGCCACGACCGGCGCCCAGGGCCGAGCGCAAGGCCACCTCTCGACCCCGGGCCACCGTGCGAGTGAGAAACAGATTCGCCACGTTCGCGCAGGCAATTAGTAGCACGAGCCCTACAGCTCCCAGCAGCACGAGGATTGCGGTTTGAGAGCCGGCGACCATCCACTCCCTAGCCCGCACCAGCCGAGCGCCATCCTCCGAGTGGCTCTCCGGATACTCTCTTCTCAAGTTGCTCCAGACGCGATCGATGTCAGCCTGCGCCTGCTCGAGTGTCACCCCTTCCGCCAGTCTGCCGATCGCCCTCCAACTGTGGTTGATTCGGGCAAGCCGCGCGGCGTCCCACTCTGGCGGCCGGACCCGCCAGATAAGGGCCTCGGCGCCGAACGGATCGACCAGATTTCCTGGAGCTACTCCCACGACCGTGTAACGCACCCCGTCCAGGTCCATGGTCTCACCGATGACTTCCGGATCGCCTCCGAACCTCTGCTGCCAGAAACCGTAGCTCAGCACCACGACCGGCTCATGGCCCAACTCCTCCTCTTCCGGCAGGAAGAAGCGCCCCAACACCGGCTGCGTGCCGAAGATCTCGAAGAAGCAAGCGGAGACCCCCTTGCCGAAGATCCGTGTGGGTTCACCGCTGCCGTAGAGGATGGGGTCCCACCATTGTATGGCAGAAACATGAGCCAAGGCGTCGCTCCCGTCCCTCACGTCCTCGATCTCGGGATATGAGAGCCATGAGTGGCGACGAACCAACTGTCCCTGTATGGTCCCCACGATCTGCACCACTCGGTCGGGTTCGTCGTAGGGAAGGGGCCTGAACAGCACTCCGTTGGCCACACTGAAGATGGCAGTGTTGGCACCTACTCCGAGCGCCACAGAAGCGAGTGCGACGACCGTGAAACCCGGCCGCTTGACGAAACTACGGGCGGCGAAGCGAATGTCTTGGATGAGCGTACCCATGAGACTGCCTTTCCTCTTGAGGCCGGGACGTCCCGGCCCGGGCCCAAGCGCTGAGATTCGTTCGAGCAGCCCTGCAAGTGCGAAGTCGCACAGGCTGGAGATGCGCCCAATGAAAGACCGCCAGCGGCCGGACCTGGCTGCCTCGAGCAGATCCATATCCAGTTGCCGTAGCGCCTCGCACCCGTATTTGCGTCTGAAGCGAGCTGGGTAGACGAGCAGCAGAACGTGAGACGCCTGTCGTCGCGCTTTCACGACAACCTGCTGACTACCCAACCAGCCGGCTGGCCCGTGCGATGCGCACGAGGTCTGCAAGGCGCTCGGTCTCGGCGCGGGCAGCTTGGCGACCGAGACCCGTCAGGCGGAAGTAGCTGCGTCGCTCGTCGTCCAACGCGGGGTCTGGTCGCTGATTCGACTCCTCGATGAGACCCAGATCCACCAGTTGCCTGATCGACCGGTACAGCGTTCCCGCTCCGAGTTTCACTCGGCCGTCAGTGCGGCGGAGGATCTCCTTCTTGAGGGCGTAACCGTGCAGATCGCCGTCGGTCAGAGCCAGCAGTACCAGGTACAGGGCTGGCTTCAGCGGCAGGAGGTCATCGACATCTCGGGTCTTCGTTTTTGGCACGCGTGCTCACTCCAGTGAACGGTCAAAGGCTTGCGGGTTCAGCTCGCGACCCGCAGATAGTACAATATTGTACTATTGATACCATATTATACAAGTGGTGTTCTTGATCCGCAAGGTCGGGTTTGGCGCAGATCGCCAATCCACCGGTGGGGGGATTATCCTTGGCTCAGTGTCGGTGTGCGGCTGGAGTGTTCAGCTCCTTCGCAGATGTTGCTGGGTTGTCGACGGCGATGTAAACACGTGGTAGCTCAACCGCAGGAATCCCTGGTGTAACAGCGACGTGCAGTCCAGGGCGTTATGTGGCAGGAATCACCTCAGGTGTGAGCATCCAGCCCACGCGCCACCCCTCGGTGTCTTCTTTCACGAGACAGACGATGCCACCCATCCGGAACTTGACGGTTGGTTGCTCGGGATCACCCGTCAGGAGCAGCGAACACAGCCGGCTCATGTGAGGTAGGTGGCCGACCAGCATTGCCGGCAACTGCAGCAAATCCAGCGCGCCGGCAACCGTGGCCGGATCGTCGTTGGGAGAGAGGCCGTCGAGCGCCGCCGGTGCCGGCGCTACATGCAGCTCTGCGGCAAGGATATCAGCGGTCTGTTGCGCGCGCAGTTTCCCCGAGTGATAGATGGCCGCAACGGCTATGCCTGCCGAGCGCAGGGCTTGGGCTATCCGTAGCACATCGGCCCGGCCACGCTCTGTGAGTGGCCGTGCAGGATTCGCTTCCTTCGCCGTCGCCTCCCCGTGTTGAACCAGCAAGAGATCCATGAGCGAGCACCCCCCGACCGGCAAGGGTGGCGCACCTGGTACGGCACGTCAAGGTTTGGGAGGTTCGCATCTGGCCGATCTCGCCACCGATCCAGAGCTCAATTGGGGGACCAGACCGGAGCCTCTTCTATGGCTGACCTGATGGATCGTCGCAAGGTTTTGGAGCCCGATCTCTGTGCAATCGAACGAGGACTCGCTGGCAGTGGCAGGGCTGCCAAGGTCCCTTAATGGCGGGTCAGGGACCTAGCCTAGCGGACCGGTGGACGGCGTGATCTTGCCGCCCCCCGGCCCCCCGTCCAAGAGCTCACCATAGTCCACCGGATCGTTCACCTGTTCCCATATAGCTCTCTCCACTCCTCCTCGAACTCGTGTCCCGGCACCCAGCGAGGCTGTTCGTCTGCGTTGGCCACGCGGAGCGCCGTCTCGAACAGGATACGCATATCACGCTCGCATCCAGCGAGATCCCACTGGGGACTGATCTCGTCGGTCACCTGGTGGTAGTTGGCTTGCTGGTAGGCTGCGGGATCGAAATCCAGCGTCTCAACATAGTCGGTGCCGCGCTGCAGGTAGAGAGCAGGGATCCCTACCTTGGCAAAGCTCACCTGGTCGGACCGGTAGAAGCTGCCGGCGTTCGGGTTTGGGTCCCCTTTTGCCTCCAAACCGTGCTCCCCTGCTACAAGCCTGAAGGTCTCACCCAGCGTGTTCATCTCAATCCCGATCGCCGCCACGTCGTGGGTGAGGCCGAAGACTTGTGGCGAGTCCACGTTGAAGTTGGCGACGATCTGTGAGCGCGGCACGGGCGGACTCTCGACGAACGCACTGCTCCCCAGTATGCCGCCCTCTTCGGCGGTTACCGTGACGAACATGACCGAGCGACGGGGTGGCGCCTCCACGAATGCCTCCGCAGCTGCGGTTATCGCCGCTACACCGAGCGCGTTATCCAGTGCGCCGTTGTAGACCTTGTCGGCGCCCGGCAGATCCGGGTTCATACCGAGGTGATCGTGGTGGGCAGTGAACACGATGTATTCGTCGGCCAGCGCTGGATCGCTGCCCGGGAGCACGCCTGCGACGTTGTGAGCCTGGACTCGCTCAATCGCGGTCTCAATGTGAGTGGTCAGCCGGTAACCGGTATCGGTGGGGCGGAAGTCGCGCTGAGCTGCCAACTCGAACAGGCCACGCAGGTTCGTGCCCATTGCGGCTGCGATCGTCTCAGACAGTGTCGAGTCGATCCAGGAGAGAAAGTCCAGCTGGTAGGTCCGCTGCCAGATCTGACGCGAGCCCGTGTTCCCGATCACGCTGAATTGGTAGCTCGCCGACTCGGTCGTATGGATCACGATCGCACCCACGGCGCCGTGCTTCTGGGCCTGCTCGAACTTGTAGGTCCAGCGGCCGTAGTAGGTACGAGCAGATCCACCGAACAGCTCCGCACCGCCTTCCTCCACCGGGGGATCGTTGTTCAGGAACAACAACACCTTGCCGCGCATGTCCTCACCCTTGAAATCATCCCAATCGTATTCTGGGGCCTCGACCCCGTAGCCTACGAACACGATTGGTGCATTGCGCAGATTGACGACCTCCTGTTCTGCAGTTGACCAGTAGGTGACGTTGCGGTCATTCTCGAGCGGCAGCCTCCCGCTGGGACCTTGGATGGTGAGCGATGAGCGCGCAGCGTTCTTCCTCATCCCAACCAACTCCACGGGGAGCAGGAACGAGTTGCCCGCGGGCTCCAGACCGATATGCTCGAAGCGTTGCGCGATGAACGTGGTCGCGCGGGCTTCGCCCTGCGATCCGGCGTTGCGTCCCTCCATGCTGTCCGCAGACAGCACTTGCACGTCAGCGAGCATGCCGTCGGCAGTTATGCGATCTGCTGGATCCGGGCCACACCCGAACACAGCGAAGGGTAGTGTAAGTCCTATGGCTGCAAGGATACGTCTCTGCATCATCGAGGCCTCGTCTTGAGTTTGGATTGGCGCAGGTACACCCTGGAAATCGGGTTGTCCGACACGAAAGCTACAGTAGTGACCCAGGGATTGAATATCCGGCGTGGGTCGGCGAACATTCATTCAGTCAGTTTGCAGACGATGAATACTCCAACGGTTGATATGCGGGTGGCCGTGAACGGCCCACTCGTCTGTGTGAAGATCGGTGGAAGGGCTTGTTTCGAGGCCGGTCCGAGCTTCAAGACACTCACGGACGAACTATGTCAGCGGGGCAAAACGCAGTTTCTGTTTGATCTCACCGAATGCCAGCAGATGGACAGCACGCTGCTCGGGCTGATGGCTGGACTGGCCATTAGACTCGCTCCGACAAGTGCTCCCGCCGCCGATTGCGCGGTAAAGTTGCTCAATGTCAGTGAACGGATCGCGGAGCTACTCGAGAGCGTCGGCGTAGACCATTTGTTCACAATCCTGAGTGACCTCCCATTGGACGAAGCGGGTTGGGAGATCCTGCGGGCTGATGCAGGTGCCGGCCGGGAAAAGCTTGCCCAGGCCAGTCTCGAAGCGCATCGGACCTTGATGGAACTTGATCCAGGCAACGTTCCCAAGTTCAAAGACGTGGCCCGGTTCCTGGCCGAGGATCTGCAGAAGATGAAGGGATAGCCGCTGGCGGGGGCGCGACGGCTTCCAGCGCTACGAGGCAGAAGTCATCCGTCAAAGTGGTCGTGCCGGTGAATTGATGCACCGCTGCGACGATGGCCTGGCTCAGACCGGCGAGATCGCCGTGGAGATTGTCCTTGAGCACACCCATCAGTCGGTCGCGCCCGAATTCCTCCCCTTCCGGATTAGCTGCCTCCGTTACGCCATCAGTAAAGAACAGAAACACGTCATCCTCCCGCAGCGGACCGGTGAACAGGGTATAGGTGCTCTCCGGGAACAGCCCGAGTGCCGGATTATGTCTCAGTCTCTCGATCATCAGTTCGACTGTCCCGGTTCGCCGATTGGTCCGCAACGGCGAGGGATGCCCCGCAGAGGCGTACGCCACGTTCGCCAGTTGTGTGTCGGCCACTAGCAGTAGTGCGGAGACAAACACGGATTGGTTGGTCTGTCGGATGATGTCGTGATAATCCCGGCCGAGGTTTTCGAGGAAGTCTGCCGGGTCGTTCGCCTGGGAGGCCCAGTTGTGCACGAGGGTGCGCAGAATAGCCGTTACCAGAGCCGAGCGTGCTCCGTGGCCCATGACATCGGCGATGAAGACTCCGGCGCGATGATCTGATAGCTTGAGGAGATCGAAATAATCACCGCCTACGGTCAGTGTCGGTCTGTAAACCGGGTGGAAATGCAGCTCTAGCTGGTCGCTGCCTACGCGTGGATAGTCCTGCGGTAACAGCGCTTGTTGGAATTCACGGGCCATGACCAGGTCCTGCTGAATGGCGGCGGTCTTGGCAGCGATCTCTTCCTCTAGATGTTCGTGATACTGCATGAGGTTGCGAGCCATTTGACCAAAATCCCATGCCAGCGATTGGATTTCGTCACCGGTTTGGATTTGGCCGGTCTGCTCAAGCGCAGCCCGAGCAGCTTGGAGATCGATGCGCTTGCTATCGTCGCTGGTTGCCGTCTCCAGGTGCGCCGTTGCAGCGAGTGTGTCTGCAGCCGAGCGGAGTACCTGCAAGGGGGAAACGATCCTGTGTCCGGCCAAGTAGAAGCCGACTAGCGCAAAGCCCAGCACCAGCAAACATCCGGTCAGTGCCAAGCGTACCAGCAGCTGGCGCACGGGAGCCAGCACCGTGGCGGTGGGCTCAGACACCAACAAGTACATGCGGCCGAGTCCGGAGGGAGTCGCCGTGGCTCGTGTGGCTGCCGTCAAGTCCAGCGGGCTGTAACCGACCATTTGCGATCCGTCCGCAGCGAGGTTGACGACCATCCAACCGGGTCGGTCCGCTGTCAGCCGGCTGACCGCCTCTGGAGAAATCGTCTCCCCTAGCGGTTCAAAATTCGCTTCATACAAGCGAACCAGAATACGACCGTCTTCCAGCACCACATCGCGTCTCGTGCCCTGTTCGGAAAAGACCAGCGGAACCGAGGAAAACAGGGGAGAGACGTCCAAGACCGCTTTCAGAACGCCTACTGGCAGAGGGGGAGTCGCATTGACGGTGTGAATGGGCAGGGCAACATCCAGAGAAAACACCGCCGAACTGGAATCGAAATGGAGGCCTTCCATCCCGACCCCGCCGGGCGCAAGCTGGATGGCCTCCTGCCACCACGACTCGTCGGCCTGCCAGTAGTTGGAGGTCTTGCCCGTGCTGGCTATGACCAGTCCCAAGTCGTCGGTTGCAAAGAGCTCGGCTACGAGGGGGTGCTGCGACTGAAAGCTCTGCAGCATGTGAGCCATGTCGTTGGTGAGCACTTCGCGTAGGGCAGCATCCTCCAACGTGAGCGCCGGCCAGCGGGCCTCCAACGCGAAGATGTACCGTGCGAACTCGGCATCGGTCCGGACGGTCCGGGCGTCGTTCTGCCGCTGCACCAGGGCTGGCAGACCAGTCAGCAGCATCAGGTCCCGGAGACTTCCCACCTGCTGGCTGACGATCAAGCCCAGCCGTTGCGCCCTGTGCGCTGCAGCACCTTGAAACAAGGCGCCCTTTTCACGCACGAGATGCCGGTAACCCAGGGTCTGGAGCGCTACCAACCCGATGACTAGCGGCACGACCGCCGCAAGTACCAGGATCCCGGCCAGTTTGATCCGTATTCCGAGTCGCATGGCTTGCTCCGCCTGCTTCCCAAGATACGTCGTTCGGTCCCCGCCTGTCGATTACGAATGTGACGATTCACTATCCGGGCCTCTGGTCGTCGGTGCTCCGGGCAGTCGCCATCACTCGGCGGAGGCTATTGCATATCCTCCCCTTCGAGGGGGCACACAGCTCAGCGCGTGAAGGACGAGAAGCCAGACGACCCGGGACCGAGTCCGCGTTCAGCTGCGTGGATGGGATGCACCGACTCTGAAACCGGGACCGCGGATTGACATCCCCCCGCCTGAGGAGTCAGGATTACCCTGAACGATATTGTTATGACTTACCTGTATGGTGTCCCTGGAGTTCTTTGCCGCTTGCGTGGTACCGATGGTCTCGCCGGGCGCAGCCGTGCGCGCGGACATGGCTCACTCGCTGTTCTGCAACACGGCACAGCCTTGTGTACGCCGAGACCACACTGCCCTAGCGGCCTCCGGGGCCCGCCAGCATCATGCCGCTTGGTGAGGTGGCTACCAAGCAATGACACTCGCTCGCCGACTTCCGGAGGTTCGACCAATGCCCCGCTGGTTACCTTACCCTGCATCGATCTGCCTGGCAGTAGTGCTCTTCGTCACCACGAGCTGTGCCCGCGATAACACCGCGGGCGAAGAAACCCCCGGCGCCCGCTATGATGACCTCGTCGCGTTTTTCGAGGAGTGGCGCGCCTTCCAGCAACCCATTCTGGCTGACGGCATCCCTGACTACACCGAGCAGGCGATGGCGGACCAGCACCGCGAGTTGGCTGCGTATCAGCGGCGGCTCGCTGCGTTGGACACGACCGGTTGGTCGGTCGCGCAGCAGGTGGACTATCATCTGGTACGGGCCGAGATGAACGGCCTCGACTTTGACCACCGAGTGCTGCGACCGTGGGCACGCAACCCGGCGTTCTATACCATGATCTTTGCCGCCCAGAGCGACGTGCCCGCTCACGAGGGCCCTGTCGTGCACGGCTGGATCGATCTCTGGACCTACCAGTTCCCGCTCACATCTGCTGATGCGGCACAACTCGGCGACCGGTTGCGAGTCATCCCGCAGTTGCTCGAACAGGCCAGGCAGAACCTGGTCGAAGATGCCAGAGACCTCTGGGTGAGTGGAATCCGAAGCATCGCCGCGCAGAGCGAGGACCTGACGGTACTGGCGGACCGGGTGGCCGGTTCTAATGCCGAGCTCGAGGCTGATATCCAGCAGGCGCGAGAGGCAACCGACGAGTTCCGGGCCTGGTTGGAACAGGAGGCTGTTTCCAAGACGGGATCCTCGGGAGTCGGGATTGAGAACTACAACTGGTACCTGAAGAACGTGCATCTCGTCCCCTATACCTGGGAGGAGGAGGTGACTGTCATGCGTCGTGAGCTCGCCCGCGCCTTTGCTGGACTGAAACTCGAGGAGCACCGCAATCGTGATCTCCCTCAGCTCCCGCGCATCGCGAGCGCCGAGGAATACGACCGTCGCTTCAACGCTGCGGTCACGGAGTACATCGCATTTCTCCGCGACCATGACGTCATCTCGGTCCGCGACTACATGGAACCTGCGCTGCGAGAGCGAATCGGGCGGTTCAGCCCGGCGGAAGGTCTGCGCGGTTTCTTCTCAGAGGTGAGCTACCGCGATCCCCTAACCATGCGGACGCATGGCCACCACTGGTTCGACCTGGCCATGATGGCCGCCGAGCCGCACCCGAGCCCGATCAGGCGCGTGCCGCTGCTCTACAACATTTGGGACAGCCGCGCGGAAGGGGTGGCGACCGGCATGGAGGAATGGATGATGCAAGCCGGCCTGTTCGACGACCGGCCCCGTGCCCGCGAGCTCATCTACATACTGATCGCTCAACGGGCTGCGCGTGCCTTGGCCGGCCTGTTCATGCACAGTAATGATTTCACCATGGATCAGGCCGTGAAGTTTGCCTCCGAGTGGACGCCACGCGGCTGGCTTCCTGAAGACGGCAGTACCGTGTGGGGCGAGCAGCAGCTCTATCTGCAGCAGCCCTACTATGGCGCGAGCTACCTCATGGGCAAGTATGAGATCGAGCAACTGATGGCTGTGCGGGCCCGCCAGCTCGGTGAGGAGTTCTCTCTGAAGCGGTTCATGGACGAGATGAACCAGTCGGGCTTGATCCCCGTCTCGCTGATCCGCTGGGAGCTGACCGGCTTGAACGACGAGATTGCCTCATTGGTGGCGGCTCGCTGACGCCAACCGCCACCTGGTGGGTTCGAGGAGTGTGCGTCAATCGCTCCTGATCATCTCCACCGGATCCACCAGAGTGGCTCGGTGCGTCGGGAACTGCCGTACTGAGGAAGTGTCTCAATCTCTACAGCTTGGTGCACAAGCCAAGCCCGAAGCAGAGTAGCAGGTCCACCTATGGCGCGGAGATAGAGATGGGCGTCGCGTTCCCTCGCCGGGCAGGTTTGGCTCAGCTAGCCGTCGCTTCCATCCTGGCGGCGGCCATTGCCTCAGACACGACTGGACAGAGCCCGGAGCTCCGTTGGAGCTACGACACTCACGGCTGAATCTTCTCCACTCCCGCGGTCGCGGGAGATCTCCTCTTCATCGGTTCGTGCGCCGGCAGCTTCGTGGCTTTCGACAGGCTCGCGGGCGACGTTCGCTGGAGCTACGATATTCGCGAAGATGGTGATCAGTCTTATTTCCACGGGGACTTCTACCTCACCGATCAGCTGGTGCTAACGGCGAGTGACGGGCAGGGCTTCGGCACGGTCTACGCGTTCGAGCAGAAGACCGGAGCTGTGCGTTGGAGCCACTCCGAGCAGGAGAACATCCCGTCCACTGTTGTCCCGGGTGGAGAGAACGTCTACGTAATTACCCAGCCCGACCAGGTCGTCGCTCTCGATCTCGCATCGGGAAGTGTCCGCTGGAACTTCAGAACGCAGGGCGATCGCATCGGCAGGACGCGGTTGATCTCGTCGCCGGTGGTCGATGAGGAGCGCGTGTACGTGAGCGGTCGCGACGGGATTCTCTACGCCCTGGATGCCGCAACTGGTATTGTAGAATGGCAGTTTGACTTCCAGACTCCGGCAATCACGTCTCCTGCAATGTTGCGTGGGGACTTGTACGTCGGAACAGGTGCTGGGAGAATCGTGCGGGTAGATGCAGCTACGGGGACGGTTGACGCTGAGGCCGAGATCGGAAGTTCAGTGTACTTAGAATACGGGCTCAGTGTGAATGATGACGGGGTCTTCGTTTACTCGGGGATAGCACCGGGCACCTCGGTACCAGCCGAGCTAACTGTGTTCGGTCCGTCGTTGAGCGAGGTGTACTGGCGCCGTGAGAACGAGCAGGGGTGGAGCACGCCGCGTGCTTATAGCTGGAACGAGCACGTCGTGGCAGGTGACGTTGCTGGGAATATCTATCTGTACCGGCCTTCCGATGGCTCCGTAGTACGCAGCTTCAGGATCGACGGTGAGCCCAGGGGGATTGGAGGTGAGGGACACATGTTGTACATCGGTACCCTCAACGGGATGCTCTACGCGTACGAGATGGGGAACGGCAGCGACTAGAGATCCGCTAGACAGCCGAGCCTATCGGTCCGACCACCGGTGAGACTGGCAGTCACACATCCCTCAGCGGGCCACATTTCTTGATCCAGATACTCGCAGGACAGGCGCAGCATCCCGCTAGAATGTCCACTATGTTGTATATATATTGTGGGCCTACAGATCATCGGAGTGAGCTGCGAGGCGAGCCACGGCAGCATGTGCGTTTTGTGTGATGGTGTTGATTGCACTACCGTCGAGTGTGTCCGCCTCCAATGAGATCTGCCCCGTGGTCACGGCGGATGGCCGCTACTTCTTCTTCAACAGCACCCGAAGCGGTAACGCCGACAACTACTGGGTAGACTAGCGCGTGATACAGGATCTCAGGTCGCGACAGCCGGAATAGCCGCCCTACGATTCGGGCTCGGTCACGACCGGTGTAGCTGAGAATATTTCGTTGGATTGCCAGCGACCTACCACTCCGCGATCTTCGTCGCCAACTCCATCAGCATCTGCGCCGGTGTAACCCGGAGGTTCCGGAAGTCACTCGAGTTGACCTGCACCGCCACCGCGATCTCATGGTCCGGGAAATACGCCATCTCCGTCAGATATCCCGGGAAGAACCCGCTGTGCCCCCAGCTCGTGCCGAGTGAGGTCGGTCGGATGATGACGCCGAGTCCGTACTGAGTGTCGGGGCCCAGCCTGGCAGGGACACCATCCAACATGACCGGAAGCAGCGATTCGTCGAACGCCCGACCCTCGTACAGCGCCTCAGCCCAGCGCGCCAGGTCTTGGGCTGTCGATGCGATCCCGCCGCCGGTCCACTCGAACTGCGGATTGATCGCAAACTCACCGTCCACGATCACTGCTTCGGGCAGGCGAAACGGATTCTCGACTCCGGCGTATCCCTGCACGAGCCCCGGAATCCGACGCGAGTCTGACGGGACGGTGTGTTGGAGCGCGAGCGGTTCCAGAATACGACGACGCATCTCTTCGTAATAAGGATTGCTGGTGAGGCGCTCGATGATAATGCCGAGGATGATGTAGTTGGTGTCGGAATAATCCCAGCCTTCACCGGCAGGGAATGGGGCTTCGGTATCGAACAGATAGGCCAGGTGTTCCTCGGGGTACCACACCTTGGCTGGCTGTGCCAGCAGATCGTCGATGAACCTGTCGTTGAACTCGTAGCGAATGATGCCGCTGGTGTGGTTCATGAGTTGTCTGACGGTTACGTCTGCGTGGTTCGGTAGGTGCGGGTACCAGTCCTCGAGTCCCAGGTAGTGCGACACCTTTGCATCCAGGTCCAGCTTGCCATCGTGCACCAGTTGCATGGCGACGGCGGCCACGTAGGTCTTGCCTACACTCCCTTGTAGCAGCCGGTCGGATGGCAGCATCGGAATCCTTAGGACCGTATCCGACATGCCAGCTGCCAAGCCCAGCGAGGTTCCGTCCCGCAACACAACACCGGCGACGACGCCTGGCGCGCCGCTCTCGCCGTGCAGCTCCGCCAGCCGTTGCTGCAGTGCGTCGTGCAGTTGCAGCGCGTCGTGGCCCGCCGCCTGCTGCCCATGCAGCATTCCCGCCGCCAGCGCGAACGCCAGGATCGTGGTCGGTAGAGTCTGCTGCTTGGTACGGTACCACATCGTTCCTCCCTCGGGTGGCACGGCACTAATCTCGCTACCACGGGCGATTGCTCAAGTTCGGAGTGAAACTCGAACATGCCTCGACTCGTATATATACCAATCAGTACATATTGTCCAAAAAGAGGGGTAAACCGTGGCTGTCAAAACCGCCGCTCCCGACCTCAAGCCTCAGTGGTTCCAAATCTTACTGGCCCTGGCCGACCGAGATCTCCACGGCTACGCAATCATGAAGGAAGTGCTGGACCGGACTGACGGACGCATGAGGCTCTGGCCTGCCACGCTGTATGGGTCGCTGAAGCGCATGCTGGAGTCGGGATTGATCGTCGAGGTCGACGTGCCTGCACGGTCGAGTGACGATCAGATCGACAGACGCTTCTATCGCATCACCCGGCTTGGCAAGCGACGCTTGGCCGAGGAGGTGGAACGCATGACCGAGTACATAGCGGCGGCACGAGCCAAACATGTGTCCCACCAGGGGAAACCGGCCTGAGGCCTTGGTGCCGCACAGCATCCTGAAACTACTCATTTGGCTCTTCCCGCCTCATTTCCGCAAGGTGTACGGATGGGAGATACAGCATCTGTACGGGCGAATGCTGAGGGATGAGAAGCAGCAGCGTGGCGCAATTGCAGGGCTATTTGTCTTGCTGGCGGCAGCGCGTGACGTGCTCTGCAGAGCGCCGGTTGAGTGGGGGAGTGTGCTGTTGGAGTGGTGTTCGTGGAGGAGGCGGCGATCTCGTGGCCGGTTTGGAGTGGGACTCATGGCGGTGATTCAAGATGCGCGCTACGCGCTGCGCACCCTCGTGAAGCGACCGGGATTCACGGCCGCGGCTGTGCTCACGTTGGCGCTGGGTATCGGTGCCACTACAGCCATCTTCAGTGTGGTGAACTCGATTCTGTTCCGGCCGCTTCCGATTGCCGCAGCCGACAGAGTGGTCACGCTGTGCGAGACGAATCCCGCGGTAGCGGGGTTCTGCGTCGCTTCCCCACCAAACGTGGCGGACTGGTCCGATCAGAGTACCACCTTCGAGAGCTTGGGTCTCGCGCGCGGCTGGCCGTTCATCATGCAGACCGACGCCGGCGTTGAGGGCATTTCGGGTGGCATCGCTACACCCGGTTTCTTCCACGTGCTGCGGTTCACACCGCACCTAGGCCGTCTGTTCGTGGAGGAAGACCTGCTCGAGGGCAACAACCGTGTGGTAGTACTGAGCCATGGCATGTGGCGCAGTGAGTTTGGCAGCGATGCGAGCGTCATTGGTCGTACGATCAGGCTGGACAACGAGCCCTACCAGGTCATAGGAGTGCTAGGCCCCGATGCCCGGGCGCCACAGATGGAGGACTTCGAGCTGTGGGCGCCGCTCGACTTCAATCCGAGGGACGAACAGGAACGGGGGTGGCGGGGGTTCAGGACGCTCGGGCGGTTGCGTGATGGCATCTCGTTGGCGGCAGCGCGGAGTGACATGGCAACCATCACAGACCGACTGGCATTGCAGTACCCTGAGACCAACGCGGGCTGGGGCGTTCGCATCATACCGCTGCGCGAACATCTGGTCGGATCGACTCGTCCCCTGCTGCTCACGTTTCTGGGTGCAGTGGGGTTTGTCCTGTTGATCGGCTGTGCGAATGTCGCCAACCTACTGCTTGCTCGGACCGCTGGGCGGCGCAGGGAGCTGGCAGTACGCACGGCCCTGGGTGCGGAGCGCGGCAGACTCGTGCAGTTCATGATGGGAGAGAGCGGCGTACTGTCACTCGTCGGCGCTGGGGTTGGCATCGTGCTCGCCTTCGCAGCAGTGAAGCTGTTCGTTGCGCTTGCACCAGGCACCATCCCACGCTTGGATGAAGTGAGCATTGATGGCCACGCCTTGGGTTTCGCAGTGCTCGTTGCCGCGGTCACCACCCTCGTATTCGGGTTGGTGCCCGCACTTCAGGCAGCGAAGCTCAATCTTGGCCAGACACTGAAGGAGGGTGAGCAAAAACACACGGACAGGTCCAACCTCAGGCTTCGGAACGCACTGATCGTGTCGGAGGTGACCCTTGCAGTGGTGTTGTTGGTGGGTGCGGGGCTGTTGGTGCAAAGCTTCGTGACGCTGCTCAGTTGGGAACCAGGGTTCGATCGAGAGCACCTGCTCACCGTATGGCTACTTGGGTCGTCGGGCAAGTACAGCAGCGGGGATGAAGTGGGGTCGATGTTCGAACAGGCTGCCGAAGAAGTGCGTGTACTACCCTCGGTTGTTGCAGTAGGTGCAACGTCCGCCGGGCCCTTGTTCGGCGGTCGTGAGACCGGTGAGTTCGTGATAGAAGGCTGGGAGGAAGCTGGCTCGGACGGTCCGGTAGCGCGGTGGTACGATGTAGACACCGGTTACTTCCCGACCCTCGGCTTGCCTCTTCTGGCGGGGCGCCAGTTCACCAACAGTGACGACAGAAACGCTCCGCTGGTTGCAGTCGTCAACGAAACCATGGCGCAGCGCTACTGGCCCGGCCAAGATCCCCTGGGCAGGCAAGTCACCTACGAAGGGAGGACGATGACTTTGGTTGGGGTGGTAGGCGATGTACAACCGTTCTTGAAGGGCGCGCCTGTAGAGCCGGAGATCTACTGGCCCAAGCGGCAATCGCCGCGGTGGGCGACTTTCCTCGTCATCAGGACAAACACCGATCCGCTGGCCACGGTGCCGATCGTCCGCGACAGGCTCCAGGCAGTCGATCCCGATATGCAGGTGTCGGGGTTCGCGACACTGAATCAGCTTGCAGGGCGTCAGTTGGTTCGCCCGCGATTCAACATGTTCTTGGTCGGTGCGTTCGCATTGGTGGCCATAGCGCTCACTGCCGTGGGAATCTACGGTGTCGTGGCGTACTCCGTGGCGCAACGCACGCAGGAGATCGGCGTCCGTGTCGCTCTCGGCGCGCACCGCGGTGCCATCGTGCGATGGGTCGTTGGAAAGGGCATGGGCCCCACGCTGGGTGGTCTACTGCTAGGCTTGGGTGGCGCGTTCGCGGTCACTCGGGTGTTGGCGAGTCTGTTGTACGGTGTGCGGCCCACAGATCCACTGACGTTCGCTGTTACTGCGCTGTTCGTGGCCGGTGTGTCGCTGCTCGCGTGCTACGTGCCAGCCTGGCGGGCTACGAAGATCGATGCGGTGGTGGCGTTGAGGCAAGAATAGTCGGGCCGTGAGCGGTGAGGAGTGGCGCAGTTGCGAGCAGAGTGCGACCATACGGTGGCATTATCATGGCTTCATCCACGTCGGAGTGAGCTGATGACCCACCTAATACAGGTGCTACACGGTCGTTCTCTGCCATCTGATGTCGCGTATCTCGCAAGGTGCGCAACAAGTTCTATGAGATGAAGGCTGTCATATTCGGAGCCAGCGGAATGGTGGGACAGGGAGTCTTGAAGGAATGCCTCGACGACCCTGGCGTGACGTCCGTCTTGGCCGTGGGACGAGGCTCATGCGCGGTCGAGCACGACAAGCTGCGCGAGGTCATTCACGACGACTTCTTTGACTACTCACGCATAGCGGATGATCTGACCGGTTACGACGCCTGCTTCTTTTGTCTGGGTGTCTCGGCGGCGGGGATGCGCGAGGAACAATACCATCATTTGACCTATGAACTCACGGTCCGTACCGCTGAGACACTGGTTGAGCTCAATCCGAACATGACCTTCTGCTATGTGTCTGGGGTGGGTACAGACAGCACGGAGAGCGGCCGCATCATGTGGGCCCGGGTGAAAGGCAAGACCGAGAACCGCTTGATGCGGTTGCCGTTCAAGGCGGTGTACTTGTTTCGGCCGGGCTACATTCAACCACTCAAGGGAATCAGGTCCAAGACACGGATCTACCGGGTCGTCTACACGCTGGTGGGGCCGCTCTTTCCCCTGCTGAAGATACTATTCCCAAAATATGTGACGACGACGGAGAAGGTCGGCCGGGCCATGCTACGCGTGGCGAGCGGCGGGTATCCCCGGAACGTGCTCGAGAATCGAGACATCAACGCGATGGCCGCGTAGGGGCTTTGTTGCATGGCTCGGAACTGAGCACAGCCTTCCTGACCGACGTGAGGAAACCTCAGTTGACCGGCAAGAGAGGGGGCTCGACATCGAAGACCGAACCAATCCGGGCTCGGTTCCCTTCGGACGTCACGGTTGTGCTGGCATTTGCTGTAGCTTCTATCCTCCTCTTATGCACCCCCGGAACCGCGCCGGCTCAGGACTTAGGTACCGAAATCGATGAACTCCTGGTTCAATACCTACAACAAGGAATCTTCTCTGGCGCCGTGTTGGTCGCAAAGGAGGGCGAGGTCCTGCTTCGGAAAGGATACGGCTTCGCCGATCGTGAGCGGCGGGTGCCAAATACTCCACGGACCCAATTCCGGTTGGCATCTACCTCAAAGCTCCTCACCAGGGTGGCAGTGTTCTTGGAGGCGGAAAGAGGTGCTGTTTCGGTCGAGGAACGGCTTTCGAGGTTTTTCCCAGGCCACCCGGAATGGGACAGGATTACCCTGGCACACCTCATCAACCACACTTCTGGAATCCCAGAGATCTACAGTCACCCACGGTTCGCGGATGGGGCTGCTTTTACGGCGCCAATCACGATGGCGGAGTTGATCGAACTCATCCAAGAGCTTCCGCTTGCATCCGATCCCGGAACGGAGATCCGTTACAGCAGCCCCGGCTACATCCTCCTTTCCCAGGTCGTAGGGAGGACGAGTGGAAGTCCGTTTTCAGAGTACCTGAAGGACCGCGTGTTCACACCAATGGGAATGGAGGATTCGGGGCATCTTGGGTTCGACGAGCCAACTCAACCAGCCATTGGCTATGTGCTGGAAGACGAGAGCCTGGTCCGCTCAGGGGAACAGGATCCGACGTTTTTCGTGGGAAGTGGGGGGGGCTTCGCCAGCGTCCGTGATTTGTATCGGTTCTATCAGGCACTCTACGAGGAGGGATTCCTATCTGACCACTCGATGCGAAGGTTCTCCCCTGGAAGGCATTTCGGAAACATCTGGGGATTCCGATCTGCGTTCGAGCCGATGCCGCCCCGAGGCATCGTGGTAATCGTCTTGAGCAACCTATGGCATTCACCAGTCGAGAACATTTCGGCGGAGATTATGACCATCCTTTTGGAGGGGGACGTGATCGCGCGGCAAGCCGAGGAGCTAACAGAGTACATGGGGCGCTTCCGCGCACCTGACCTTGACCGAATCGGGATGGAGATCCATGTCATGATGGAGCGTGACGGACTCAAGCTAAAGCTGTTCCATATCCCCGGGGACACCTTGGAACTGGCGTTGCTTCCGGAAAGCCGAGATCGGTTCTTGACCAAGAGAGACGGCCAATTCACGGGTATCATCGTGGACTTCGAGAGAGCTGACAACGGGCAAATAGAGGGCCTGGTGTTCGATGCTTACGGATGGAGAGTCACCTTCGATCTCGTCGGAGGTGTAAACTGAGAACGTTCGAACTCGTGGTCTTGCTGACGCTTCTTGGGCCAACGGCAAGCTGTTTCATTCCTCGCTCCAAGCGGCCGCATTGGATGGGGCCTCGTCGTCGGGCGTGCGTCCTACTGTGGCGTCCAGCTACTGCGTCTACTCAGGCGGCGGGGCCACGAAGACCACCGACGTACTTCGATTGCCTGGCAATATCCAACTCGGCAGTGTCACCCGAGCGTCACCGCCGGCGGCACCTCCGTTGCCTGCCCGCGGATCGGCGCGCTGGTCGCATGGAGGACGAGGCTGATGGCTAGTCTGCGGCAAAGAGTCGCGAATCTGTGGCTCATCGTATTCTCCGGTGTTATGCCGGGTGCTACTTCAGGACCACGCGTCCAACTCCGTTCTCGAACGCGATCTCGGTCCCGAATCGCTCCGACCTGCTCACGAGGTCATCGATGATCTTCCTCGCCAATTCCGCGTTCGCTTGCTTGGGCCTCCCACGCTCCCAGCGGGGTGCGCCGAAACCGAGGTCAATGGGATGCAGCGTCAGCTCGGTCAACTCGTCCCCTTCCCAGCTGGGCACCGCGATCACCGATTCCCAGATCTCGCGATTCGCGGGGAAGCCTCGTCGATCCGTATCGTATCGAGCGTCGTTGAAGTCCGCGACGTGACTGTCGGCCTCCAGGTCGTATGGCTCGTAGTTGTCAGCCGGCAACCGGAGCAGAGTCTCGTTCTGAAACATGAAATCACCGAGGCTGTAGAAGATGGGCTTGCCACGGTAGATCTCGATGCCTCTCAGGACATGCGGGCCGTGTCCGACCACGACGTCCGCGCCCGCATCCATCATGGCGTGCGCAAAGGCCACCATGAAGTCGGCGGGATTGGAGTTCGCACCGGAGCTCTCGTGACCGTGGAGGCTAACGATGGTGTACTGGCTCAGGCGACTCGCGTTGCTCACCACTGCAGCGATTTCCTCGACATCCCCCTGATTCGGAGTCGAGCGCATGCCCGGCTCCCCGCCGATTTCAAACCATGTTCCGAGCACCCGCGAACGATCATCCTGCAAACGTGGCCTGCGGCCCAGGTCCGAGAACAGGTCTAGCAGACGCTGCATCTGCTCCGCCGTTACTATCCAGGTTCTCTCGTGCCGCAACGGACTGAGACCAGGTCGCGCTGGCATGTCTCCGCGCGTCTTGCCTGCTCGAGAATGGTCGGTGAAGGTGGATGCCACAGATACGAGGGCCACCCTCGAGCCGGAGATCTCAAGAAACTTGGCTTCGCGCGCTTCAGCAAGGCTCTCTCCGACGCCCGCGTGGACCAGCCCCGCCCGTTCGACGTAGTGCCTGGTCAGGCGCATGCCTTCGACGCCGTAGTCGCCAGTGTGGTTGTTTGCCAGGGAGACCATGTCGAACCCGGCCCACACCAACTCGTCGACTAACTCCGGATCCGCTCGCATCCACGTTCCACCACTCTCGTGCGCCGGGTATGGCTCGTAGTCGTGGAGCAGGACTTCGAGGTTGGTGAAGGCGACGTCAGCAGCGCGCACGAGCTGGATCATCTCGAGGAATTCTGGCTCGTCGTACGCCGAGAGCTTCCGCGTGATGATGGCATCGCCGGTCAAGGCCATTTTGAAGGATTGAGCCGCGAGAGTTGGAGCCGTGGTCGGTGTGGGAACACCGAGCAATAGAGCGAAGATCATTGCGGCCGGTGGCGGGCGGAAACAGTTTGGCATCGTTCCTCCTCCGCGTGTCTACTGGTGTTCGACCAGCGACAGCGGTAGAAGCGACAGACCACAGCTGACGTCCGCCGCTCCTACCACTGCCGGGGATGTTCCCTAATCCCTACCCTCAGCCCCCTGCCGGCCCCAGCAGTCTGTTGACCTCGGCCGTGATCTCGTCCAGCTCGGCCCTCAGGACCTCGTACCGCTCGAAGGCGTCCCGGCCGACTTTCTGATCCACCCGACTTGTCATCCCTGCCAGATAGCTGATGTGGTCCCTGAGCCCCGGAGCGCTGTAGCGGATCGGCGCGGTGATCAGCTTGTCGGCAACGGCCTGAACGCCCTGGCGCATGCGGGCCTCTGCGCCGGTAGCACCTTCCAGCCGCTCGAGGGTCGCCTCCACCCGGTCCACCAGGGCGTTAACCTCTTCGACCATGGCCCGCATGGTCATGTTGTGCGCAAATTGCTGCTCAAGGACCGCCGCCGTCAGACCTTCCTCCGCCAGCCGGGGATCGATCAGGACGGTGAGCGGCCGCGTGAGAACCGTACTCCCCACCGTGAGCCGAACCTGATATTCCCCGGGGGGAACCCCCACGCCCGCCGAGTGCTGGACGTTCCAGACGAACCGGTTGTGGCCCTCGTTCCGGGTGACGCGAGGAGCGGGCATCCCGCCGCGCCGCTGCCCGCCACGCCCGGTCATCGTGTCCTGGGACGTGGGCCGGGTTGCGCTGGAATAGGAGTTCACCAGCTCTCCATCGGCATCCAGGATCTCAATGGTGACGGGCCCCGGAGGCACGGAGGCTAGGTAGTACTCGACGGTGGGCCCCAGGAAGCCGGCTCCGTCGCTGGTCCGATATCCGTCCCTCGGCACGTAGAGGAACACGTCGGAGGCGGCCACCTCCGGCGTCATCTGATGGAGGGAGGATACGTTGTCCAGAATCCAGAAGGACCGACCCTGGGTGGCCACGATCAGGTCTTTCCTGAACACCTTCATGTCGGCTACTGGCACGTTCGGCAGGTTCTGCTGGAAAGACTGCCAGTGGGCTCCGTTGTCGAAGGAGATGAAGAGTCCGAACTCGGTCCCAGCGTAGAGCAGCCCTTGCCGGTCCGGATCCTCCCGGACCACCCGGGTGGGCCAGTCCACCGGTATGCCGTTGTTACCGTCTGTCAGCAGAGTCCAACTCTCGCCGTAGTCTTCGGTGCGATAGATGTACGGACGGTAGTCTCCGAGAAGGAAGCGGTGCACGGCGTAATAGGCCGACCCGGGACGGTGGGGGGAGGGTTCCAGGAACTGGACCCGGCCACCCTCGGGAAGGCCCGGGGGTGTAATGTTCGCCCAGCTCCGGCCTCCATCCCGGGTCACGTGGAACAGACCGTCGTTGGATCCCACCCAGATTACGCCTGGCTCAAGGAGGGACTCCCGGATGGCGTACAGGGTGCTGTAGAACTCCTCTCCCGTGACGTCCCGGGTTATCGGCCAACCGCTGGCCCTCTGGCTGTGGGGAGGGTTCCAGGTGAGGTCAGGGGAGATGGTCTCCCAGGTTACCCCCAGGTCCCGGGTCCTGTGGAGCTTGTTGGACCCGTAGTAGAGAACCTCCGGATCGTGAGGCGAGACCTCCATGGGGGAGACCCGCTGGAACCGTAGAAGGAGATCCGGGGGTTCGTTTCCGTACAGGGATTGGGCACCGATCCAGTAGTTCTTGGACTGGCCCGTCTCAATGTTCATGTAGCTGTACTGCCCCTTGCAGGAGCCATACACGATGTTGGGCTTGGTGGGGTGGGGCATGATGGGGCCCGTCTCACATCCCGGGCCGCTCCACCAGTCGACGCCGCGCTCGCCTCCGTCCGCCGCACTGGAAATGATGTGGGTCCCGTCGTCCTGCTGGGCGCCGTACAGCCGGTACGGGAACCGCTCGTCCACCCATACTCCGTAGAACTCCACGGTCGGCTGATTCATCTGGGTGGACCAGGTCTGGCCTCCGTCGGTGGACACGTTGGCTCCGCCGTCATTGGACTGGATCAAAATGTTCCCGTCGTTCGGGTTCACCCATATGTCGTGGTTGTCCCCGTGAGGGGTGGACATGCCGGACCAGGTCACGCCTCCGTCGGTGGACTTGAAGAAGCGCTCTGCGCCACCGTACACGACGTTCGCATCCGTGGGATCCGCTCCCAGGGTCGTGTAGTAGAAGGGCCGCTGGATCATCTGGGGGTTGTCACTGACCATCTCCCAGCTCTCGCCGAAATCGTCGGAACGGTAGAACCCGCCTCCGGGCTTGGCTTCAACGAGTGCGAAGATCCTGTCGGGCTTTGCCGCCGTCACGGCCAGGTTGCCCTTCCCGATGAGTTCCGCCGGCAGGCCGGCTGTAATGTTCTCCCAGGTCTCCCCTCCGTCTCTGCTCTTGTAGAAGCCCCCCTCGTAGGAGCCGCTGATTATGGTCCAGGGCTTCCTCTCAATGCGGCTCATCCAGGCATAGACCACGTCGGGGTTGCCGGGCTGAAGCTCCACGTCCGTGGCGCCGGTGCTATCGGATACGAAGAGGGTCTTGTGCCAGTTCTGGCCCCCGTCGGTGGTCTTGTAGATCCCTCGGTCCGAAGTCGGCTTGAAGATGTCGCCGTTCGCAGCTACCCAGACGATGTCCGGGTTGGTGGGATGGATACGGACGGCCCCGATCTGCCCTACGTCGTAGAGCCCCGCGAACTGCCAGGTCTCTCCCCCGTCGGTGGTCTTGTACACACCCCGGCCGGCGGACACGTTGCTGCGTACGCCGTCCGAGCCGGTGCCCAGGTAAATGACGTTCGGGTCCGAATCCGCCACGGCGATGGACCCGGTGGATCCAAGGGGCACCTTCCCGTCCGTGATGGGCACCCAGGTTTCACCGTAGTCGGTGGTGCGGAACACCCCTCCGCTGGCCACACCCATGTAGAAGGTGCCCGGGGCAGAGGGCACTCCCGTCACGGTGGTGACCCTTCCCCCCTGGGTGGGGCCCACCAGACGGAAGCTCAGCCCGTTCAACAGGCCCGGATCCACGCCCTCTACCATCGGAGCCCCGGTGTATTGAGCGCTGGTTTGAATGGGTGCCGCCACCAGGGCGGCCAACAAGAGAATCGACGCTGTGGCATGGCAGTACATGGCATCCCCCGATATGTGGGCGAAAGGGTCAAGGTCCTCCCCGCCGGAGCGGGCGGCCCAAAATCGTTACACGATAGGAAATTGAATCCACCCGACCCAAGTATGAGCTGTGTTGTCGGGGTAGTCCAGCGGCTGCAGTGAGGTTTGCGACGTCGCTCGATCTGCTCGAACGTCCTGCAACAGGGTGAATCGT
>Ga0209536_100001205_pt1 | contig 42826 bp, 46 predicted proteins | sample DeeMarSeWOR28_12_FD_187461 | JGI IMG/M metagenome (GOLD analysis project Ga0209536, IMG submission 187461) | Marine sediment microbial communities from White Oak River estuary, North Carolina - WOR-2-8_12 (SPAdes) (version 2) | ecosystem: Environmental > Aquatic > Marine > Intertidal zone >...
CCGTTGCGTGGTACGCGCACCGCCTCCAACTGGTAGCGTTCAGTGATTCGCACTGCGTCCGGGCGGAACAGCCGCATAGCGGCTCGAAGCGAGTCGACTAGCTCGTCGAGGGGCACCTGTTCTTCCGCCTTGAGGGGCCGGCCCGAGGGCAGCAGCATCTTGAAGCGCCAGAGAAAGGCGGTCATGGCTCCAGCGCCGACCATCACACCCAGATGCACCAGCAGACTGACCCAGTCCGCCGCAGTGCGGGTCGAGCTGATCGCTTCCGGCAGATTGACCAGTAGCGTGAGCGCCGTGAGTGGGAAAACCAGGCTCAGCGCGTGCCCAAGCAGGGTGAACAGCGCCACCAGGAATAGGTATAGGCCGGGCCTGCGATCCGCGAGGGATTCCGGGGTAGCGGGCCACTGCTGGCGCCACTCCACCGAGCGCAGTGCGCCTAAGTCTTGGATAAGGTTTCGCATAAATGACCGTGCCGACGTTGTTGTTGTGTCCGGCGCCGTCCAATCTGGCAGGCCACCCATTCGCGGGGTGGGGACAGTGAAAGTAGTATGAGCGGTTCGGCTAGACTGTGACGGGGGTCACACAAACCGGACAGCGGCTTGGCGGGCGCCTCAGGCAACGAGCAGTTGCTCCAACTCGCGCAGCTCCTGGCGCGCCTCCTCGATGACCCGCAGCGTCCCCTGCGGACCACCGTCGGTGCCAACGACCTTGTTTACGGCTGGCAAGGTGTCCAGAGCGGGTAGGCGCTGCAGCAGCGGCGTGCCGATGAGTTGGTGCACACGCGCCACCAGGACCACGTCAGCCAGGTCGGGATGCCGTTCGGGGTCGCGGCGCCAAATATGAGACTCCAACGCCACACGCACGAGATCCTCGCCCAGCTCCCACTTGCGCAGCACCATCGCCCCGACCTGAGGGGCGAATTCATTGAGCACCCGCACCAGCGCCGCCGTATCCGAGTGGAGCTCGCTAAAGGGGTCACAGTGCGCGAGCATCGGAAAGATGCCGATGTTATGCAGCATGCCGGCCAGCATTGCCCGCTCGGGGTTCAAGCCACGACGGTGGCGCGCGAGCACCAGACTCACCGCGGCGGTGCGACTACCCTTGACCCACGCCTCACGCATGGCGCGGTTCAAACCGGGCACTGTGCTGCGAAACTGCTGTTGGAGAACGAAACTGAGGGCGAGGTTGCGGGTGAGATTGAGCCCCAGGCGTTCGATGGCCTGGCGCGGCGTAGCGGTCAGCTCCTCGGACCGGTACAGCGGACTGTTGGCCACCTGGATGATGCGTGCGGTAACGCCCGGATCGGACTGCAGAATCCGGGTAATGTGAAGGATGCTCACGTCGGGGTCGTTTATCGCTCGACCGATGCGCAGGGCGACATCAGGCAAGCTCGGAATGACCAGGCGATCACTGAGATAGTCGTGAATAATGCAGTGCATGAGCCGCCGCCCGGCATCTTCATCGTGGTCGGTAACCTCATCGACGCTGTACAGGGGCAGCTTCTCACTCGAGCACAGCAGCTCGATCAAATCCCGGTCCAGGCGCAGGAATTCGACAGCGGTGCACGCCTGCGCCGTGTTGCGGCGCGGACCTGCGGCCGCGAGCATGCGCCGGCCGGATGAGGTGCCGGCGCGCAAGCGCTCGGGGGGTTGTTCCGGAGTGGTGAGTTCCAACTCGCCGGCGAGCAGGAAGAACGCCCAGTTGTCTTCCTGGCCACGCACGAATAGCTTGCGTCGCGCCGGTAGGTGTTCAACGTGGGCCTTGGCCGCCAGCTCGGCCAGCGCCTCCTCGTCGAGCTCGCAGCCGAAGTCGAGCTCGCGCAGCAACGCCAGATCTATTGTGGGTGTATGCACGATAAGGCTGTCATCGGCCGCCAGGCCGCCGCCCTTCAGTCGGGCGGCTGATCTCAGGCAGTCGAATTGACGCGAGCCTTGTGGCGCACCAGGCGGCCCCTCTCATAGTCGGTGAACGCGTCGTGAATCTCCTCACGCGTATTCATCACGAAAGGCCCGTATTGCACGATGGGCTCACCGATCGGTTTGCCCGCCACGACGATCAAGCGTGCCCCCTGCTCGCCAGCGTGCAACCGGATCTGATCGCCAGAGCCGAACACCGCCAATTGATGAGCCGGGATCTTGGTCTGTGCCACTTCCGCGTCACCGTCGTAGACGTAGGCAAAGACACTGGCGTCTGCAAGCGTGGGGCAGCTCCACACCCCGCCGGCCGGCACCTGGGCGTGGAGATAAGTGAGCTGGGTGGTCGCATCCTGCACGGGCGCAACGGTATCGCCATAGCGACCGGCGACGACCTTGACTCGAGTGCCGTCGTCCACGACTTCGGGAATACGATCGGCTGGGTGCTCCTGGTAGGCCGGCTCGGACATCTTGTGCTGGGCGGGCAAATTGATCCAAAGCTGGAAACCCTGCATCAAACCGTCGGTCTGCTTGGGCATCTCTGAGTGAATCACACCACTCGCCGCTTTCATCCACTGCACGCCACCGGCGGTAATCACACCACTGTTTCCCATGCTGTCCCGATGCTCCATCCGACCGGCCAGCATGTAGGTGAACGTAATGAAGCCGCGGTGCGGGTGGTCGGGGAAACCGGCGATATAGTCGTCCGGATCGTCGCTGCTGAAATGGTCGAGCATGAGAAACGGGTCGAGGTGACGCAACGCCGGCAGCCCGATGGAACGATGTACGGTGACACCGGCGCCTTCCGAAACCGCCATGGCGCCGACAAGCTGCTTTACCTTACGCTCAGTCATAGTATTATCCCCGCGCTTCGCCAAGGTGGGGCTCAGCTTACCTCAGGTCAGGCCCGAACAAACACCGCCGCGAGGCGGTGCGCCAAAGCTCGACTATGCTTGGGAGCAAGAACCTACCTGGCGAGAGGCGTCGCGCTTTTCACTACGGTAGACCCATCTGTGCGCAGGACGTTCACACCATTCGCACCGGTGCTGTTTGAGGATCCCCCTCGGGAGTACACATCATGATCAGCAGTAAACAGGGCGCGCGGTCGCTGACCGCCTTCATAGTCACGTGGTCGTTCTTGGTGCTCACCGTCAGTGGCATCGTGCTCTATATCGTCCCGCAGGGGCGCGTGGCCTATTGGGTCGACTGGTCACTGCTTGGCCTGGAGAAGACACATTGGGCCAATGTCCACATGATGTTTGGCGGTGTGTTCATCGCTATGGGCATCCTGCACCTGTATTTCAACTGGAAACCATTCAAGAAGTACCTTGCGGCGCGCGTATCCGGCCACCTGGAGGTAACGCGCGAGCTGGTGGCATCAGTGGTGATCTCGCTGCTCATTATTGTTGGTGCCATCGCTGATATACCGCCGGTGAGCTGGGTGTTCGATCTCAACGAAAAGGTAAAAGCAGCGTGGGTGACATCGCCGCAATACGAACCGCCGTTCGGACATGCCGAAGAGGTGTCATTGAAAACGCTGGCCAAGCGCACCGACCTGGATCTGCCGGCGGCGGTGCAGACCCTACGCGCGCAAGGCATCAAATTCCAGGATGCCTCCGACTCGATCAAAAGCATTGCCGTTGCCAATAATATGAACCCAATGCAGGTCTACGCTCTGATCAGTGACTTGAAAAAACCCGGCAGCGAGCCCGTTGCCGGCGAAGAGTTGACCGCCGAACAGGTTGAGGAGCGCTTCTCTGGCACTGGTCTGGGCAGCAAGAGCCTCGCCGATTTGTGTCAGAGTCTCAACCTCGAACTGTCGCTGGCGCAGGCCAGGCTGCAGCGTGCGGGGGTGACGGCACAACCGGAGGAGCGCTTGCGCCCGATCGCCGACCGCTACCAGGTCAGCCCCATCGACATTCTCAAGGTCATCCTCGTCGACAGTTATCGCTTGGCGCGATGAGCCGATCTGCCTCCAGCGTTCGCGCATTGCGCGCGACGCCGGCGCGAATAGGCCTATGCTATAGTGCTGTTCCGATTGGTGACACAACGTCCATAGCACAATGACTGAGTTCGAACAGCGCGCCGCCGAGCTGGTCGAAGCCGGGCGCAGCCTCTACGCGCAGGGAATGGTACCCGCAACCAGCGGCAATCTATCGGCGCGCTTGGGCGATGGGCGCATCGCGATCACGGTGTCGGGCCGCCATAAGGGCATGCTCACGCAGGACGATATCATGCTCGTCGATGCCCGGGGCCAGTCATTGGACGGGCGGCGTCCGTCAGCAGAGACAGGCTTGCACGTCCAAATTTACAGTCGCGTTGCCGATTGTGGTGCCGTGTTGCATCCACATTCTGTTAACGCGACACTGCTCTCACGGCTGGAACGCGAACGCGTTGCGCTCCAGGACTACGAACTGCTCAAAGCATTTCCTGGTATCGACAGCCACGATTGCCAAGTCGACGTACCGGTGTTCGCCAACGATCAGAACATCGCACGCTTGGCGACAAAGATCGATGACTGGATGTCTGAAAACCAACCCATATTCGGCTATCTCATCGCTGGACACGGCTTTTATACCTGGGGCACGACCGTGACCGACGCGTTGCGCCACGTAGAAGCTTTTGAATTCCTGTTTGCCTGCGAGATGCGTTTGCGAGGAGTGCACTGACGATGACGACACTGACTGTTTACTCAGATGCCACGGGCGAGAAGCTCGACACACTCACCGACCATGAGGCGATTGCCGCACGATTAGCCACGCTCGGAGTGGAATTCGAGCGTTGGCAAGCGAATGCGCCGCTGAGCGCGGACGCCGGGCAAGACGAGGTGTTGGCCGCCTACCGCGATGAGATCGAGCTGCTCAATTCGCGCTACGGCTTCAAGTCCATCGATGTTGTTAGCCTGGGTCCCGACCATCCTCAAAAGGCCGAGATGAGACAGAAGTTTCTTGCCGAACACACTCACGCTGATTTTGAAGTACGTTTCTTCGTCGATGGTTGCGGACTGTTCTACCTGCACATTGGCGATCGGGTGTACTTCGTCTTGTGCGAGAAGGGCGATTTGTTGAGCGTGCCAGGCAATACCACCCACTGGTTCGACATGGGCACCAAGCCCAATTTCAAATGCATTCGTTTCTTCACCCGGCCCGATGGTTGGGTTGGTGATTTCACGGGCAACGATATCGCGCAGCGTTTCCCCAGCTTCGATGAGTTCGCGGCGTCCTGCTCGTGATTGAGGCGATTGTCACCGATATCGAAGGAACAACCTCGTCGCTGTCGTTCGTCAAGGATGTCTTGTTCCCTTATGCCCGACAGCACATTGGCGCGTACGTACGCGAGCACGCCAATGATGCCCCGGTCGCCGAACAACTGCGTGCCGCGCGGGCTGAGGTTGGGCAGGACCTGAGCGTGGATGATACCGTTGCGCTGCTGCAACGCTGGATCGATGAGGACCGCAAGCTCACCCCGCTCAAGACCCTGCAAGGCCTGCTTTGGGAAACCGGCTACCAGCGTGGCGACTTCCGTGGCCACATCTATGCCGACGCGGAGCGCCAGCTGCGCACGTGGCAGCAACAAGGCATCAAGCTCTACGTCTATTCCTCAGGCTCGATCTATGCACAGAAGCTGTTGTTTGGTCACACTGAGTTCGGCGATCTAACAGGCGTGTTCAGCGGTTACTTCGACACCACAGTCGGCGCCAAGGCCGAGACCGACTCTTATCGTAAAATTGTCGCGAGCATTGGAGCGCCGGCGACGCAAATCCTGTTCTTGTCCGACGTTGTCGCCGAGCTGGATGCCGCTCGCCACGCAGGTATGCGTACCGTACAGCTAGTGCGCGAGGGGGCGTTTGACGCCGCAGCACCCCACCCACAGGTGCACGATTTCGCCGAGATCGACGACGTCGTCACGAACTCTGGCTGGTAGCCGCCGCATACCTTGTCGCGGTAGTTTCCTTGGCAAGGAGCCTGATTGCATTCCCTACCGGAACGCGATTAAATCAAACACATTCGCCTGAACACACGTCACCGTTGCTAGGAAGGAGATTATCCAATGGCACAAGAGCTTAGTGACAGGGAAAAACAGGAGTTGGTTCTTGGCATTCACGACGACGATGAGACGAAAGCCTTCCACGACTGGACTGAAGCGCAGGCCGAGGCGCTCGCCCAGAAGATGGGCCTGAGCCTGAGCGACGCGCATTGGCAAGTTATCAAGTTCTTGCGCGTGCAATTCGAAAACACCGGCCCCTCCAGCCGCGCCCATGAAGTCGCCGAAGGCCTCGAGGAGCGCTTCGCCGCCGAAGGCGGCCTGAAATACTTGTACCGATTGTTCCCGGGTGGCCCCGTCACGCAGGGCTGCCAGCTTGCTGGGGTCCCGGTCCCGCCGGACAGCACCAACCCATCTTTCGGCTCTGTCGCCTGACTCCCCGCGGCGCCCACCCTAGCGGTAGGCGCCGCGCGTGCCCCGTCTCGCGCGGTTGACGTCGATCAATGCCGCGGCGGCCCACGGCGTCTAATATTAGGCTTTGCTAATCGAACTTCGCCTGGAGGCAACACCCATGGCAGATCCCGACCGGGCCGCGCAGGCTGCCGAAGCCTATGACAAAGCCTACGACTACGAACTCAAGTACGGCTGTTGCCCGCAGTGCGTCCTGGCGACCGTGCAGGAAGTCGTGGGCCATGTGGAGGACCATGCTATTAAAGCCAGTCACGGCCTCTCGGGCGGCGGCGGCATGAGCGGGGTTGGCATTTGTGGCGCGCTCAGTGGCGGCTTGATGGCGTTGAGCAGCAAGCGCGGACGAGATCGCAACAAGTTCGAACGCGGCAAATTCGTCGGCAACTTCCAGCTCGGCAACGAGCTCGTTAAACGCTTCGAGGAGACTTTCGGTGGCGTGACCTGCGCTCACCTGCAGCAGCAGTTCACTGGCCGCACTTGGAACATGTGGGACGCCGAGGAGTACAGGGCGTTCGACGCGGCCCGTGGTGACCGCTGCGCACGCGCGACCGCGCTCGTTACCAAATGGGTCGTCGAAATGCTCTAAGCCCTCTTTGGCAATCCCCGGCTTGGCGGGCGCCGCCCGGCCTGCCAGCACGACGACGACAATCCCTCCTCTCCCGGTGCGACCGCACATCCCGGCAAGCATTGGCGGACTCTGCCCGGCGCTTGACTAAACTACCAGAGGGGGCGAGCGCCGGCTGACGCGCCGCCCAAGGAGCTGAGCATCAAACACTCAGGGACGGACGTATGTCACAGGCCCGCATCGCAGTAGGCAGTTCTGGCCCGCAGATCGGCACCATCACCGAGGTCCATGGACCGGTCGCGGTCATTGCCTGCGATACGCTGCCGCCCCTGCGCCGGGCGTTGGCAGCGCATCTGAACGATGAAACCTATCTCTTCGAAGTGCATCAACACGCCGACCAGCACCATGTGCGCGCCATCACCCTTCATTACTCGTCGGGGTTGCGCCGCGGGATGCCGGTTTACGACGTGGGTACGCCCCTTCAGGTACCGGTCACAGAGGGCTGCCTGGGCCGGCTGCTCAACATCTTCGGCGAACCGCTAGATGGCGGACCACCACTGCACAGCAGCGGTGCACGCAGCATCCACAGCGAATTGCCGCCGCTGGCCGAGACCCTCGGTGTCAGCGGCATTCTGGAGACCGGTATCAAGGCCATCGACCTGCTGTGCCCATTCGTGCGCGGTGGCAAGACTGGCCTGTTTGGCGGTGCCGGCGTGGGCAAGACGGTACTGGTGATGGAATTCATGCACGCCGTAGCCGAATTGCACAAAGGCGTGAGCGTCTTCGCCGGGGTGGGAGAGCGCATCCGCGAGGCGCACGAGCTGTGGCGCGAGATGCAGCAATCCGGCGTGTTGCCACAAACGCTAATGGTCTTCGGGCAAATGGACGAGTCCCCCGGCGTCCGCTTTCGCGTCGGCCTCGCGGCGCTAACCTACGCCGAGTACCTGCGCGACAGCCTCCACCACGAAGTACTGTTCGTGATGGACAATGTCTTTCGCTTCGTCCAAGCCGGCAGCGAGGTCTCCAGCCTGCTCGGCCGCATGCCGGCGACGGTCGGTTACCAGCCGACGCTCGTCAGCGAGGTCGCAGAGCTCGAGGATCGCATCGCGTCGACCCGCCAGGGGGCGATCACCTCGGTGCAGGCAGTGTATGTGCCGGCTGATGACATGAGCGATCCAGCAGTGAGCGCAATCCTCAAACACCTGGATACCACTGTCATCCTGACCCGCGCCCAGGCGGGCAAAGGCATCTACCCGGCCCTCGATCCGTTGCATTCGACCAGCAAAGCCATGGATCGCCACGTGCTCGGCAACTTGCACTACTCGACCGCCGAAGGTGTGCGCGAGCACCTCGCCCGTTATCAGGAGCTGGAAGACATCATCGCCATGCTCGGTATCGACGAGCTCTCGGCAAAAGACCAGCTCATTGTGCGCCGGGCACGCAAGCTGCAACGCTATCTGACACAACCTTTTTGGGTGACCGCGCAACACACCGGCCGACCCGGCTGCTCGGTACCCCTTTCCGACACCTTGGCGGACTGCCAGGGTTTTCTCCTCGGCCACTTCGATGACGTGCCAGAGGAGCAGTGCTACATGCGCGGCACCATGCGGACCTGAGCCATGCATACCTTCACCCTGTCACTGCGCGATTCAGACCAGGTCCGCACCATCGAGGACGCAGTGTCTTTTGTCGGCGAAGACAGCTCCGGCAGTTTCGGCCTCATGGCAAAGCACACGCCGTACATGACGGCACTGTCTTTTGGTCTGGCGCGTGTGCGTACCGCCGATGACAAGACTCACTATCTGGCGGTATCAGGGGGCGTGCTCGATTTCGTCAACAATGTGCTGACGATCGTCGCGCTGCGCATCATCGTCGATGATGACTACGACCGAATCAGCCACACACTGGAACAAGTACTGGCAGCGGAAAGCGAAAACCTGCGCAGCGTGCGCCACAGCGTCCACGCTTTGGAGGATCAACTCTTGCGCCGACTGTGGGAACAACGTCATGAGTTGGGACGCGAGCCATGAGCCAGGATGACAAACTCCGCAAGCAGCTCAGGCTTCAAGCGCGACGCATGAAAAAGGCCGAGCGCGAGCGCGACAGTCTGTTGGCACAGACAGTCTATCTGGGCACGCTTGGCTTGCTGCTCGTCCTACCGTTGGTAGGTGGTGCCTATCTCGGCTCCTGGCTCGATGAGCAACTACCCGGCTACTCGGTGCGTTGGACCGTAACGCTCACGCTGCTGGGTCTCGCCGTCGGCGCCCTCAACGTTTACCTCTTCATACGGGAGTGATCCATGGACGGCTCACCACTTAGCCCGCAGGTTCTGTTTTCGATCGGTCCGGTGGCCATCGATGGCGCGGTGGTCACAACCTGGGCAATCATGTTGCTGCTGGTGGCATGCGCCGGCTGGTCGGGGCGTCACCTGCAGCTGCAACCGCGTAGCTGGCAAGTGGCGCTCGAGGGCATTGTGCTGACGCTGCGCGATGCCATCGACAACGTGGCACCTGGTTACAGCGGGCAGATCCTGCCCTTTGTTGGCACTTTGTGGGTGTATCTCGTGGTGGCGAATCTTGCAGGGCTGATTCCCGGCGTTGAGTCACCGACGGGAGAGTTGTCCACCACGGCAGCGCTGGCGCTGCTGGTGTTTTTCTCGGTGCATTGGTTCGGTATACGGGCGCTGGGGCTAAAGACCTACCTGCGCCACTACCTCTCGCCCAGCCCGCTGCTGCTGCCTTTTCACATCGTCAGCGAGATCACGCGCACGGTTGCGCTCGCGGTGCGTCTGTTCGGCAACATCATGAGCCTGGAAATGGCCGCGTTGCTGATTCTGCTGGTGGCCGGTCTGCTCGTGCCCGTACCAGTGCTCATGCTGCATGTCGTCGAGGCCCTCGTTCAGGCCTACATCTTCGGCATGCTCGCTCTGGTCTATATCGCTGGCGGTCTCGAGCTACAACGCGCCAAACACGTTGAGGAAAGCAAACATGACTGACATGACCTGGTTCACTCTGGCATCCACCGTCGCCGCCGTGCTCGGTATCGCCATCGGCGTCATCCTGCCGGCTTTCGCCATGGGGCGCGCCATCAGTAGTGCGCTGGATGCCCTGTCGCGCCAACCTGAGGCGGAGCGCTCCATCATGCGCACGTTGTTTATCGGCCTGGCCATGATCGAGTCACTGGCAATCTACGTGCTGGTCATCGTGCTGATTGTGCTGTTCCGCAATCCGCTCCTGGCCTATTTGATCGAGCGCTAAGGCGGCCACAGGCCGCGCGAGGGGCGGGGAACCAATATGGAGCTGAGCTGGACAACCATCGCGCTTGAAGCAATCAACTTCCTCATCCTGGTTTGGCTGCTCAAACGATTCCTCTACCGGCCCGTGCTCAATGTGATCGCCCGCCGCAAGGCGGACATCGATAAGCAGTTAACGGAGGCCGAGCAGACGCAGGCGCAAGCCGACGAACTGCGTGAGCGCTATGAGAGCAGGCTCGGCGACTGGGAGCAGGAGAAGAGCGAAGCACGGCGAGACCTGCAACGGGAACTGGACGAGGAACGTAGCAAGAAGGTGGGCGAGATCCAAGCCGCGCTCGAGGCCGAGCGCCAGCGCTCGCAGGTGCTCGAACAGCGCCGAGGACAAGAGGCAGTGCGTGAGGCTGAACGCACCGCCATGGCACAAAGCACGCAGTTCGCGGCACGCCTGTTGAGCAGGCTGTCGGGACCCGAAGTGCAGGCGCGGTTGATCACGATGCTGGCTGAGGATCTCGCCGGACTGCCCGAGGCACGGCGCGAACGAATCGCCCAGATCTGGCAACAGGGCGAGTCGAACGTGCGTGTGGTGGGCGCCCAACCGCTGACCGCCTCCGAACAACAAACCCTCGAACCGGCATTGGAGTCATTGCTGGGGCAACGGCCGACCTACAGCTATGAAGCGGACGCGCACCTCATCGCTGGCGTGCGCGTGCACTTGGGGGCCACCGTACTACGTGCCAATCTGCTCGATGAATTGGCGTGTTTCGCCGAGTTTGCCGATGAACACTACCAAGACCAACGCGCCGAGCAGTGACTTGTCGCGCAGGGCCGATTGGCTGAGCCGCTACACGCCACGCTTGCGCGTGGACGAGCTTGGCACGGTCGTATCGGTCGGCGATGGCGTGGCTTGGGTGGCCGGACTGCCATCAGCGGCCATCGACGACATCCTTGTGTTTGCCGACGGCAGTCAGGCCGTGGTACTGGACCTGACCCGAGATCTGATCGGTGCCGTACTGCTGCACGAGACCCCACAGGTCACCGCCGGCGCCCAAGTTCGGTTGACACGCGGCCCGCTGAGCATTCCTGTCGGCGACAATCTGCTCGGGCGCGTACTCGATCCCCTGGGAGTGACTTTGGACGAGTTACCGGCACCAAGCTGCACCGATCGCCGCGCACTGGATTTGCGCTCACCCCCTATCATCTCGCGGGAAGCCGTACACGAACCGCTGCTCACTGGTGTCAAGGCTATCGATACTCTGGTTCCGATTGGCAAAGGACAACGGCAGCTACTCATCGGTGATAGCGGCCTGGGTCGTAGCGCACTCGCTATCGATAGCGTCATCAATCAACGAGACAAAGGTGTCTATTGCGTCTACGTCCTGGTCGGGCAACGCCGTTCGACCGTGGTGGCGACGATCAACACCCTGCGTGAACACGGCGCGCTCGACTACTGCAGCGTCGTCGTTGCTGAGGGCAGCACACTGCCAGGGCTGCAGTTCTACGCGCCCTTTGCAGGTTGCGCTATTGCGGAGTACTGGATGAATCAGGGACGCGACACACTAGTCGTGTACGATGATCTATCCACGCATGCCAACACGTACCGCGAGCTATCTCTGCTGCTGCGTCGCCCACCAGGGCGAGAAGCGTATCCGGGCGACGTGTTCTCGGTGCACGCGCGATTGTTGGAGCGCTCTACCTGCCTGAACACAGCCCATGGCGGCGGTTCGATGACAGCACTACCCATCGTTGGCACGCAACAGGGTGAGATCGCCGCGTATATCCCCACCAACCTGATTTCCATTACAGATGGTCAGTTGTACCTCGATGGGGAGCTGTTTGCCGCTGGTTTCCGACCTGCTATCGACATCGCGCGATCTGTATCGCGCATCGGCGGCGCAGCCCAGCATGCCCGCGTCAAAGAAGAGGCAGCCCGAATCAAACTCGACTATCTACAGTTCCTGGAGCTGGAAGCCTTTACCCGCTTTGGCGCCAGGCTCGATCCGGCCATGGAACGCGCCATCGCGCGCGGGCGCATCCTGCGCGAGTGCCTCAAACAAGACCGGCTCAGCCCAGTTACCGTCGAGTTTCAACTAGCATGGCTGATTGCCTATAACGATGAGCTGCTCGATGCGCTCGACCCCAGCGCTATCGGAAGCACGCTCGAGCGGCTGGGCCAGTGGTTGGACAGCGCCGAGCTCGACCTTGACAGCCCGCGCCAGCAATGGCGCGACGCCTTGCGACGCTGGGCGCAAACCGCATCGAATTGACATGAGTGCGCGCCGTCAAGTCGACAAACGCATCACTGCCCTGCGCGAGGTCCGTGAGATCATGAATGCCATGAAGAATCTCGCGCTACTTGAGTCGCGCAAAGTCAGCAGATCGCTCGGAGTCCAGCGTGAGACACGCCGCCACCTCGAAGACGTTGGCGCCCGTTTCTTGCTGTCCTATCCCCAGGCCTGGGTGCCAGCCAGCGCCGCCAGCGTTGTTCTGGTACTTGGCGCCGAGCGGGGCTTCTGCGGGGACTACAACAAGCGGCTCACCATCGCGCTCGCCGATCACTTACGCAGCGAACCCAACCGACCCAGCGTGATCTTGGTGGGTCATCGCCTGGGAGCATCGGCCCGTCCCGGCGTGGACGACGTCGTCCGTGTCGACGGCGCCACGGTCAGCGAGGACATCGCCGACACCTTGACTCGCGTCGCCAACGCCGTCACAAGCCGTCATGCGCGGCTTGCGCCGTCGCAGGTCGTCGTGATTCGCCACACCAGTGAACTAGGTCCGCCTGTCGTCGAACCGCTGCTGGCGGAGTTCAACACAGCGGCAACCAGCAGCCAGGCAACTGCCATCGGCCCCGAGCTGACATTGGAGCCCGAGGAGTTCTTCACGGGCCTGGTGGAAGCCTATCTCATCGCGCATCTGCGCGAGATGCTCAGTACAGCGTTGGCCGCGGAAAGTCTCTACCGCGTTCAGCACCTGAGCGGCGCGATCACGCATCTGGAACGGCGCATCGAGGAACTGTCGCGGCGCAGCCGCATGCTGCGTCAGGAGGAGACGATCGAGGAGATCGAGGTACTGCTACTGGGCACCGACATGATCGCGCCGCCACGTGTGCGCAAAACCAGCGAGCCGAGCAAGCGACGGTGAACCAATTGTCCGGCAGTGGATCGGTTGCGATAATGGGCTTCGCTTGGTGATAATCGTGCGTTCGCAGACGAGTACCAAGAGCGGCCATGACACGCATTCCCCTGGACAGTGACAGCGAAGTCGTGGAAGAACACTATGCGGTAGTGTTCACGCCGCGCCGCCAACGCGACCGATTTTCGGAACAATGTGTCGAGATTGTTGAGAGTGAAGAATCGGCGCGTGAGTTAGCGGATCCCACCAACAAGCGCTACGCCGCGAAGGTCATCGGTCCGTCACGTTCCTCAGAGGGCCTACGGCTCTACTATCTCGTTGAGTGGCTGTAAGCCGATTGTGTGACCTGAGCCTGTGTCGCCCAATGTCAAAGTACGAACAAAAGAATGATGACCCAGACCAGTACGCCTAGCGGTACGGCGATCAACAGACCACTGAAGAAGCTGAAATCATGATAGTCTGGCATGGTGGCGCTTGACCTTTGCTCGGTACCCAAGACTGTTCCCCTTTTAGCTATACTCCTGCGCGAACAGCGAATCGCACAGCAAGTCGGTTAACCTTAACGTAGTCGGCAACCCCATACTTGGCCCTACGCGCCATAGTCATAGCTATGTCCGCCTCCTGGCGCGCGCATAGTTCGCGCCCTCACGTACTCATAATTTGCTGAGGCAAACCTCGTGCCACCATGCTAAGCTGTTGAATCAAATTCAATGTATTGTGAGCGCCAAACTCAACTGTAAACTGGCTCGACGCTATACGCTGTAAACAACTGTCACGTCCGCCAACGCAACCAAGAAACTCCACAATGCAGCGCCTGTTCCAACTTACCGTCGTACTGGGAGCATTCTCAGTAGGTGCCTGTGGCGGCGACTCGTACGCCCCGCTTGCTACCGTTGAAAGTGTTGACCTGAATCGCTACCAGGGCACGTGGTATGAGATCGCGCGGCTACCCATGTGGTTTCAACGCGATTGCGTTCGCTCCCAGGCCCAGTACACGTTAGACGCTGGAGCCGGCGGCGTTGAGGTCATCAATTCCTGCACCACGCGAGACAATGAGGTGAAGACGGTGCGGGGCCGCGCCACGGTAGTCGACGTGGCGTCGAATGCGAAGCTCGAGGTCGAGTTCGACAACTGGTTCTCACGACTGTTCCCTGGGTTCACCAAGGGCCCATACTGGATCATTGCGCTGGCACCCGACTACAGCAGCGCAATGGTAGGGCACCCCAATCGCAAGTACTTGTGGATTCTGGCGCGCACACCACGCCTTGAGGAAACACGCTACGACAGTCTGTTGGCACGCGCCGCCGAGCTTGGCTTCGATACTGAAGCATTGATCCGCCGTCCGCCCGAGGACGACCAACGCTAGTGCGTAGTCACACTACCTGAGTCACGTCACGCAAAGCGTGCACGGGGCCTTCGCGTTCAAGCACCTGCAGCTGCTCATTGCTGCGTACGAACAGTGAACCGACAAAGGCCAGAGCATTGAGCGAGATGTCGTGAAAGTGCTCGCGAGCTCGCGGCACCAACAACATCCACTCAGTAGTCACCAGCAGGTTGTAAGCGCCACCTTGTCGACGTTCTCGACCTCGTTGCAGGGGACTCAGGTGCACGGCATCCAGCAAGGACAAATAGCGCTGTTCGAGCAATCGCCCCGCGGTCGCAGCTGAGCTCACGTCCAAGTCAGTCAAGGCACAGAACGCATGTGCGAATGGCAACGCTGCTACGGGTACACTGGGGTTGCGCCGCGCCGCCTGAGCCAGGACGGCACCAAATGGTAGCCCGGTTGGCATGTCGCACAACGGCAGCGGGACGAGTTGCAGGTGCTTGTGAGGCTGACTGGCGCCGGCGACGGCACCACCGTTGTAGAAGCCCAGCGCGGGGTATTCCTTCAGACAGCACCACAGCGCCGTGAAGTCGGCTTGCGTCAGCACTGTTTCCTGGTGCTCAAATGCGCGCGTGACCAGCAACAGGTGGTGATCGATAACGTTGAACTTGTTGAGCAGCGCTACGTGCTGGCTCGACACGTCGGCAACGAACAGGGCTTGCTCGTAAGGTAGAAACGGATTTTCGACCGATGACCGGGTTGAATCTTGCCGGGCCTGAATCTTACGCTGCAGGCTCGAGACCACGCGCACGACAAACGGCAAATCTTCGTCAGCCAGGATCGCCTGGCGGGTCTCGATGCTATGCAATGCGCCCCGCGCAACGGCCTCGGCGCTGCGCCGACACAGAGTACGCCACAGGGTGCCGCGCGTGAGAACAATCTCCATGCGCCGGGGTCGCTGCGCCGTGCCCTGCTACGGTCCCGCAAACAGCGCACGCAGGAAACCCAGGTACTCGGCGCTGTCCCAGGTTCGCCCACCCAATGCCACGAAGCGCAGGCGACCCGCTGGATCGACCAGAAACGTAGACGGTAACCCGCGCGGCTGCCAGCGTTCGGTGACCCTGCCGTCATAGTCCATCAGGGTGTCCAGATCAGGCGCTACAACCGGCATGAAGCCGAACACGGCCTCTTCATCCTCGGCGGTATTAACCAAGACAACAGTAACCGGCGCATCGACCAGGGCCTTGGCCATGCGTTCGACTGTCGGCATCTCGCGGCGGCACGGCCCGCACCAACTGGCCCAGAAATGAACGACGACCCAACGCCCGCGCGCTTGGCTCAAATCAAAGGAACCACCATCCAGGTCCTCCAAACGCAGCGCTGGCGCCGGGCGCGGCTCGAGCTCGATCAGGCCCTTGGGCACCGTCGTGGCCCATGCCGATGAGAGCAGCAGCACAGCGGCGAACGACGACCACAGCGCCGGCCATACCTGTGTCGCTAGGGATCGGACGCGCATTGCACATTCTCGTAGCGCAGTTGGATTTCGCCGCCGCGCTTGTTGGGGCCAGTCTTGAATACCGCCTCGAAGGTCAAGGGCTCGCTGGTGCGCACGAGGGTCAGGTTGCCACCCACGGGTTCATCGGGCTGAAGATCACGGGCTTCGGGCAACAGGGTCCAGCCAAAGGTGGCCCGTTGCGCCGGCTCGACATCTGCCTGAGTCCAGGCACGTTCCCAGTCCTCGCGTGCCAGCCGTTGCACAGATCCATTGGCCGAGGTGACGCGCCAACGCGCCAACTCCAGCCAGACGACTTTGTCGGTGTTGTTGCGCAGACCAACCGTAATGAAACATGCCGCCCGAATATGGACCAGAGCGGGCGCCGGAAAGCCGCGCGCCTCGTAAAACGCTGCAACCTGGTCAGGGGTACGCGGCGACAACTTCAGTTGCAGCGGGCCAGCCGGACGGCTCGCCTGCTGGGCGGCAAGGCCCGCGGCAGTCCACAACAGCAGCGTGCCAGCCAGCGCGGCGGACACCAACCAATCGGCGCCTGGGATCCTCGGCCGGAGAATTCTCATGGCCCGGCATCATAACAACTCACCACAGCACAACCAGCCGCCCGGCCAAAAAAAAAGCCCCGTCACAGACGGGGCAATTACCCTTACAACGAGGAGGAGAGAAATCGGTAACTCAGCGCCAAGCGTCGAACTCGACGCCGGCAAGCTGATAGTTCGGGGCCTTCGGGCCAGCCGACATAAGGTGGAGAAGACATTGATTCGCACGGTGGCGGTCGAGGAACGGCCCCTGCACGCCCTCGCGGGTGCACAGAAACCAACCCTGTCCCATGACATGAAAGAAGCGCGATGCGCCGGACCGGGCGGAAGACCCGTCCCGCTCCGATGGCGTGGTCAATGCCGAGTATGTCATCTTCTGTCCCCCGCTTGTCCTGACTCTGGTGCCGACTTCGTCGGTCAGCGTTGTTGAGTATCAGGATGCCGGAGCAGAACGCGGCAGGCAGTGCGATTGTGCCGCCGCCCGATGTGAACTATTACCCGCGGGCGGCGGGAGTACGAGGATTAGCGCTTAGTCCCCCAGGTCGCGCGACCCAAGGCCGCAGTGGGCTGGGGCCAGCGCTCGCTCGCAACCGCAACGGGCTGCAAACCCAGCTGGAGATAGTCATCTATCGCAACCCACGGATCCCGACCGTAGGGCTCGTAGTCTGCGTCCGCGCCTGGGGTGTGTATTTCCACACCCCGCCAGGAAACCTCTTCCCATGCCATGGCTAGTACCTCGAATTGGTGAAAGTTGGACACTGACAGGCAAACAAGATCTGTGCCAAAACCAGAAGCCCGCTGCGACGGCCGTTTGCGGGGTCACGGCGCCGACGCATGCGCCGATTCGGCGCACGGCGCACTGCTGCGCCCCATCTCGGGGCGCAGCAGCGCGGGTCAATTAACGCGATCGGTGTGCACGCCACGATGCTGGGTCGCCGGGCCGCCCAGAGAATCAGGCGCAGGCCGAGTACTGCGCCTGCCGCGCGGCGCCGGTGGGCTGCTGTGGCCGCCGTCATCGCCGCGCGGCGGGGACACCGGACGCCCAGCCATGAGATCGTCGATCTGACCGCTGTCGATGGTCTCGTATTCGATCAACGCAGCGGCCATGGCGTGCAGCCTGTCCATGTTTTCCACCAGTAGGTGGCGCGCCCGCGCATAGTTGCGGTCTATGACCGCACGCACTTCGGCGTCGATAGCGCGCGCCGTGTGATCGGCGACCGGCCTGCGCTGCGCGACGGCCCGGCCGAGAAACACCTCCCCTTCATCCTCGGCATAGCTCATCGGTCCAAGTTTCTCCGACAGCCCCCACTTGGTCACCATGTTGCGGGCAATCTCCGTGGCTCGCTCAATGTCGTTCTGGGCGCCCGTGGTCACGGCATGGGCGCCGAAGATCAGCTCTTCGGCAACACGGCCACCGAACAGGCTGGAGAGCTGGCTCTCGAGGCGCTCGCGACTGGCGCTGTAGCGGTCTCGCTCAGGCAAGAACAGGGTGACCCCCAGCGCGCGGCCGCGGGGGATAATACTGACTTTGTGTACCGGGTCGTGATCGGGGACCAGGCGGCCAACAATCGCGTGCCCGGCTTCGTGGTAGGCGGTCAGACGCTTTTCCTCCTCACTCATCACCGTGGAACGGCGCTCGGCCCCCATCATGATCTTGTCCTTGGCCCGTTCGAACATCTCCATGCTGACGTGACTCAGGTTAGCGCGCGCGGCGAACAACGCCGCTTCGTTGACGAGGTTGGCCAAGTCGGCACCCGAAAATCCTGGCGTCCCGCGCGCGATGATGCGTGCATCGACATCGCCTGCCAGTGGCACCTTGCGCATATGGACGTTAAGTATCTGCTGGCGCCCGGCCACATCAGGTAGGCCCACCACCACCTGGCGGTCAAAGCGACCCGGGCGCAACAGGGCCGGGTCGAGCACATCGGGGCGATTCGTTGCCGCGATCACGATGATGCCCTCACCGCCTTCGAAACCATCCATCTCAACGAGCAACTGATTCAAGGTTTGTTCACGCTCGTCGTGCCCGCCGCCGAGACCGGCGCCGCGGCGGCGGCCGACCGCATCAATCTCGTCGATGAAGACAATGCACGGGGCTTGCTTCTTTGCCTGCTCGAACAAGTCGCGTACACGCGATGCTCCCACGCCGACGAACATCTCGACGAAGTCCGAGCCGGACATCGTGAAGAAAGGCACCTTGGCCTCGCCGGCAATGGCGCGGGCCAGCAAGGTCTTTCCGGTGCCTGGTGGTCCCGCCATCAATACGCCACGTGGAATGGTGCCGCCCAGTTGACGAAACTTGTCTGGCGCGCGCAGGAATTCGACCAGCTCGCTGACTTCCTGCTTGGCTTCTTCCACGCCGGCCACATCGGCAAAGGTCACATTGACGCTACCCTCGGTGAGCAGGCGCGCCCGACTCTTGCCGAAGGAAAACAGACCGCCACCTCCGGCGGCGCCGGTGCTCCGGCGCATGAACCAGATCCAAACTCCGACCAGCAGCAAGAAGGGCAACCATGACACCAGAACCTGCGTCAGCAGGCCTGGCTCTTCCTCGGGTTCGGCGGTGATGCGAACACCGGCTTTGAGCAGGTCGCCGATCAAGGCGGGATCCTCGGGCACCAGGGTCACAAAGGCCTCTCCGCCGGTGCGCTGCCCACGCACAGTGTTGCCGCTGATGCGCACGGCCTCGATCTGACCCGCCTCGACCTGCGCCAGGAAGTCACTGTAGGAGAGCTCGCCCGACGCCCCCTGCTGCGTGGGACTCATACTGGCGAACAAGACATAGATCCACATCACCGCCAATGCCGCGAGCAGAACGGTACGCTGAGCGCGATTCACGATTGTAACCTCCGTTGCTTGCCGGAGCGCGTATGCAACCGGCCTGTTACCTGACACATGGGGGCAAAATACTGGACAAAAAGGGTCAGCTTTGGTTCCCCCGCGCTGTCACAGCCCCAGGGGCGTGGTCACGAGCGGCGCGGTCAGTCGGTCAACGGGTACGTAGTCATCCTCGAGCATGGGCGCCTCGGCCAGTGGTGTGCCCTCCGCGAGCAGCGGCTGGGTCACCCGAATCCAGCTGCGCCGGAAGCCGCGCTGAGCATCAATCTTCGGCGGCAGACGGCGGGCATCGCTGGCGCTGAGCACATAAGTCAGGCGCCGGGGCTCGCGCGGCACTTCCTCCAACCAGACATCGACGTGGCGAAACACCGTGCCCAGCGTCTTGACCAAACTCTTGACCAAGAGCGGATCGGGCGAGGCATCGACCACATTCATGACATAAATTCCATCGCCGGTCAGACGGCGCTTGACCAACTCAAAGAATTCCTGCGTGGTGAGGTGGAACGGTACGGCAACATCGTGAAAGACGTCGCCGACGATGACATCGAAGTGTTCACCTTCCAGAGCGCGCAGGGCCATGCGCGCGTCCATGTGGCGCACACGCATGGGACCCACGTCGACGAACAGCCGCGCTACCGCCAAGTCGGTCACGACAGGGTCGAGCTCTGCCACAGTCACCTGCGCGTCGGGGAAAGCAGCCTGTACCGCGCGGGGCTGCGTGTAGGCACCGCCGCCGGCGAAGAAATAGCGCAACGCAGTGTTGCGAGCGCCGAAGTGCTCCGCGACCAGTGCTGACATCGCATGCATGTATGGTGACACCAGCATGGCCGGCTCGCTGTCGTGGTTGATGCCATGCACGAGGTGATCCAGCACCATGGCGCGGGCACGACCAAAGGGCACGCTGTCGCTGGCATCGACAATCCGAATGCAATAGTACTGGCTCTCCCGATCGCAGGGATTATCGAAGCCGTGACGCGCCTGCGTCAGGCCCAGCACCGCGACAACGCCTGCGGCCAACACCACCAGAATGCGGCGCCTGGCCCGCATCAGAAACGGCAGCGCCAACAGGAACAGCATCCCGCTGGTCCCAACAACGATCACGCGCGTTCCCAGGTACTGGATGAGCCAGTAACCTGCCACGAACGTGCCGACGATGCTGCCCAAAGCCCCCAGCGCATGCATGCGTCCCACCACATGGCCTTGGCGCTCATCCAGACGTAGCGCCAGTGTCGTCAGCAGCGGCGTAATCACCCCCAAAGAGACCGCGGGCAGAAAGAACAGGGTCAGCACGTACAGGAAACTCGCGGACAGCAAACTCAGCTCACTGGCCTGCAGCAGTGGCGCGACCACCGTGAGCAGCAGCAGCACCGCAAGGCTGAGCAGACCGGCGAGCGCCAGCGCCATGCCTGCGGCCTGGTCGCCACCGCCGCGGTCGGCCCACACCCCACCCAACCAGCTGCCCAGTGACAATCCAGCCAGGACCACGCCAATAATGGAGGTCCAGGTATACAGCGAGACGCCGACGTAGGGTGCCAGCAATCGCGCCGCCACGAGCTCCAGCACCATCAGTAGCGCAGCGGAGAGAAAGACGATTGCGCCGTAGATGGCGAGGCGCAAACGCCGCGACCCGCGCTCAGAGTGGGCATCTTGATCAACGTCCACGCGAATGTGCTCCTAAGGGGTCTTAGCCATGAAGCGAAGTTGGGCGCTGCGCCGATCGACGACATAGTCGAATCGATTGAGGAAATCCACACCCAGCAGACCGTCGAAACCGTGCGGCGTGTCGAGCTCCCAGGCGCCGACCTGCAGGTCAGCGACGGTCTGAGTACCCAAACTCAGTGTCTCGACTTGCAGCAACGCGACGTCGATCGGCCCGTTTGCCGTCTGCAGCCGCATCCGCTCCGAGTCATATTGGGGCCAGAGCCCGGCATCGCGCAGCGCCGCGGCGCTGATCAAAGTCAACGACGCGCCGGTGTCCAACAACAGCGTCAATTTGCGCCGGCCGTTGAGCACGGCCTCGACCAGAAAATGCTCGCCCGCTGGCTGCAGCGCAACGCTGGCGCCAACGGACTCGCCACCGCTGCCACCATCGAGCTGAGCGCGCAGTGACGCGAGCTGCGCGTCGAGTGCCGAGGTCTGCCCCGCACTCTGCAGCGTTGCTTCAGCCGCCGCCACGTCGCCCAAGGCGAGCTGCGCCTGGGCCAGGCCGATGCGATAGGGCGCATAGTCGGGCTCGAGGGTGATGAGATCGGCGAACATCGCGGCCAGCGCCTCGTGGTCGGCACGACTCTCGAGACGGGCACGGTACTGCGGCACCAGCGCACGAATGCGTTGAGTAAACAGTGCCTGCTGCTCAACCTGAGCGGCGAAACCACGCGCCGCGTACAGGGCTTCGAGCGCCCCAGCATGGTCGCCCAGCTGGACGCGACACTGCGCCAGCAGTGCGAGCGCATCGATATCATCGTGCTCGACACTCAGATAGGCTTTGAGCAGCGCCACAGCGCGCAGGGTCTCACCCCGCTGCTGCAGCGCTAGCGCCTGGGCAGTGAAGAGCGCCCGGAGTTCGGCGCCCTCGGCACGATCCAATCGCCTGCGCGTTGTCTGCAGATACTGCGCCGCCTCGGCAAAGGCGAATGCTTCGAGCAACCGCGCCAGCTCCTGGCGCGGCTCGCTCATCCGCGCCATCTGCGCTTGACTCGGCGCCACCTCCGCGAGCGGCATCGTGCGCTGTGCCGGCGCCGTCGTGGGCGCACGCGGAGCAAGCGCCCAACCCAGCGCCACGCCCAACGCCAAAACCAGAGTCCACGCGGCGGTTTGCCTCATATCGCCCTCCAGGCCACGCGCGGCACGTATCCCAAGCAGCGCCCGGCAGAGCGCTGAGTGTAGGCCAGCCACGGGGCTGCTGCACAGCCCAAACCACGCTCCCCGATCCGCCGCCAGTCCCGCACGTCGCTCGCGAGTGTGATCCGCCGCACACCTTGACCATAGAACCGCCGACGCCGAGGGCCATCTCCTAAACGATCGTGGCCGCGGCGCCGATTTAGACCTCAATGGAAGGCGCGATAACGGATGGCAGGACGGGTTGGCGATGAACAAGATTCGGCTCAATGTCCAGGACCTCACTAAAGGCATGTACGTCTGCGAGCTCGACCGGCCGTGGGTTGAGACGTCCTTTCTATTCCAAGGGTTTCGCATCACCAACGAGCAGGAGTTGGGCCAGTTGGCCGATACCTGCGAGTTCGTATTCGTCGATGCAGAAAAAAGTCATGTCGATGTCACAGCAGCCCGCCATGCCAGCTCCTCGAGCGGTGCGCCGCGCAAGAGACGTCGTTCCCTGCTGTCATTGCTGCGCCGCCAAACACCGCCGCCAATGCGCTCATTCGAAGAGGAGCTTCCCGTTGCGCGCGAGCTGTTCATTGAGGTCCAGGAGTCAATCAAGAATCTATTTGCCGACGTTCGTCTCGGCCGCAGCCTGAACGTAGGCAAAGTCCGCGCCACGGTGCAGTCGATCACCGACAGCATCATCCGTCACCCGGACGCGATGAAACTGCTGTGCGCGTTGGAGAACAAAGACCGCGATTCAGTCGCCCACGCGTTGAGCGTATGCGTTTTGTCGCTGACGTTTGGTCGCCACCTGGGTATGGCCGAAGAGCAGTTGCTGACCCTTGGCCTTGCCGCGCTGCTCCATGACATTGGCGAACTACGCCTGCCCGAAGGCCTGATGCACAAGCGTGGAGGCTGGTCAGAGTCAGACTACGATCAAGCCAAGCACCACACCGACTATGGGGTGGAACTGCTGCGCAACAGTGAAGGGATACCCGGTGGCGTCGTCGAGGTCGCGCGCGACCACCACGAACGCGCCAACCGCAGTGGCTATCCGCGCCAGCTCGGCGCCGACGAGATCGGAGTCTTCACCAAGATCGTTGGCATCGTCGACGTCTATGACAGCGTCACAAAAGGGCTGGAGGGCAAGCCAGCCGTGTCTTTTACCGATGCCCTCAAGAGCATGTATGACTGGCGCGAACAGTTGTTCGACGGCGAACTGGTCGAGCAGTTCATTCAGTGCCTGGGCATCTACCCAGTGGGCTCAGTCGTCGAGCTCAATTCCGGCGAAGTGGGTATCGTGATATCACTCACGCCCACTGTGCGTCTGGCACCGAAGGTGATGTTGGTACGCAACAAGGACAAGAAACCTTACCATCCCCCGCGCATCGTTAACCTGGCGAAGTTCATCGACGGTGAGGATGAAGAAGCCAGATACCGCTACGAAGTCCACAGTGTGATCCCCGCCGAGCAGTACGACGTCGACGTGCGCCACTACGTGCTACGCGAACTCTACCAACAGCAAGAACAAATCGCTTGATTCAAGCGGAGGCCGCCTCGGCGTCGTCCGCCGGTGGAGCGGCGCCATAGACGTGCACGGGTGTCCGCTTGCCGCGCACGCGCTGCTTGCCCAGGTCGACGAAACGCTCCTGGGCGTCACGCGATAGATTGCGGAAGATCTCTGCGGAGACGATCATTCGATAGCCCAGACGTTTGCTCAGACCGTCCAGGCGACTCGCAGTGTTCACGGTGTCGCCAATGAAGGTGTACTCGTAGCGGTCTTCAGATCCGATCGTGCCTGCCGCAGCACGGCCCATGTGCAAACCAATGCCGATTTCGAATACGGTCCCGTCGTGGGTGCGCAAGGTGCCCGAATGCAGCAGGATGTCCCAGGCTGCGGCCACGGCATCGTCTACTTTCACCTCGCCCTGGTCGAGCGGAAACACCGCCATGATAGCGTCGCCCATGAACTTGTTGACGAAGCCCTGATGCTCGCAGATTACATCGGCTATCTTGGAAAAGTACGCGTTCAAGAAAAAGATGACATCCTCGGGCGGCGTGTTCTCGGCATAGGCGGTGAACTTGCGCAGGTCACAGAACAGGACCGCGACCTGACACTCTTCCGCCTGCTGCTTGACGTCCTCTGCCCGCAGCAGACGTGCCATAACGTCGGGACTTACGATCTGCTGCAGCGTCGCTCTGATCTTCTCCTTCTCGCGCAGCTCATCAATCATCGCGTTGGTCTGCTGTGCGATGATGCCGAACTCGTCATTGCTAAAAACGGGTACGTAGCCGTCTAGCCGGCCGGATTGAATGGCGCGCAACGCGTCAATTTGCGTATCGAAACGATGCTGCAGATTCAGCGAGTAGGAGTGAATCAAGCGCAGCGTAAGACTGACCACGATGCCCAACGTGAAAAGCGTCTCGATCAAGTAGGCCCGCTGCAGCGACATCCACGCATCCTCCGTGTCGCCAACGCCCAGACTCATGTAACTGTAAGCAGACAGCGTGTTGGTCAAGACCACCATGAGCAACGTAATGGTGAAGAACAGACTCAGACGCCGCGATGCCGGGACGGCCTTGATGTCGAGTTTGTAGGGCAGTTCCTTGGCCTGCGAGCACAAGCGCTCCCGGTTCAAAGCGCTATCGGTACTGGCGAAGTAGCCGATCACCAATGCGGCGGCGACCAGCTTACCAGCCAGCAAAGCAGCGTTGTCGTTGGCAATACCCTCGTAGACAAAGATGGCGGTGCCAACGACGACGTACAGACTCAGGTCGAGCACGAACTGGCGCCGCGGTTGGTCGAGCAGCGGTTGTTTATCGATCCAATGCGGCTCCAGTCCCGCGCGCAGCATCGCGGTCAACAGGAAGGCCAACGCAATGGGCACGACGCTATCACTGGCCGTATGCCCGTTGAGGAACCCGTAGGTCCGCATGTCCATGACGGCCAGGACGAATGCGGCCAGTACGTAGTACGCATATGCCTGGTATCTATTAAGGGTATCCATCAGGACTAGTTATCGGGCAAAGGGCCTGATTATTGAGGCGGTTGCGCCCCTCAGCGCTCAACGTTCGGCGGCGCACAATGCCCGCCAGGCGGGGTGCTCAGCAATGTTTTCAAGGGCTACGGCAAGCAGGCCGCGGCCGGGATCGGTGCGATGCCAGGTCGAGGCCCCGGAGGGGTGTGGCAGGGGGGCTAAATCGGCCTGGAGATCGCCCTCTGACCACGCCCACACATGGCCGACGACGGCGTCGAGCGTGGTGACGTCCATGAACTGGGCGATGGCCAGTTTGCCCACCGGCACAATGAGTTGTGGGCGCAATAGGACCAACTCGCGCTGGAGCCAGTCGGCGCAGTTCGCCACTTCCTCGCGGTTGGGCACGCGGTCGCCGCCACGCGGCTGCTTGCCGGGGAAACAGCGGCACACCGCCGCCATGTAGACGCGGCGGCGAAAAGCGTCCTCATCCAGGCCAATGCTCGCAAACCACTTGAACAGGGTCTTGCCGGCCGTCCAGGCGAACGGACGGCTGATGGTGATCTCTTTGGGCCCCGGGGCCTGGCCGACCAGCATGACCGGCGAGACGACAGGGTTGCCCACTACCGGCGGTCCGTTCATTAGCGCGCAGCGACGGCAGGCGCGCAAGCGCGCCTGGTGACGCCGTAGTGCAGCAGCAATATCAGCCATTGGCCAATTGTAACCGCCCGGCTGGGGCGAAGGTTTGGTGGCGGCGTGGGGGCGGCAGTATGATTTGGCCCGTGGTCGACACGGCGATGCAGCTGTCCAGCACCGCTGGCGACTTCGGTGGGCCGCGGCGCCGAACTCGCTGCACACACGTTGGTCTGAACACTGGCGACGCTGACACCCGGCTCAGCACCACAACCGAAAAGGGATACTCATGCACCGGTTCGTATGGTCCGGGACTCTCGCGTTAACGCTCGTCACTCACGCGGCCCAGGCCCAGATCAACCACCAACTCGAGGTTGAGCTGGTGCCGGACCAACACATGCTGCGTGTCACCGATCGGATCGATCTGAGTGCGCTGACGAGCACGCGCGTTACCTTTGCGCTGCACGCCGGCCTCGATGTGCGTGCCGCGCCGGCAGACAGCAACCTTCGCCGGCTGAGCGCGGCCGAAGTCCGACGAGAATTCGGCGCCGGTGCGCTGCAGACACCGGCTGGCGTGCCGCTCCAATGGTATGCGGCACACAACACGAGCACGCTGACGCTGCACTACGAAGGCAGCATCTATCATCCGATCGAGAATCTTGGCGAGGAGTATGCCCGGGCATTCAGCGTCTCGCCGGGGCTGATCAGCGAAACTGGCGTGTTTCTCGCCGGCGCCAGTTACTGGTACCCGGTCTTTCCGGATCAGCGCGTCGGCTTCTCGTTGAGCGTTCATCTGCCGCCGCAGTGGCGTTCCGTGAGCCAGGGAGGGCGGTCGGTCCAGACCGACCACGACGCGCGCGTCGAGACGTGGACCGAAACCCAGCCGCAGGAAGAGATCTACCTGATGGCCGCGGCGTTTCACGAGTACCACGAGGCAGCAGCACGCGCTGATGCTATGGTCTTCCTGCGCAATGCCGACCCAACTTTGGCGCAACGCTATCTCGGCGCGACCGTCCAATACCTGCACATGTACGAAGCGCTGCTTGGGCCCTATCCCTACGCCAAGTTCGCCATGGTCGAGAATTTCTGGGAGACGGGTTACGGCATGCCGTCGTTCACGCTGTTGGGACCCAAAGTGATCCGCTTCCCGTTCATTCTGCATTCGTCCTACCCGCATGAGATCCTGCATAACTGGTGGGGCAACGGCGTCTATGTTGACTACGAGCAGGGCAACTGGGCCGAGGGCTTGACCAGCTATCTTGCCGACCATTTGATTAAGGAACAGCGCGGCCAGGGCGCAGAATACCGGCGTAGCGCACTGCAGAAGTACACCGACTATGTGCGTGACGGCCAGGACTTTGCGCTGACCGAGTTCCGCTCCCGTCACAGCGCCGTGACCGAAGCCGTCGGCTACGGCAAGACCCTGATGTTGTTTCACATGCTGCGCCACGAGCTGGGCGATGAGTTGTTCGTCGAAGGTCTGCAACACTTGTATCGCACTCAGCAGTTTCGCGTCGCCAGCTTTGCCGATGTGGAGGCGAGCTTCAGCGCCGTCGCGCAACGCCCGCTGCGCGAGTTCTTCGCCCAGTGGGTGCAGCGCACCGGTGCGCCGAAGTTGCGCGTCAGCAACGCCCGCACCGAGCGAGTCGGTGCTGAGTTCGTGTTGAGCGCCACGCTCGAGCAACTGCAACCAGGTGCTGCCTATCGACTGGCGGTGCCAGTCGCGGCTCACATGCTCGACCGCGCGCAGGCCTGGCAGGGCAGCGTCGAGATGAGCACCAGACGCATGCAGCTCGAACTGCGCCTGCCCGCACGCCCGCTGGCGCTGGACATCGATCCCGAGTTTGATGTGTTTCGCCGACTCGATCGCAACGAGGTGCCGGCGGCGGTGAGTGCGATGTTCGGTGCCGATGACGTGCTCATCGTCCTGCCGGCACAGGCACCGGCTGCTATGCGCGAGGCTTATCGTGAGTTGGCGCAAAGCTGGCAACAAAGCCGCTCGCGCCAGGTCGCGCTCGCTGAGGATGAGGAACTCAATCGCCTGCCCAGGGATAAGGCGGTATGGGTGCTGGGTTGGAACAATCGTTGGCGCGCCGCGATCGACAGCGCGCTGAGTGACTACCCGTTTGCGGTCAGCGACGAGCAGCTGAAACTCGGCGATAACACTTTGCTGCGCGTCGACCACAGTGTGGTCAGCGTCGCCCGCCATCCGGACAACCCCGAGTTGAGCATCGCCTGGTTGGCCAGCGACAACCCTGCAGCCCTGCCAGGGCTGGCGCGCAAGCTGCCGCACTATGGCAAGTACAGCTATCTCGCTTTCAGCGGTGATGAGCCCACCAATGTCGCCAAGGGCCAGTGGCCGCTGGTCGGCTCACCGCTCAGTATCAATGTCGTTCAGGCAGACGACTACGGCACGGCGGCGAAACGCGCTGCGCTGGCACCGCGCCAAGCATTGACGCAACTGCCTGCGCTCTTCTCCAGCGAACGCATGCTGGCCGATGTGCGGTGGCTGGCCGACCCAGCGCGGGCAGGACGCGCTCCCGGCAGCCCGCAACACGATGAGGTTGCCGTCTATATCGCCAAGCGTTTCGCCGAACTGGGGCTGTCGCCGGGTGGCGACACGGCGCAGAGCTATTACCAACGCTGGCGGGTCGACCTCGGCCCGCCGGTTGGCGAGACCCAGCTCACGAACGTCGTCGGTGTGATTGCCGGCACCGACCCGCAGCGGCGTGGTGAGAGCGTGGTAGTCGGGGCGCACTACGACCATCTTGGCCGCGGCTGGCCCGACGGGCATGAGGCCTATCGCGGCCAAATCCATCAGGGGGCCGATGACAACGCCAGCGGCGTTGCCGTGCTGCTGGAATTGGCGCGCGTGCTGAGCACGGAGTTGAAACCAGCGCGCAGCGTTGTGTTCGTCGCGTTTGACGCCGAAGAGGCCGGACGGCTGGGCTCGCAGCATTACGTCAGTCACGCAGATGAGCCTCCGGCGAGCAGAGTCATTGGCATGCTCAACTTCGACAGTGTCGGTCGACTCGGGCAACAACCGCTGCAGATCCTCGGGGTCAGCTCTGCACGTGAGTGGCCGCATATCTTTCGGGGCGCCGGCTTCGTCACGGGCGTAGCCGTGAGACCCATCGGCGACGACTTGGGCGGTAGCGACCACACCAGCTTCATCGCTGCGGGTGTGCCCGCAGTGCAGTTCTTCTCCGGCGCACACGAGGACTACCACCGCCCCGGCGACACCGTCGACAAAGTCGACGCCGCTGGCCTTGGCAAGGTTGCCGCCCTCGCCAAGGAAGCAATCGAGTACCTGGCCTCTCGGCCCGAACCCATGACCGCGTCAACAGGCGCAGGGGGCTCCGATGCGGGGCCGGCACCGGGCGCTCGCCGGGTCAGCTTCGGCACCGTACCCGACTTTGCCTACCCCGGCCCTGGCGTCAAACTGACGGGTGTAACGGCGGACTCGCCAGCCGCCCAGGCCGGGTTGAAGGAGGGTGATATCATCACGGCGATCAACGACGAACCGCTCACCGATCTGCGCGCCTATGCGGCGCAACTACGCGCGCTCGCGCCCGGCGACACTATCGTGGTCGACTACCGGCGCGGCGCCGAAGACCACCGCGTCAGCGCGAAGGTCAGCGCGAGATAGCAAGCCCTCTCAACCAAACCCAGGGAGCCCAGCAATGCCATTGTGCAAGAGAACCTTGATCAGCGTGAGCGCCTTGCTCGCGCTCGGCGGGGCCGGCATCGTCGCTGCGGCCGAACAGTCGCCCGCCAGGCCGGCTGCGGTCTACGCTGGCGAGTCACATCTTGGCAACGTGCGCCAACTCACCTTTGGCGGCCAGAATGCCGAGGCCTACTTTTCCTTCGATGGCGGCGAGCTAGTTTTCCAGTCAACCCGCGGCGAGCTCGGTTGCGACGCGATCTTTCGCATGAACAGTGACGGTACCAAGGTGCGCCAGGTGTCATCAGGCAAGGGTGCCACCACCTGCTCATTCATTGCGCCGGACAATAAATCGGTCATTTATGCCTCAACCCATCTGGGTGGTGAGGCCTGCCCACCCAAGCCAGATTACTCACGCGGCTACGTGTGGCCACTGTACGAGAGTTACGACATCTTCAAGGCCGATCCGGAAGGTGGCAATGTCGTGCGCCTAACCGACGCACCCGGTTATGACGCCGAGGGGGTTTTCTCGCCGAGGGGTGACAAGATCATCTTCACGTCGGTGCGCAGTGGTGATCTCGAATTGTACTTGATGAATCCCGATGGCGGCGGCGTTGAACAGCTCACCGATAGACCCGGCTACGACGGTGGCGCCTTCTTTTCGTTCGATGGCGAGTGGATCGTATGGCGTGCATCGCGCCCTCAAGGCAAGGCGCTGGAGGACTACCGCGGCTTGCTGGCGCAGGGACTGATACGCCCCGGCAAGCTCGACCTCTACATTATGAATCTCAAGGATCGGAAACCAATCCAGCTTACCGACAACGGCGCCGCCAACTTCGGCCCCTACTGGCACCCGGATGGTAAGCGCATCATCTTCTCCTCCAACGTGCACGATCCCAGCGGTCGCAACTTCGATCTGTACCTCATCAACGTAGAAACTCGAGTGCTGGAACGCGTCACCCACTATGAAGGCTTTGATGGTTTTCCGATGTTCTCTCACGACGGCAAGCGCCTGGTGTTCGCCTCCAACCGCGACGGCAGGGTCAAAGGCGAAACTAACGTCTTCATTGCCGATTGGATCGACTAGGCGCTGGTACCACAAGAACACGAACTACAGGGAGACAGCTCTCATTGGAAGAACCCTGAACCACGGGGGGCACGAGGCAACCGGTGTAGTCTGGACGGAACGCTAGCGAAGTCCGGGAAAGCCGGCTTGGCGGAGCGCCTTACCCCCTGCCGCCCCCGAACTCCGTACCCCAACGGGTACTTCTTCCAGGCTACATCTACTACCAACACACGAATCACGGAGCGCACGGAGTACGCAAAGAAAGATCTTTGGTTTGCTCAGGAGGCAAAGAACTCTCCGGCTGCAATCATCAGGCGCGGCGAAGAATAGCGATACAACTCGGGGCAGTTATTTGTTTTCGCCCCAATCAGTTTTCCCCGTGTGCTCCGTGCCCTCCGTGGTCACTATAGGGTTATAGATCTCCCCGTGGTTGCCTCTGCCCTCGGAGCTAACCGTCACTTGCCACTATTCGCTTTCACCGAACGACTTCGCCCTGCAGTGTCTTCGCAACTCAAGTGGTAGCCTGCTGCGTCCGGCTCCGCCAAGCCCACGTCGCCGATCAGAAACTGCGCCGGCGTCAACACGCGCACTACCACCACCCTGGCCTGCTCGCCATCAGCACCAATGCTGGCAGATTCCAGGGGGACGCCGTCCGCGCCCGGACCGCAGCGAAACGTCAGCCAACGTTGGCTGGGGGAGCCAGCGCGGACCTGCAGGCTGTCGTCCACCTTGGCCGCGTGCAGATCTGGATAGCTGGCGCCCACTCCGTCCTCGATGGTGAGCCTGCGCACCAATGTACTCTGCCCACCCAGGGGCACGGCAATGCGGATGTCGCGCAGCGCCGACAGCCCCGGCAGCACCACCCCAAAATCGGATACCGCCGGGTCGAGCTCGACTGCCAGCCACGGCACCCCGTTCACGGCCAGCTCGAGCTGACGCGCTGGCGCGGGCACCTGCCGCAGCGCCAGCGCGAGTATGGCGGCTGGCTGGCCGTCAACCTGCGTCGCGACCAGTTCGGCAACGATGCGAACCTGGGCGATCTCGTCGGCAACAACGTAGGCCCCGTAGTCGCCATCCCAAGGGGTGTAGACCACCTCCTCGCCCGCCTGGGCAGAAATTACACCGCCCAGTGCCAGGCACAAGGCAAGGCAGCGCTCCCCGGCCACCGTGCCGACGATGTCACGAATCCGACACATTTGACTAAAGATCAGGGGCATAGGAACCAATATCTAGGGGGGTCAGGAGCGGGTAAAGCGCGGCCACCGGCACCCCAGAGCGAGTCGGCACAGACCGCGGGCCTTGGAATTGCGCACACACAGGAGCCAGGAAGCAGAAATGAGGCTGGTTAGGAACATTGCCATCGGTGTCGTGTTGGTGGTCGTCGCAGTGTACGGCGGACTGAAAGGGTACCTCTACTACAAGTATAAGACCGCGATGGATCAGCTCGTCGCCCAGGCCGCCCTGTTCGCCGACGTCAAGTACGATGGCATCGGCTCGAGCCTGACTGGCAGCATCATGGTGCACGATGTCGAAATCATGCCCCATAGTGTCTACGACAGCATTCGCATCAAGACCGTGCGGGTGGACACGCCAAGTCTGCTGTATCTGATGGGCGTGGAAGATGCGCTCAGTCGCGGCGAGCTGCCCGAGTTTTTCACCGTGTCATTGTCCGGTCTGCGCTTTGAAACGACCGGCGCCATCTTGCGCTGGTTCAGCAACGCTGCCCATACCGCCAATGCCTCGGCCAAAACACCTCTGTGTGGCGGCCAGGCCGTGTTGACACCCGCCGATCTGGACAAGCTCGGTTACGAAGCGCTGATCTCGGATGCGGTGATCGGCTACAGCTATGACAAATTCGCCGACGCCCTGACGCTGTCCATGCTGTGGAACTTCCGTCAAATGGGCGCTCTCGAGTTTGAGCTGCAAATGCAGGGCGCACCCAATGCTGGCATGGTCATGGGACTGACCGAGCCGCCCTCGCTTGGAAACTTGGCCATCGCGTGGCGGGACGAATCCTACACGCAACGGGCCACAGAATACTGTGCGCAGCTCAGCGGCATGTCAGCCGAGGCGTACATTGACGCGTGGGTCGATCAGGGGGATGAGTTCTACATTGCCCAGTGGGGTGCCGTGCCGAACACACCGCTGCGTGAGGCGTACCGCCGCTTCCTCAAGTCGCCCGGCGAGTTTCGTCTGACCTTGAGTCCGGCCACACCGTTGCACGCCCAAAGCGCGTCCATGCACAGCAAGCAAGATCTGGTCGCGATGCTCAACCCCGTGTTCGAGGTCAATGGCAACATCGTCACCGATGCTGGATTCGCACTGGTCGACCAACCTGCGCCGGCATTCATCAACACGCCACTGACTCCAGTCATACCTAGTGACAGCAGCGAAACCGATGTCCAAGCCGATGCGGCAAAGGCAATGCGGAAGAAGAACTTCTACCCGGAGCCCACCCGCTTTGAGCCCATCGACCCCGCCGCGCTGCGCGCGCACATCGGTCGCGACGTTCGGATCGAAACGCGGGACAGCCAACTGCGGCGTGGCGAGCTCAAGAGCGTAAGCGGGTCCTATATTACCGTTCACTGGCGAGTGCATGGCGGCAGCATGTCGGCTGAGATACCATTGAGGAAGATTCGCAAAGCCGAAGTCGCCGTTAATTAAGTGAGCCGCCGATGATGAGCCGTCTTGCGTCACTCAGTGCAGTGGCCTGCTTGGCCGCGTTCAGCGCTGGTATCTATGCCGAGCCGGTCAGCGGTGACTTCGGTCTGCAGCTTGGCGCCACCGTAGAGCGACAGTCGATCATCGGACCCGTAACCGAGCCCCATGGCGCCAGTCTGTATGCAATTCGCCCGCCGGCACCTCAGCCACACTATGTTGAGTACTTCGTCGGCCTGTCGTCGCAACAACGCATCGGCCTGATTCGCGCCCGCAGCGCACCGATGGCGACGACGGCGTGCTACCGCACCTATCGCGCCACGAGCAAGCAGCTGCAAGAACGTCACCCCCATAGCGGCTACTACGCGCTGGATGATGGTGACATGTACTACGATGGCACGCGCCAAGTGGTAGTCGCCTGTGAGGTCGACGGCAACAGCGGACGAGTGGTGGTCGAATACGTTGACGAGACCATCGACCAGACCGAAGCCGGCGCAGTGCCGCCCTAAGCACAGCCGTCACCCGCGTGAAGCCGCTACTCATCATCAAGGCCGGCGACAAGCTGCCATCTCTCCACACAGTTGCAGGCGATTTTGAACATTGGATGCTGGCGGGTCTTGGTCTGAACCAGACTCAGGCTCGAGTGTGCGCGGTACACCGTGGTGAGTCGCTGCCGGCGATGCACGAGGTCGGTGGCGTTCTGATCACGGGCTCTGGCGCCATGGTCACTGACCGGCTGGCTTGGAGCGAGCGCACCGCGCAATGGTTAGCGGATGTCGTATCCTGCGCCATTCCCATCCTCGGTATCTGCTACGGCCATCAGTTGCTGGCTTATGCCCTGGGCGGACGTGTCGCCGACAATCCGGTGGGGATCGAGGTCGGGACGGTCGAAACGAGACTGAGTCCGCACGCTACTGAGGATCCATTGTTTCGCAATCTGCCGGCGCAGTTCATGGTCCAGGCCAGTCACAAGCAATGCGTCGTCGCACTGCCCGCCGGCGCACGCGTGCTGGCCAGCAGCGACATGGACCGCCATCATGCCTTCGCCTATGGGACCAACAGCTGGGGGCTCCAATTTCATCCCGAATTCGACGAGAACATCGTCGGTCACTACATCAACTACTACGCCGATCAGTTGAGTGCCGCCGAGCGCCCCGTCCACGCACTCCACGAGGCGCGCCGCCCGACACCGCTGGCGGCCAGCCTGCTCGGGCGCTTCGCCCGGCTGCTGGACGTCTAAAACGACACTGAAAAAGATTGGGGCCGGCTCCGCTGTGCGTCATCGGAGAAGAGGAGTCACCCAGCGGCTGGACGCCGGCCCCAAAGCGGCACCACGGAGGAATCAGCGGGTATCGACTAGATAGTTGTCCTGATAGTGCAGCTCGACGCGGCGGTGCTCACGCGGCTGCGACGCCAGTGCCAAGGGCTCGCTGTCACCCAGGCCCACTATCTGTACTTGTGCGCGCGGCACACCTGCCTCCATCAGCTTGTCCGCCACAAAGCGGGCACGCCGCTCACTGAGGCTCTGGTTGTAGCGCGGATCACCGTAGCTGTCGGTATGACCACGCACACTGATTGAGACCTCGGGGTGCCGGATCAGGTAAGTGGCATGCTCGGCCAGGGTGCGCTGATCTTCGGCGTTGAGCTCCGCGCGATCGAAACCGAACCGGAACACCAGTTGAGCCGGCGTGGACTGCGCGCCAAGGGGCGGTTCAGTACCCGTTGGCACATCCGTGCTATCACCAGCCTCGGCAAGGCTGGCGAGGGCAGGCAGCGGTGGGGGATCCGACTCGGTCCGGGACTCGCTGCCGGGATCGGCCGGGACCGGCGCTGACGTGCCGCTCGCCGTTGCGGGCAACGACTCAACAGTACTGCCGGGGTCCGCGCCCGTCGGCTCCTCGCTGCGCAGGGCCATCTGCGCCGCCATGTTGGCGAGCGGATCGGGGGCGCTGGCCTCGGACTGCATTGCTGTGTCGACTGACGTCTCGGTGTCGGTGCTGGCGCAGCCGGCCATCAGCACCGGCGGCAACAACAGGGCTGCCAGATAAGCCGTGCAACGATTGGGTGTGTGGTATGTCATCGTTCTTGCTCCTCGCGGTTTGGCGCGTGTGGCGCACGAAATGTTCAACGAACGATGACGATTTAAGCGATCGCAGGTGGCAACGCGGCGACCAGAGTCGGGCGTTGCAGAGGCGAATTCGGGCGAAATGTGTCGCGGCGGGAGTAAGGGAAGGCCGCGTCGGCAAAACGTCTTCTGGGCTGAGCAGCGCGGCGTTGGTGCGCCGAGTCAGACCATACCCGCACGCTTGGACCCAGTGCCTTTGGAGAGAATACTCTTGTACCAATACATGGCTCGCTAGTGATTGCTTGAGCCACCACTGAGGAACGGACTCAAACTCCGCATGCAGCGGTCGCACGTCGGCGACATGGGCCAGTGCTTGCTGCCCTGCTACGCGCTCTCGTCTGAGGGGCCTATCCAGAAAAACGGGTTATGAGCCACCTCCCAAAGGTGGCCATCGGGGTCCTTGAAGTAGCCGCTGTACCCACCCCAGAAGACCTTCTGCGGGGTTTTGACCAAGGTTGCGCCAGCCGCGACGGCCTGCCTTACCACCTCGTCAACCTCCTGCTCTGAGCTGACATTGTGGGCGAGCGTAAAACCCTCAAAGCCCTCGCCTTGGGAGGAGACTGTGGCATCTTCCGCCAACGCCTCTCGGCCATACAACCCCAGCCACGTGCCGTTGAGACAGAAGAAAGCCACTTCGGGGGGCGATTCCATGCGGGGAAAACCCAGCCCCTTTTCATAGAACTCTCGGGCTGCAGCGAGATCGCGCACACCCAGAGTGATCATGCTGATTCTTGGCTTCATTGGTCGATGCTCCCTGCGTTGCCCACAAACCCTCGGCCGCTGGCCGCTGAAATGGACCGTTTTCTGTTTGCTCTAACTGCATCTCCAGCACCCCGCGAGGGCTGCGGACCGGCGGCTCACCGCTGCGTTGAGCCCGGCAAGTGGATATCAGCGCTTGGTTAGGACTCGACGTCATCCCCTTCCAGTTCGCGCAGGTCTTCGCGATAGGGATAGAGAGTCACCCGCATTTCTACATCCCAACTGGCCATCCGCGCCAGTTGCTCGGGCGTAAGCGCGACAGTCAATGGAGGCGCCTCAGAGCCGCCGTCAAAGCCGTAGTCAAATACTCGCAACCGGCACCTCCTGAACAATGCAACAAGATCTTCCGGCATTTGGTCCAGCACACCGAGGAAATGGTTGGTGCACGCTTGAAGTTCTTGACTCAACTCCCCGTCAAGCAGTGGTTCGGCGGCAAGCAAGAAGCCATCCGGAGTCTCGCCGTTGTAGAGCACGAATGCACAGTCCGAAAAATATTCAGCGAGCGGATCGAGACTCTCCGGCCCTTCCAGCGCGAGGTCTAGGTTAAGAAAGGCGGCGGGTTCCACGGTTTCCAGTCGCTGTCTAACGCAAATTCATAGCCGAGCTTTGTTTCTCGGGCCGACTTCGCGTGGGGTTCTCAGCGCGACAACAATGGTCCACCAAATGTTGGCCCACGTGACGTCGTCGCTAGGTGCCAAATCGGTAAACATATTTCTCAAGGTCACATACTTTACCGTTCGATATCTCTACACCTTCGCCCAGCAATAGCTCTACCTTCTTCTGCGTACCGAGTGCGTATTGTCCGACCGCTCCGCCGCTACGAATTACTCTATGACACGGTGTAGCAACTAAATCCGTATTCTTTGCCATCGCCGTGCCTACTGCCCGCCAGGCTCTTGTGCCCATGGCTCTTGCCATTTCCCTATAGGTCGTAACCATTCCCTCCGGGATCTGTCTAAGCAGCTCGTAGCACTTGTCGTTAAAGGCAGAATTCATTTTCATTCCGCTTCCTCCCTTGTTTCCTTCGCCTAGCGCTTGCCACACACGCCCGCGCTACAGAGTGGGGCGACACTGCTAGCGTGCTGAGCTAGGTTACCGGCAACTCTAGTTGATCTTTGCCAATTCTGCTTGCGCTGCGGCACCCTACATTTCCGCTGAGGGTTGCAGCATACTGATTCGGTTTCCCTCTGTATCCAGGAAGGAAACGTATTGCCCCACGCCTGGTATCGTCATAGGTTCCCCAAGCACCTTGCCGCCCGCGCGCGCAACCTTAGCCATCGAACTCAGGATGTCTTCGACTGCGATGACAACGGAGGGGTAGTGCGCCGGCCAGTCGGGATTGTTGCGATAGAATCCGCCGTCAATCGCGCCTGCCGGAGCGCCTGGCTTAACGTCGGCCTCGGCGGTGGTTACCAGAATGTAGTCACCCATTTGTTCCCCGAGAAACTGGGCCTTCCAACCGAATACTGATTCATAAAAGGTCGCTATTCGGTTGGGGTTGTCGTACGGCAATTCGAAATGAACTACGGGATCCATGTGCTGTTCCTCCTTCCCTGATTTTGTTCGTTCCGCGTCGAGCGCCAAGGCTCCCCCGCGACAGGGAGCCTAACTGGGTTGGTAGCCGGATGTAGTGCCTTGTTGTGCTTCTAACTCTTTTACAATTGCGAGGTTTCTGTCCCAGAACGGCTGCTCCAGTCGCTGGTAACCGATACGGTTGGCGTTCTTTGCATGGATCGCCAATACCCAAATGTGAGCCACTAATTCGAAATAGGGAATCGCTTCACACTCTGCGCGGCTGAGGGACCGCCTCTGCTGGTATCCGTCCAGGAACGCATTGACCAAGGTTCGTTTCATCCTATGCGAATGTAGGGAAGATGCGAACTTTCCTAGCTCGAAGGCTCTGGCGCCAAACCCGCATTGGTCAAAATCAAACAAGGTAATTTTCCCCTCGTCGGTGACATGAAAATTCGTCGTGTTCACATCACCAATGCATATACCGAACACACCTGCCAGTGCTCGGATGTCCGGCCAGTTCAGGCGAAGCCACTTGTGTAGTCGACCGATATATGCTTGCCCACGGGGGTCCAGGAACGGCGCTATGGCCTCGATCGATTCATCCACCAGATGGTGCATATCGAGATCCGGCCGTCTGTAATGCGTCACGAACGTGTCTGCTTTGTGGTGAACGTCCGCCACGGCTCGTCCGAGCAATATGCATTGCTGGGCTGAAATGCCAGCCGCCGGAGCGTTGCCTTCAGCGTAGTCGAACAAAGCGGCCATTCTCTCGCCTTCGGGGCTTTCGATACGAAAGCCCAGCTCACCGCCTGTTGTGCGCAGTGGCCAGGCGACTGGAGCATGCCTTTCGTGAAGGTAAGCCAGTAGCTCCAGCTCGAAGTAAACTTCCTCGGGCGAGCGCCAGTCATTTCTGTATATGCGAAGGATGTATCTTCCCCGCGCACCTTCGATGACGTAGTTGTCGTGCAAGCCCAGCACGTAGAACTTGCTGTGCAGCGGCTTCGCGAGATCGTAGTGAGCCTCCACAAACTCGCCTGCCGAACTAGCCGACAGTTGGGAGTAGGTGTAGGTCCTGCGATGCGCCATCGTTCTGGACCCAACAATAATGCTCAGCCGCGCGTGGTTTGCGTCGGCTGTATAGCCGCGTCAGATTCGCTAAGTCCGTGCCGAAGAAGTTCCTCTCGTACTACTAACAGTTCTTTAAATACATCCTCTGGAGGTTGGGATGCCAAAAGCGTGTCGACTGCATTGAGATGGGCAACTGTGAGAGCTTCCGCAGGCGATGCCCGGACATCCGGGGTAACCCCTATTCCCTCCCAGTTTGTATTTGTATAAGGATTAATAGCGCGGCCGGTAGAAATCCAGGCATAGAAGTTTCCGAAAACGGATACTTCCTCTCCAGGGTGTGCTCCCCCACCCGTTACTTCCCCAACAAGTAGCGCCTTCTTCAAGGCCTTCAAATTGTAGGCAAATTCCTCGGCTCCGGAGAACGTATTCTTGCTCATAAGTACGTAAACCGGTTTGTCGATTCCATAGCGAGGACCAAGAACTTCACGGTGCGTCCAGAACTCCTCTGTCCTATCTGTTGGCCGCCAATATAGTGAATTCAAATGAACGGGTTCTTCTGTAAACAGATAGCTCGTGAGGTAAGCGACCATTTCCGGGCTACCACCGCCATTCTTGCGTAGGTCGATTATCAGAGCATCCGTGTGGGCGAGAAATGTCATGGCAGCACACACAACAGCTTTCGCGGGTTCGCTAAGATCCACGAAAGCAGCGAGCTCAAGGTACCCGATATTGCCGGATAGTCTCTCCACACGACGGAACGCGTAGTTTGACCTTCTTAGGAACTCGTCACGCCTCTTACGCCTATCATCATCTGGACCCACCCTCTTGTCCGGGACGTAGTACACCCGAACATGTATATCCTTCAATATTTCATACAGTTGCTCCGTCAGAAGCGCAGCAAATGTCTCGGGCTCTTCTATTGACGCATAGTCGTCGTTGCTAAGTCTCTGTTCAAGCACTCCTCGCAAGCGTGCCGCAGCATCGGGGAACACGTATCTCGCGTCAAATTGTTCAAGAAGCGAACCGATGACTGATGCCGCGTTCCACTCCACCGTTTGATCTCTTTCTTGCTCGCTTTCGGACATGAGTGATAGAAGTCCCGTGCCTCGTTGTGTCAATAACGCGAATCTAACGGAGCTTCAGGGGGCCGCCCGCCGCAGGCGGGACGTCGCAGCCAGCGCAACGAGTGCTCTGTTGAGTGTGAACCTCAAGTCTTTCCCCCTATTAGCCAAAGCACTGCCAATCGCCCGCCGAACAATAAGTGGCTAATCCAAAGGCTGCCGCGTAGATTGCCCGGAATATATTTCTATGAGTGTTTCGCCAGGACGTCGGCAACGTGTGAAAGAACGCCAATAGGCCCGCCATTGACATGACAGCACCCAGTTTGATTAACAAACCCAGAGGGCTCACGTCATCCAGTCGAACGTTCTGCATGGCAGCAGGCTGCACGTATGCGGCATACAGGAGCATCGCGATCCCGGCAGTCCCTGCAGCTAGAAACCGCTCAACGATTCCGATGTGGCTCATCGCGTAAGCCCCGGCGCCTTTCGCACATGACGTCAGAGCTCAGCCGGTCGGCTGGAACGACGTCTCATGTAACTATCTTTCATTAGGTGGTATGTCTTTTATCCTTGCGGCAAACATTTTGTGTGCCTCAGGATCAATAGGTCTATATCTAACAGTTGTTGATGCTGGATCTTTGCCAAGATAATTGTCATTTCGTAAATTGGTTCTTGGTCTTATGGGTCTTGAGCAAAACCCACCGCCACAATTTGGGCACACATTCACCAAGATGTTTTCTACACAATCCCTGCAAAATGTGCACTCATATGTGCATATCATCGCCTCAGTCGAGTCGGGCGGTAATTCCTTATTACAGTTTTCACATGTTGGTCTTAATTCAAGCATGATCTAACCTTTATCTACCTACATAACGCCCGCCATAAGCCGCGCGAGGTACGAGCTTCGGTTTAATAGCATTGCTAATTGAAATTCTCACCTATGCACCAAGTAGTGGCAAATGCTTTATCTTTTTGTACCTCATAGCCATCTCTATGCAATGCCGTATTACTGTTTTGGGTAAATTCTTGTTTGTATGTAACACGATGGCGCGATTGCCCTCAAACTCCAAGACATCCGAATATAACTCGCGAAACGTATCTACGAGCTTCGTTTGACAATGAAAAAATAGACAATATTGATTCGGAGATTTGGATTTCCAGTCCATTCGTACGGGGCTACCGCCTTTGACTTGGTAGCTTGGCTCTCCCCACTTCAAACTCTCGTCTATTTCGCCCAGATTCAAATCTTCTACAACACTAAATACGAGTTCTCTTAACTCAAGAATAAGCGGCTTGATCTGCCTTGGATAACTATCAAATCTCTCCCTAACTTCAGCCTTCATTCCGGAATATCCCGTTCACCTAACACTTGGGGTCAGGCGCGGTGGTGAGTTAGCGCCGAGCTCGCCTGAAACCCCTTGTTCGGCAGCAAACTAGAAACCATACTCGCGCTCCACGCGACAAACGCGAACCCGAAACGCCTTGTACCAGTCTTTCGCTCGACTCTGAGCTTGACGATGGGCGATGTTCTCTTTCCACGCATTGATAGCCTCAGGTGTGGACCAATAGGAAACTGAGATTCCGATTTCTTGCCGTGCCGTCTCGAAGCCCAAAAAGCCGGGCTGTCTTGAAGCGAGATCTAGCATTTGTCGTGCTGTCGCACCATAGTCGTTGTCGCCTTCGGTTCTAACCGAAGTAAAGATAACGGCGTAGTATGGTGGTTGTGATGTTGCTGCTGTTGTTGCCATTCACATTCCCTTGTCTGCCCAGCAGTTGAGCGCATGGCCATGGCCGTGATGTCTTGCGGCCATGGCTTGATAACACTTCTCGATGCAGCTTCTATATCAGCACATATGTTCCGGGTTGAGAACCATGTTTGCCCCAACCAAGTAATCTGGGTATTCGCGGTGCCGCGCAGGCGTGATAACACCTTTAGAAAATCACGAGGCTCTAATGTGGTGTGGGTGGGCACCGTATCGCGTCGCGCTCTTAGTCACGGGCTACATGGGGCCGTGGCGCTCTCCGTTACGCGGAACCCGCCCTTAGTTGGTCAGGCGTTCTTCTCCAGATACTCTATTGTCAAACCAGCCACTTTCGGCACGCCCACATTGAGGTGAAGTGGGTAGTCCTCCACTCTTCCGGTTCGCACATAACCTCTACGCTCATAGTACGAAATAAGTTCAGGCCGTTGTGATACTACAACCATCACGTATTTACCAGCGCCCAGCACTTCGGATGAGAACTTCTCGGCTTGCGCCAGAACCGCCTTACCTAACCCCGCCCCTTGAAGCTCTGGCTGCACGGCGAACAAACCGATATAGGCAGCCTCCTCAATGCGTTCTATGGCTATGCATGCAACGAGTTCATCGTCCTCAACCGCGACGAGCAAGTGGGCGTCTGGATCGAGCATGATTGATGCGATTTCAGCTGGCGTGGTTCTATCGCCATCCACGATATCGCTTTCTCGTGTCCAGCCTGTTTCGCCACGATAGGCCGAATTCACAAGGACGCATATCTCCGCAACCTGTTCTGGCCTTGCTTCGTGTAGTCTGGGTTTCATTGCCGCGTCCTTCCAGTTCGGGAGCACTCTTACGAGCAGGTGACGATTGCTGCGCCGTGTCTAGGTCGGGCCGAACCCGATCACGCGCTTGAACGGGCCAAGGTTACGACGAAGCTCACGCCGGTACCGCCGCTGCGGTTGTGAGCGTCGATACGACCACCGTGATAGTCGGCAATCAAGCGCGCAATGTATAAACCAAGCCCCAGATGTGGCGCATCACCGCGTTCGCTTCGCAGCGACACCATTGAGTCGAACAATCTGCCCTGCATCTCAGCGGGCAGTTGTGGCCCCTCATTGGCGACCGAAACGCTGACCTCGTCTTCCGTAGCATCCATAGTCAATTCGATCGGGGTCCCCGGCGGGGCGAAATCCAGCGCATTCTCGACGAGCTTG
>Ga0209536_100001206_pt1 | contig 42822 bp, 40 predicted proteins | sample DeeMarSeWOR28_12_FD_187461 | JGI IMG/M metagenome (GOLD analysis project Ga0209536, IMG submission 187461) | Marine sediment microbial communities from White Oak River estuary, North Carolina - WOR-2-8_12 (SPAdes) (version 2) | ecosystem: Environmental > Aquatic > Marine > Intertidal zone >...
ATGGTAATGACCATCACCGCAATGCCTTCCAGGAAGCAGCCGAGAACGATCAGCACAAAGACAACGATGATCAACAACACGTACTTGTTTTCCGTAACCGTGGTCAGGCCTGAAATCACCTGTTCCGGAATGCTTTGGTGGATCATCAGCCAGCCGAAGAAACCGGCGGTGGCGATGATGAACAGAACGCGTACGCTTTGTTTGATGGATTCCCAAACGATTTCGGGAATGTCCTTCAGTTTAATTTCCTTATAGACAAAACAGCCGATGACGAAGGCATAGATCGATGCAACAACGGCCGCTTCGGTCGGTGTGAAAATACCGCCCAAAATGCCGCCGATGATGATGATCGGCATGAGCATCGCAAGGAACGATTCGGTAAACGTTTTCCAGATAAGGCCGAACGATGGTCTCCGGTCCGTGGGATAATTGCGCTTTTTGGCAACGAAATAAACGGCGATCATGAGCGCCAGGCCCATGAGCAATCCCGGAACAAATCCGGCCATGAACAACTTGACGATGGAAACGCCGGTGATGGAACCGTAAATGACAAAAGCAATAGAAGGGGGCACGACAGGTCCAATCGTTGACGAGGCAGCCGTAATGGCGGCCGAAAATTCCTTGTCGTAACCGTTTTCGGTCATCGCCTTCATTTCGACGAGCCCGAGACCTGCGGCATCGGCGACGGCCGCGCCCGACATGCCGGAAAAAATCATACTGGCGACCACGTTGACGTGGCCGAGGCCACCACGGATATGACCGACCAGCGCACGGGCGAAATCAAAGACCCGCTGCGTAATACCGCCGTAATTCATCAAATTACCGGCCAGGATAAAAAAGGGGATGGCCAGGAGGGTGAATCCTGTAGTGGCCACGTACATGCGTTGCGCCATCATCGGCAACACGAACGCCTCACCCAACAAAATGAAGGTTCCCGCCGCAGTCAGGCCCATGGCCGCGAAAATCGGCACACCGAGCATCACCATGCCCACAAGTGCAACGAAAATAACCAAAGTTAACATGTTCCAAACCCTACCCCGAGCCGGTTAGCGAGCTGGAGCCGATGCCGCCTTCGATGACATCGGCCCCAAATCAGTGGTAACGTGCATGACCCTTATGGGGTTTCTTCCACCATCTTCAGGAACTTGGCGACGTTGTCTTTACCCGCATATTCGCCTATGGCGTCATAGGCATATTGCATTTGAGCCTTGAACGCGGCGCGGTCGGGTGAGGTCACTTTCATGCCTTTGCCTTTGAGCTGTTCGATGAGATTGTCATTTTCGGCAAGCTGTTTTTCACGGAACCATTGACCGGCTTTTTGGGCTTCTTCCTTGAGGATGGCCTGCTGGTCGGCGGAAAGCTTGGACCAGGTCTTCTTGGAAGCAACAGCCATCATGGAGTTATAGACGTGGTAAGTCAGCGCGAGGTGAGGCTGAACTTCATAAAGCTTGTAGTGGTAGATGACGGAAAGCGGGTTTTCCTGGCCGTCGACGACGCCTTGTTTCAACGCCATCGGAAGTTCTTTAAAGTTAATGGCTTGAACCAAGGCACCGGCCGATTCCATCGTCTTTTGAAGTTGGATTTCGCCGGGGGTGCGAATTTTCAATCCCTTGACGTCGGCGGGAGTAAACACCGGGCGCTTGTTGTTGGTCAGGTTGCGGAAACCCCATTCCCAGTTGGCGAGGTGCACGAGGCCCAGCGTGTCAAACTTCGGCGCAATCCATTCGGCAAACGGTCCGTCGAGAACGCGCCAGGCGTGTTTGGTGTCTTTGTAAACGAACGGAAGCATGACGACGGCGAAGGGCTTGTCGCCTTTTTCGCCGTACTTGTCGAGCATCGGTTGGGTCGGCAGGCTGAGATCGACCACACCGTTCATCTGCTGTTCGAGGACTTCGTTGCCGTCGCCGAGTTGGTTGGCGGGATAGATTTTGATTTTGACTTCACCCTTGGTGCGTTCTTCAACGGCCTTGGCCATCATCAAAGCGGCTTGATGCGCGGGATGGGATTCCGGGGCATAGTGGCCAAGTTTCAGTTCCAGGGCCATGGCTGCTCCAGCGAACATGAATACCAGAACTGCCGACAAAAATCCGATCGTAACTTTTTTCAAATTCATGATTCCTACCTCCTGATGTTTGACCATTGTTATCGAAAAATGCCAATCCAAATGCATAAACCCATTTGAACCGCACCTGATCCACCATGAATCTTGATCAAATGAGTGGAGCAATACCTGGCAATTTATTTTTGCCAGTCAAACGTTACCGAAGATCAGCCATTTCAACGGCATCCATATCGCTAAAAACCTGATTCTCGCCGATCATGCCCCAGATAAATGAATAGCTGCCAGTCCCCGCGCCGGCATGGATGGACCAGTTCGGCGATATGACCGCCTCTTCGTTTCGAACGACGATGTGCCGGGTTTCATCTGGCTGTCCCATCAGGTGAAAGAGAACGCTGTCTCCGGGCAGATCGAAGTAAAAATAGACTTCCATCCGCCGACCGTGGGTATGGCAGGGCATACTGTTCCAGACACTTCCGCTCTGAACGGTGGTCATTCCCATGCACAGCTGGCAGCTTTTGGCCCCGTCGGGATGAATGTATTTTCTCAACGTCCGGACATTGGATTGCTCCGGTGTGCCGAGCTCGACGGTTTCAGCATCACCCGGATCGATCTTTTCGGTGGGCAGCGTCTGATGGGCCGGAGCGCTGAGCACGTAAAAATGTGCCGGTTTCGCAGGGTCCAGGCTGGCAAAGGTGACGTTTTTCGCACCTTTGCCGATGTACAGGCCCTCGGTGCGGGCCAGGGAGTAGTCGCTGCCGTCAACCGTGATTTTTCCTTCGGGACCGACGTTGATTACTCCCATCTCCCTTCTCTCCAGGAAAAACTGCGTTCCCAGCTCCTTGTGGGCCGTCAGCTCAAGGGGCTTGACCGGGCAAACCCCGCCGGCAACCATCCGGTCGTAAAAGCTGTAGGCGAGGGAGATCTCATCCGGCTCGAAGAGATTTTGGATCAGAAATTCCTGCCGGATTCTATCCGTGTTGTAAACCTTGAACTCTTGCGGATGGCTGGTTTCTCTCATCTCGATTTTCATGGGTTTTTCCTCCTTGCATTCGGGGCTGCAGGCAGCTGCGGCTTGCAGCCTGCAACGGATCGTAAGATCGTTGCGGGATCACGGGCGTATTTCCCCAAAACCACCGGTGACCCCAAGCAGCTTTTGCCCTCGGGTATCTTATGATAGTGTTCACTGCGGATATCCGAGCTTCCGGGATATGTTCAGTGCCGTCTCGACGACCCGGTCCTTGAGTGTGGTTTCCAGTTTGGATTTTTCGGATCGAAGCGCGGGAACCGATATGCTGATGGCCGCGATCACCGCCCCTCTTTCATTACGGATCGGCGCCGCCACACACCGGATGCCGATTTCATTTTCTTCGTTGTCGAGCGCGTACCCCTGAGCGAACACTTTTTTCAGGTGCGCGCGGAGTCGCTCCACCTCCGTGATCGTGTTTCGGGTCCTTTCGGCAAGTCCTTTATGGCTAATGACTTCATCAAAAGCCGCGTCCGAAAGATGGGCGAGCAGCACCTTTCCCACCGCACTGCAGTGAGCCGGCAAGCGCGAGCCCAGCATGGAAACCATTCGCAGACCGCTACGGTGCTCGCTGGAGTCGACCTTGTCGATGTAAAGCGCCTCGTTGCGGTCCAGTATGACCATATGCACCGTCTCTTTGGTCCGCTCGGCGAGATGAATCAGGAATGGCCTGGCCACGGCCCTGAAGTCGAGATGCCCGAGGAGTCGGTTGCCGAGTTCGACGAGCTTGAAACCGAGTTGGTAGTTTTTGGTTACCGGGTCCTGACGGACGTAATCAAAGTAGGCCAGCGATGAAAGCAGGCGATGGCTGGTTCCCTTGGGAAACCCGGTTTTTTCGGAAAGCTCCCCCACACTGATGCCATTGGGCGCCATGCCGAGGATGTCGAATATGAGCGCGACCCTTTCAATGGTCTGCACGAGATTGTTCGGTTTTGATCGATTGGGGGGCATAATGGATACCGGCGATGCAACCGACAATATTTCGTAATGCGAAATGCTATTTCTTATTACGAATCAATCCCGCTGGTTGTCAAGGATTTTTTTCCCGGACTTCCATTTTTGGGGCCACCCTCCTGCTGCTGACCAATTTTCCCTTGACAACCACAAAATGGTTGCAGTATGCATAGGTGATATTTCACATTGCGAAACGCTATTCCTTAATACGAACCAGCTTCGGGCTTCCGTCCGCCCAAAGACTGGCGTCGGCCGAACATGCTTGCGGATTCCCCCGGGTCCGGATGTTGGATATTCCGAAATTCAGGGCAAGACTCTTCACATAATTGCCATTCACCACCAAAGTAACATTTTTTTGTGTAACGAATTTTTTATGGCGTCGCGCATGGCCCAGATCGCTCTTGTCGATGTGCTTTTCGCTGCTGTAGCCATCAAAAATTTCGAGGGTGCGCAAGCGAGGCTGGAAAAAAAAGAAGCGCTCCCTGATCGACAAACGATTCTGATTTGCATCGACACAGCCTGCGCCATTATTGCCGGAGGGATAGCAAATGAAACTCGGCCGTGTTGAAAACGATGGATCGGTTTTCCTGGCGGCATTCGAAGGCGATCGTGTCGTCGATCTGAATGCCGTCTGCCGACAGATGCTTGCAGACAGAGGCGCGGCGGATCCGGCCGGAAAAGCGAATGCGCTGATTCCACCGGACCCGATTGATTTCATCACGGGCGGTTCGGTCAGCCTGTCTGCCGCACGGGAAGTGCTCGACTATGCCGGCAAACGGAATTTCTCCTTCGAAGGCGCTGTTTTCTTCCAGTCCGCGGTTACATTCAGGGCTTCCCACCGGCCGCCGAAAATTGTCTGCACCGGCACCAACTACGAAGACTACCGCAAACTAATCGGCATCGAATATTCGCCGGTACCGCTGGTGTTTCTCAAATCTCCTTCTGCCGTCATCGGCCACGAAGAAACCATTCAAATTCCCGTCGGCTACGGCATCATCTACCACGAATGGGAATTTTCCTGCGTGATCTCCAAACGGTGCCGGAACGTACCTGCCGAGCATGCAGGAGAGGTCATCTTCGGATACACCATCGTCAACGACATTACCGGACGATCCCTGGAAGCCAACAACCGGGAGTTTCAACCGTGGGGCAAGAACATGGATACCTTCGCCCCCATGGGTCCGTGGATCGTTACTCCGGACGAAATGCCGCCCGATATCTACAACCTGAAAACCCTGCGCCGGCGAAACGGTAAGGTGGAGTGCGAATCGAACACCTCCAACATGCGACTTGGATTCGGGGAAATCATCGAGTTCGTAACCAACTTCTGGACCCTGGAACCCGGAGACGTTGTCACCACGGCCACGCCTCCTGCCGGGCCGTTTGAGCCCGGAGACATACTGGAAGCGGAAATTGAAGGCATCGGAGTCCTTCGCAATCCGGTTGAAGGCGTCGAAGTCGATCCGAAGTATGCCCGCCTTATCAACTTACAGGAAATCGTGTAAAGCGGTATTTCCCGAAAAAGCGCAGTTGACCGCTGCGCTGTGTCTATCCGTAAACCACAACGAAGGAGGAAAAGACATGCTGGCGAAAAGGAATCTTGTGTTGGTAGCGACAATCGCGGCCCTGGCGATCGTTCTCACTGCCGGGTCTGCACCGGCTGCATCATTTCCCGAAAAGGACATCACGCTGATCTGTCCGTGGTCGGCCGGCGGCGGAACGGATACCATTTCAAGGGCCCTGGTAAAAAACGCCAAAAAGTATTTCGGCGTCAACGTGAACGTGGTCAACAAGACCGGCGGAATGGGCGCTGTGGGTATGGGCGCGGCATCAACCGCAAGGCCCGATGGTTACACCGTCGGCATGATCACCTTTCAGCTGAGCACCTTTCAGTCAATGGGACTGGCCAAGCTGTCCTATCGGGACTACAACCTGATTCAGCTCGTCAACCAGAGCCCGGCGGCGATTTCGGTTGCGGCCGATTCAAAATGGAAAACGCTCAAGCAATTGATGGATTATGCCAAGCAAAATCCGGGCATCGTCACAGTGGGACACAGCGGCGCGGGCGGCGGCTGGCATCTGGCCATCGCATCTATCGCGGTGAAAAACGACATCAAATTCAATTACGTGCCCTTCGACGGTGCGGCGCCAACCCGCACGGCCCTGATCGGCAACCACATCGACTGTGCCACCACCGGTATCGACGAAATGCTGCAACTCTACCAGGCCGGCCAGGTGCGCATCCTGGCCGTAAACAACACCAGCCGCCATGCCCTGTTTCCGGATGTGCCCACCATGGAAGAAGCCGGATTCCCCAACCCGACGCCCATCCTCGATTGGCGGGGTCTGGGGGCACCCAAGGGTGTCCCGGCAGATCGCATGGAGGTCCTGGTCAAAGGATTCAAGGGTTGCTTTGACGATCCTGAATTTCGGGCCCTGGCCGACAAACTCGGACTGCCGCTGGTCTATGAGGACCCGAAGGGATTCGAGAAGTTCCTGCAAGGCATGGAAGAGACCCTGGTTCCCGCTCTCCAGTCGGTGGATCTGTACAAGCCCATGAAATAACCAACCTTTCCGGAAGCGGCCTCCGCGCCGCTTCCGGGCAGCTCACTTCGGAGTCTGGATCGTGAAAAAAGCGGACATCGGGACGGGAATCGGCTTGATCGTATTCAGCGTGTGGCTGTTCTGGTACGCCAGTTCGTACAGCAAGGCCACCATTTACTATTACGGCCCCAATTTCTTCCCGCAGGTACTGGCTATCGCGATGGGTATCTGCGCTGTCATCCTGATCGTCAAAGCGCTGCAGGGTAAAAGCCTCGAAGCGTCGAGCCGCATCGATTTTAAGGGATTTATACGGATGCTCATCGCGATCGGTATCTGCATCGGTTACCTGCTTCTGATGCAACTGATCGGCTTTGCCATGGGGACCGTGGTGTTTCTCTTCACCCTGATGGTGTTCATCGGTCAGAAAGGGCTGTTGAAAAGGATCTGCAGCTCAGTGGCTGTGGCGCTGATCGTATGGGCGATTTTCCGGTATTTTCTGATCATCCCGCTACCCACCGGGATTCTACCATTCACGTTCTAACCGGTTTGTCCCTGGGGGCCGATTAAAGGAACGATAAATGGATTTTGCACTGCTGACAAAGGCCTTTGGCACGGTGATGCTCACGCCGATCAATTTCGTATTCGTCTTTATCGGTATCACCGCCGGCATCATCGTAGGCGCGCTGCCCGGGTTGACCGCCACCATGGGGTGCGCCCTGCTGATCCCCTTCACTTTCGGCCTGCCGCCGATCCAGGGTCTGCTGATGCTCATCGGCATTTTCTGCGGCGGCATCTATGGCGGCTCCATTTCCGGCATCCTGATCCGTACGCCCGGCACACCGGCCGCTGCAGCGACCTTGCTGGACGGCTACCCGCTCGCCCAGAAGGGTCTGGCCGGAAAAGCCATCGGCATCGGCACGGTGGCCTCATTCGTGGGGGGTACCACCGGTGCGCTGGTCATGACATTTTTATCGCCGCAGATTGCCAAGATCGGATTGAAGTTCGGCCCGCCCGAGTTCTGTGCGCTGGCAATTTTTGGCCTCGGTATGATCATCACCATCTCCGGGCGCTCTCTGCTGAAGGGAATCATATCCGCATTGTTTGGCCTGATGATCACCGTCATCGGATTCGATCCTCTCTCGGGAGTTCCCCGTTTTACCTTCGGCTCCGAGAACCTGCTGGGAGGGGTGACGTTTATTCCAGCGCTTATCGGACTTTTCGGATACGCCCAGGTGTTTCGAAACATTGAAAAAATTACCACCCTGCCACCGGTGGAAACCCGGGTAGAGAAAATTCTCCCAAAACTCAGCGAGATTTTTTCCAACCTGAAAACCATGTTGAAATCAGCGGTAATGGGAACTTTCATCGGCAGCATCCCGGGTACCGGCTGCGACGTGGCCGCCTTCATCACCTACGGAGAAGCCAAGCGCTCGTCCAAACACCCTGAAAAGTTCGGGACCGGTATACTGGAAGGGGTGGCAGCACCCGAAGCCGGCAACAACGCTGCAACCGGTGGAGCGATGATCCCCATGCTCACCCTGGGCGTGCCCGGCGACGCTGTCACCGCCGTGCTGCTGGGCGCCCTCACCATTCACGGCATGCAGCCCGGGCCGATGCTCTTCCGAGACCACCTGGACGTGGTTTATCCGATTTTTGCCGGCATGATTATGGCCCAGGTGGTTCTGTTGATCGTAGGGCTGTCGGGCGCCAGGGTATTTGCAAAGCTGATCACGGTAGACCGAAAAATCCTGACCCCGGTTATATTCTTCCTATGTGTCGTCGGCTCCTACGCCATGCGCTTCAGCTTTTTCGATGTGGGGTTGTCTTTGATCATCGGAATCATCGCCTATTTTATGGAATACTACGACTACCCGGTCTCGCCGATTCTGCTGGCGCTGATTTTAGGTCCGATGGCCGAGCAGAATTTGCGGCGCTCGCTGATCATCTCCCATGGGGACCCCACCGTATTTTTCACCCGGCCGATCAGCGCCGCGTTCATTTTACTGGCCATCGTGGTGATCGTTTCCTCATACTATCGAATCAAAAAATCGATGGAGCGGGAGCAGGAAAACCTGTTCGCCGCCGATCAGCAGGACGATCAATAACCGCAGGAAGGAGCAGGAGTGCACAGCATTGAATGGAACCTGCCGGCACAAAAGAAGACCGATGATCGGAAGGCGGCATCGGGATTTACCTGCGTTTCTCGGCCGTCGGAATCGGCGCCGATAAAATCGAGTAAATGACCGCTGACATCCTCTGCAGGTGCGGCACGCTGGAAGCAAGCAGATCCCTGGAGCGCGCCCGATGAGTCGCACAGAAGTGCTTTCGGTTTTGCGAGCATCGCTGTGATGGCACCACAGGGTAAAAGCAATGACAAGAAGCAATAACCTCGCTGCTGCCATATGTGAAGCTGAGCTGATTTTTTCCCTGCCGAAGGAAACAGCTGCAGCCACGGCCGATCGGATTCGGGAGTTGATTGGCCGAGGCAAACGCGTGGTCAGCGTTCCCGTAAACGGGCCGGAAACAGCCGATCGGATCGCAGCGGCGGTAACGACCGCAAAGGGCAGCGCGCTGATCGGAGTTGCCGGCGTAACCGATTCGCATACCGCCCGGGCGGCAATCCTTGCAGGCGTCGATTTTATTTCCACGCCCTTCCTGGACACCGATACCGTGCACCTGTGCCACCGCTACGGAAAACTCTGCATCCCCGGTGCGCTGTCGGCCACCGAAGTGCTCCAGGCGGTTGAAAGCGGCTGTGACCTGGTGGGACTGTGCCCGGCACAGCTGTTCGGCCCGAAGCTGCTCAAGGCCGTCAGGGGCCCTTTGCCCCAGGCGAATCTGGTACCATCCGGCGGGATTGGACAGGAAGAGGCCTCGGTTTGGATACAGGCAGGCGCCGCGGCTGTGGAAGTTGAACTTGCGGAAGGACCGGTGGCGGCGGAGCGGTAAATCAAGAAATTCGGTCCCTTCGACCAGCTCGGCAGAAAAGCAGATATGAAGTACCATAGAACGGCTTGTCTCGGGGCTGCGGGAGCCGGGCGGAAGGTATTCCGCCCAACCTGCAGGGGGAACCATAATGGTTGATGTCGTGACATTGGGAGAGACCATGCTTCGCCTGTCGCCGGTGAGTGTGTCCACGCTCGAAGAGGCCCAGCAGCTTCAGGTGGACGTCGCCGGCGCCGAATCGAATGTGGCAGCCGGTCTGGCCAGAATGGGGCTGTGCGCCGGCTGGATATCGAAACTGGTCGATAACGCTGTCGGGCGGCTGATCGCCAGGCGCATCGGATGGCACGGGGTGGACATCAGCCGCATCGTCTGGGCAGAACGCGGACGAAACGGCTTGTACTACCTGGAGCCCGGCGTCGATCCCCGGTCTACCAAACTGATCTATGACCGGGCCGGTTCGGCATTCACCACCCTGCGCTCCGACCAGCTGGACTGGCAATACATCCGTCAGGCCCAGCTGATTCACCTGAGCGGTATCACCCCTGCACTGGGAAAACTCAGCCGGGATCTGACCTTACAAGTGATCGATGAGGCCAAACGGTCCGGCATCCTTGTTTCCATCGACATCAATTATCGCAACAAACTCTGGTCGGCCCGCAGGGCGAAAAAGATCCTGTCTCCGCTCGCTGCGCTGGCCGATATTCTGATCTGCTCCATTCGGGACGCTGCCACCGTGTTCGGTATGAATTCCGAAAATCCCGAAAAGGTGGCTGCCGAAATGCAACACACCTTCGGTTGTCCGACCGTGGTCATCACCCTCGGCGATGGAGGCGCCCTGGCCCGCAGCAATGGCACTGTCGAGTATCAGGGCGCATACGCCGCAGACATCGTCGACCGGATCGGCCGGGGCGACTGCTTTTCGGCCGGCTTTCTGTACGGCTTTTTACGGGAAGACGTTCCGGCGGCATTGAAATACGGCAATGCCATGGCGGCGTTGAATCAGACCACCCGTGGAGATTTTTTCTGGTGCGACAAACAGGATGTCGAAGCGTTGATATCGGGAGAAAGATCAGCGGTTCAGCGGTGAACGGGTGAAAAAAGGCCATCAGCAAGAGGTGTTGAAAGCCATCTGGCAAACGGGCCTGATCGCCATATTGCGGGGAATCGATTCCGGCTCGATCTTGCCGGTGGTCGAAATCCTGAAAAACGCAGGCGTTCAGCTGGTGGAGGTCACCCTGGACACACCGGACGCGCTGATCTCCATCGGGAAACTTTCGAAGCAGTTCGGTGCCAGCCTGTTCGTTGGCGCGGGCACCGTCCTGGACCGGGAAACCGCACAAGCAGCCATCGACGAGGGCGCTCGGTTCGTCCTGGCACCGACCCTGTCGCCGGAAGTTATCGAAAGCTGCCAGAAAATGGACGTGCTGCCGATACCCGGGGTGTTCACGCCGGGCGAGATCCATCAGGCGCAGCGTGCGGGAGCAGAGATCGTAAAAATTTTTCCCGCCAGTATCCTGGGCACATCGTATATAACAGAGATACGGCGAATGTTTCCCGTCCTGGACATATTGGCGGTTGGCGGAATCGATCTCACAAATGCTGCCGATTTCATCCGCTCCGGTGCCGCAGGGCTCGGTATCGGAAGCCAGCTGGCTGCGCCCGACATGGCCGACCCGAAAAACCGCCGGTTGTTGAATGCCAGGGCCGTTGACTACCTTGACGCGGTCCGCTCGGCCCGATAGGTGTGCGTTGCAGGGTGTCGTCAATCGAAACTAACCTTTACCGGGGGGGATCAGCACACGATGGCTTTGATCACCATTACGCGAAAAACAGGAAGCGGTGGGCATGAGATAGCAGAGCGGGTTGCGAAAAGGCTGTCCGTAGAGCTTTACGATGACAAAAAGTTGCAGGATGAGGCCCTGAAGCTCGGCATCTGTCGTGACGACATCAAGGGGATGGACGAAAAAGCCCCGGGATTTTTCGATCAGATTTTAAGCCGAAAACCGGAAATGTACCGGGAACTGATGGAGGCGGTCGTCTACGAAGTCTCCCGTCGGGGGGAGGGAGTGATTGTCGGACACGGGAGCCAGATCCTGCTGCAGGACTTTCATTGTGCGTTACATGTCTTCATCCACGCAGCCGACGACCTTCGTATTCAGCGGTTTATGGAAACCGGGCAGCTGAGTCGTGAGGCAGCCGAAAAACTGATTCGCAAAAACGACAACGAGCGTGAAGGTTATTTCCGGTATGCCTTTCAGCTCGACATGAAGGATCCTGCCTTGTACGACCTGATTATCAACACCGGCAAAATCGTCCCGGAGCTAGCCGCCGGGGTCATTGTCGACACGGTTCGATCCGAGCAAATTAACGAGTGCGGAATCGATGCTCTCCGGGCGATGGAAAATCTCACCCTCGGTAAAAAAATAATGGCCGCTTTGCTGAAGAATCACATCAACACTTCCATGTTGTACATCGAAGTAGGTCAAGAAGGTGTTGCCGTGATCCGGGGGCATGCCAACTCTCGTGAACAGAAAAAGCGCCTGGTATCGATCGTCGAGTCGGTGCCGGGTGTCACGCAGGTGCGTGCCGATATTTCGGGACCATATCAGGACTACTCGTAGGGCTGCAAATCGCAAAGAAAGGCGGCATGGTTTTAGACACATTAAAGAATCGTCACCGCTACCGCTCCCTTCATCCCGGATTCAAAGCCGGTTTCGAAATTTTACGGCATCACCCCCAGGCCAATCTTACACCGGGTCTTTCGACATCGACGGGGATAGATTGTACGCCCTGGGGGTTGCCACTGCCGGTAGCGGCAGAAACGGTGCATCTTTCGAAACCCACAGCAAATATATCGAGATCCAGTACACTGTCTCGGGATGTGATTTCCTCGGTTGGAGCGACAAGTCCGCCTGCAACCCGGATGACGGCGCATGTGACAGCGAAAAAGACATCGAGTTTTTCACCGATCGGCCCCGGTGGCGGCTGCCCATTGCCGAGAGTCGATTTACGATATTTTTCCCGCAAGGCGCTCATGCCCCGCTGGGCGCCGACGAATTCGTCCACAAGGTGGTGGTAACGGTGGCGGTGAATTGGGGCGGCGCCTTGAAGTTTGCAGAATACCTTATAAGATGTTGGATGAAATGACAGCGGCAGGTGTTCAAGAAAACAGCTGCCATGCAGCCGGATGCCGATCTCGTCAACGGGACGGTTGTCGATTTTCTCCCTTGCCTATTCCCCCCGGGCGGGTGCAACGATCAGGCAACCGGCTTGGCAAAGACGCCGGTAATTTGGCTTCTGTCACCATTGATAACGGGAGTGTGCAATGAGATCAAAACGTTTCGAGCAGCTGGATGAACGACCCGTAAACCAGGAAACCTTCATCCATCCCTGGCCGGAAGTGGGCATGATCGCCACCGACAGCCCATCGGACCCCGAACCCGGTTTGAGGGTCGAGGCCGGAAGAATTGTTGAAATCGACGGGGTGCAGCGAAAAGATTTCGATCTGATCGATTATTTCATCGCCGAGCACGCCCTGGATGCGGAAGCAGGCCCAGAAGTAATGGCCACTCCATCGCTGGAGATCGCCCGGATGCTGGTGGACATCAACGTAACCCGACGACAAATGCTGTCGGTCACGGCAGGGTGCACTCCGGCCAAACTGGTGGATATCATCCGGCAGATGAACGTATTGGAAATGATGATGGGGCTTGCAAAGATGCGGGCACGCCGTCAGCCTGCCAACCAGGCTCACGTCACCAACCGCAAGGAGCACCCGGCCCTGCTGGCAGCCGATGCCGCCGAGGCGGCTTTGCGGGGCTTCAGCGAAATCGAAACCACGATCGGGGTTACGCGGTATGCCCCTCTTAACGCCCTGTCAATTCTGGTTGGCTCACAGACCGCCCGCGGCGGGGTCCTGACCCAGTGTGCCGTGGAAGAGGCCACGAATCTTCGGCTTGGTCTCAAAGGCTTGACCACCTACTCGGAAACGCTGTCAGTCTACGGTACTGAAAAAACGTTTGTGGACGGCGATGACACCCCTTGGTCCAAGGCCTTTCTGGGTGCCGCTTACGCCAGCAGGGGCGTCAAGACCCGCTATACGTCCGGAACCGGAGCTGCCGCACTGATGGGCCATTCCGAGGGCAAATCGATGCTCTACCTCGAAGCTCGCTGTCTGCTGGTCACCCGCGGCGCCGGAAGCCAGGGCACGCAGAATGGTTCCATCAGCTGCATCGCACTGCCCGGATCTCTTCCGGGGGGCTTTCGATCCGTACTGGCGGAAAACCTGATCGCAGCCATGCTCGGCCTTGAAGTGGCCTCCGGCAACGACGCCGTCTCTTCGCATTCTGAAATGCGCAAGAGCGCAAAATTGATGCTGCAGTTCATCCCCGGAACCGACTTCATCACCTCCGGCTACGGCGCCATCCCGCGCTATGACAACATGTTCGGCGGAGGCAACTTCGATGTAAGCGAACTTGATGACTGGTATGCCCTCCAACGGGATCTGCAGGTGGATGGCGGGATTGTTCCCGTTCAGGAACAGGAGGTTCTTCGCGTGCGGGAGCGCGCCGTGCGAGCGCTGCAGAACGTTTTCAACCGCCTGGGATTTCCTCCCATCACCGAGTCCGAGGTTGCCAAGGCAGTGCCGGCCTACAGCAGCCAGGATTTGCCGGATCGCGACCGGGTGGCGGACATCGAAGCAGCCCAGCAGCTCCTCCACGGGCCACTGACCGTTCTGGATGTCATAGAGGCCCTGGAAACCTCCGGCTACAAAGACGTTGCAGCCAATATTCTGGAACTGCAACGGCAGCGGGTGCTGGGAGACTACCTGCAGCCATCGGCCATATTCGACGAGGATTTCAAGGTGATCAGCGCTATCACCGATCCGAACGATTACCGGGGACCTGGGACGGGATATCGGCTGGAGGGCGAGCGATGGGCCCGCTTGCAGGACATCCCCCGGGCATGGGATCCGCGATCCTTTTTGAAGGAACTTCAGGACGAGAAGGCGTCCGAATGGCTGGAGGAAGTCGGACCGGCCGCAACCGGACAGCAGCCGGAGGTCGTCGTTGCCGTCGACCCGGCGTTCGGTAACGGCATCTCCCGCAATATTGCCGGTCTCGACCTGCGGGAGATCTTGGAGTCGGTAATTACCGGGGTGCGGGAAGAGGGCGTGCCGGTACGCTTGGTGAGGGTTCACCACACCTCCGACCTTGCCTTTGTCGGTCATGCCGGCGCCAAACTAAGCGGGTCGGGGGTATCTGTGGGCATCCAGTCCAAGGGGACCACTGTGATTCATCACCGCGATCTGGACCCCCTCGAAAACCTGGAGCTTTTCCCCCAGGCGCCCAATCTGGATCTGGAACTGTACCACCGGATCGGCCGCAATGCCGCCATTTACGCAACCGGCCGGCCAGCCGCTCCGGTAACCGTCAAAATCGACAACACGGTCCGGCTGCGCCTGATCGTGCAGACCACTTTGATGCAGTGTCTTGCCACCCGAAAGGTAGATCAAGGTGCTGCCCCCACGGAATTGCGGTTGAAACAAAGAGGGTAACCGACATGGATGAAAAAGAGACACGTACGCTCAGTGGAAAAAAGCTTGAAGAGCTGCGGATGGAAACTGTGCTCAGCAAAGAGCTGCAACTCGATGATTTCCGCATCAGCCCGGAGACCCTGCGCCGACAGGCGCAGACCGCCAGAGAAGCCGACCATCCCCAGCTGGCGGATAATCTGCTGCGCGCGGCTGAATTGACCCGGCTTTCCAATGAGGAGCTGCTGGATATTTACAGTAAACTGCGGCCCGGCCGCACCACCCACGCGGAGATGGTCGCTATTGCCGACCGGCTGGAGAAAGATTTCGACGCTCCCCTGACAGCTGCGTTCGTCCGAGAAGCAGCAGAAGTCTACCGCAGACGAGCGTTGGTCAAGGAGACCACAGACCGATAGCGGTGCGGGTATGATACGAACCTCAGCCATACGGAGAACCGATGATGATCGTATTGACAGTGAACATGACGAACCGGGAGATCGAATCCAGCCCTCTGCCAGACTCGTATTACGGGCTGGGCGGAAGAGCCCTGACCTCCCGCATCATCCATGACGAAGTTCCCCCTCTCGCCGATCCGCTCGGTCGGGAGAACCGCCTCGTGATCGCACCGGGGCTGCTCAGCGGCACACCGCTGGTCAACTGCGGTCGGCTCTCCATTGGGGCCAAGAGCCCGCTGACCGGGGGTATTAAAGAAAGCAACGTGGGGGGAAGCATCGCCGAACATCTCGGCCGGATGGGGATCGCCGCCGTGGTCGTTGAAGGCAGCCCCCCGGAAGACAAGCAGTATATTCTCCAGATCGGCGACCAGGGCGGAGCGGAGTTGATCGAATCTGATGACCTGCGGGGGCTGCGGACCTATCGCCTAGCGGAGAAGATGAAAAAGGCCTTCAGCGGACCCCACGCGGTTCTTTGCATCGGCCCGGCCGGCGAACTCGGCGTGAAAATCGCCTCGATCCAGGCAACCGACGTGGATGGTCGTCCCTGCCGTGCGGCCGGCCGGGGGGGACTCGGCGCCGTTATGGGGTCCAAGGGAATCAAAGCCATAATGGTGGACACTTCCCAAAAAAAATCGGCGGAACCGGCCGATCCGAAGGCCTTCCAAGACGCGGCAAAACAATTTGCCGAGGCAGTTCGTGCGGCGCCGTTCAGCGGCAAGGCACTGCCTTCTTTCGGCACCGCGGCGCTCATGGGCCCGGTGAACTCCATCGGTGCATTTCCCTGCTACAATGCCACCCAGGGAGTATTTGAAAACTGGGAAAAAATCGGCGGGGAAGCGCTGGCAAGAACCATCTCGGAGCGTGGCGGCAAAACCCGCCATATGGGCTGCACCCGGTGCATCATCTTTTGCTCCAACGAATATGTGGATCTCCAAGGCCGGTACGTCACCTCTTCTCTGGAGTATGAAACTCTGTGGGCAGCCGGGGGAATGTGCGGTATCGACGACCTGGACACGATCGCCCGCATCGATCGCCTGTGCGACGACATTGGTGTGGATACGATCAGCGCCGGCACGGCGGTGGCCGTTCTCATGGACGCCGGCCGGCTGCGCTTTGGCGACGGCAAGCGGACAGAACAACTGCTGGGAGAGATTGTCGCAGGAACCGAAATCGGCAAACTGATCGGCGGCGGTCCGGCGGCGGTGGGAAAGCACCTCGGGCACCATCGGGTGCCGGTCTGCAAGGGTCAGAGTATCGCAGCCTACGATCCCCGTGGAATCCAGGGAATGGCGGTTACCTATGCAACCTGCCCGATGGGGGCCGACCACACCGCCGGCAACCTCATCGGAGAGAGCCTCAGCGGTCAGATCGACCCGTTGTCTTCCGACGGCCAGGTGGAAGCCTCGCGCAACAAGCAGGTGGCCATAGCCGGAATCGACTCATTGGGCCTGTGTCTGTTTACGGCCGCGGCTGCATCCGGGGAACTGTTGACCAGCCTGGTCAATGCCCGATTGGGAACGCGGTATACCGAAAAAAACTTGAGGGACGGCTGGAAGGCCGTATTGAAGACAGAACGGGAATTCAACCGCAGGGCCGGTTTTACCGCAGCGGACGACCGCCTGCCGCAATTCTTCTACAACGAACCCCTGCCCCCTCACAATAAAACGGTATTGATCGAGGCCGAAGAGATCGACCGAACGTTTGACTTTGAATAACACGGGGTATGATCGTACAGGTAAAGATCTCCGGAATAATCTGCGACCCGAGCGCCAGGCGGTTGCCAGTCGATGCCATCGACATCCACCTGCCGCGCGAGGCCACGGTGAATGATTTGTTGCAGAGACTGAATTTGTCAAAACCCGGGGAGATCGTCGTTGCAGTGAACCGGAAGGTGCAGCAGCCCGACACCCCTCTGAACAACGGCGATTGCGTGACCATACTCCCCGTCGTCGAAGGAGGATAAAACCATACTGGATTGCCGTCGCAAACCCGACCGGATCATACCACCGCTATGCGGTCTGGGAGTGCGCGTTCAGATGCAAGGCAACCCCATGCAGGCTTACAGATAAGACCCCAGCGGCCGTCAGGCAGCGGCCTGCCCGCCGTCGAGCACCTGCCGGATTTTCTGGGACAGTTCCCCCATGCTGAAAGGTTTCTGGATGAAACCGTTGCAGCCCCTCTTCAAGATCTCGGCGGCTTGCCCGTCGATGCTGTAGCCGCTGGCCAGCAGCACCTTAATGTCCGCATCGACCTGCTTGAGAAGATCATAGGTCTTGCCGCCGTTCACTTCCGGCATAATCATGTCCAGAATCACGCAGTCGATCTTATCTTTGTCGATGCGATACATTTCGACGGCTTGCAGGCCGTCGCGCGCCACCATCACCCGGTACCCCAGTTTTCGCAGGATCCTGGTCCCGACATCGATGATCATATCTTCATCATCGACGAGCAGGACGGTCTCCGAGCCACCGGCAACCTCGCAATCGGGAACTTCGGCCTGTCGAAGCAGTTTGTCGGTTGCCGGCAGATAAACTGAAAAGCTTGCCCCCTGATTCGGTTCACTGTCGACAGTGATAATTCCCTGGTGGTTTTTCACAATGCCATAGGCCGAGGCCAGCCCCAATCCGGTCCCCCTGCCCTTCTCCTTGGTCGTGAAGAACGGATCAAATATGCGCGCCCGCGTCACCTCGTCCATTCCCACCCCGGTATCCGTAACGGTGACTTTCACATATTTGCCGGCCCGAACATCGTAGGCCCGGACGAAATCCTCCGGCAGCAGTACGTTTTCCGTCTGCAGCTGCATTTCCCCCCCGGTCGGCATTGCCTCCCAGGCATTGACAAACAGATTCAAAAATACCTGGTTGATCTGGCCCTGATCGACTTCGGCCGGCCAGAGGTCGGCTTCGAACGCTCTGCGGATGCGCAGCTCTTTCTTTGTCCGCTCGAACATATTGAGGTGTTCTTCGATAATTTTGTTCAGATCCGTTACCTGGACTTCATATTTTCCGCCGCGGGCAAAACCGAGGAGCCGACCGGTCAGTTCGGAAGCATTTCCCACGTAGGTATCGATCTTGCGCAGATATTCAACACTGGGATGCTGCGGGTCGATCTGCGAGAGCATCAGCGATGCACTGCCCTGGATACCCATGAGCAGATTGTTAAAATCGTGGGCAATCCCTCCTGCCAGCCTGCCGATGCTGTCCATCCGTTCGGCCTGCGCCAGTTGATTTTCCATCCGGCGGTGCTCGGTGATATCGCGCACGAACTCGACGATGCCGGTGATCTGTCCGGTCTCTTCGTCCTTTATCGGAAAGCTGTAGACCTCGAGCCACTCGGTGGGCGAACCCGGCAGGCCGCCGACGGTTTCGCGTTCGGTTTGCCCGGATCGAAGGCATCGCAGGGAGGGGCAGGGATCACAGGGCTGCTGGCGGTTGTGGTAGCATTCGTAGCATTTTTTCCCAACCAGGGGCAGATTCTCCGCATACCATTTCTTCATGATGCTGTTGGTATGGCGGATGGTGAGATCGGAATTCAACACACTGATGCCGTCCTGTATGCTTTCAATGACATCCTCGAGAAAACCCTCACTGTCGCGAAGCGCTTTTTCCACCCTTTCGCGCTCCAGCACCTCGGCCTGCAGCACCTGATTGGACTGGGCCAGCGCAGAAGTGCTGTTGCGGACTTCTGTCAAGGCCCGCTCCAGGTCCATGTTCACCTTTTTCAGGCGGCGTTGAACGGTTTCGCGAACTTTTTCCATTACAAGGGCGAACAAATAAATGACGATATAGGCCGGAATATAGCGAATGATGAGATCCACGCCGTAATAGGCGAAGAAGCTCAACCGGCGGCCCAGTATGAATACGATCACTGCCGCTGCCAGCAGCAGGAAGGTCATCAGGCTGCCGCGCCTTACCCCGAGCAGAAACAGTGCGATCAGCGGATAGGTGAATGTCCAGACAAAGGCGGTGTCGTTGATGCCCCCGTAGGCGAGCAGGAAAGTGTAGAAGACACCGAGTGCGGCAGTGCCGAGCGTTGCGGCGATATGGTGGTTTCGCGTGCTGCGCTGGTACCAGAACAGCCCTCCAATAAACACCAGGGCGGCCAAATCGGTCTCGGCCAGTAAATAGTCCTTCTGGATGAAGGCGACCGATCCCAGCAGGGCGAGGAAAAAGGCGCCGAGCAGAATGATGAGGTTGAGCAAAACAACCTTACGAAGTGTCTCCAGATCGCCTTCTGTGGTAAGCCCGCTGGAAATGACGCCCCATAGCCATTTTTTGGCGTTGTTTTTCATCGCACAGTAGTCGGTTCAACCTCTGAATGATATCAACCGGGCACTTTCAACAATCGGCAGGTTTCATATTTTACCATGAACAGGGGGGGGCAGGTCAATTCTCCACGCCACGGGTACCGGTATTTGGTCGGCAGCACGGTATCTGTGGAAAATCGCAGCACATCGTTCCAGGAAATGGGCGGCGGCGAGGTAAACCGCCGCGTGGGGAGGCCGGAGTCACCGCAGCGTATCGATCAGACGGGCGGGGGCGGGATTTGCCGCTGCAGGCCGGATGCTTTTCTCCAGTTCCAGGCAGAGCACCGGCAGTTGCGTCGGGAATACGGAATCGGCCGTCTCCGGAGTTTCGGCAGTTCAATGAATGATCTCTATCGCTTGGTGTCCGGATTCGGAAGCATGAAATCGCGAATCGTAGCAACCAGCGACTGGTAGCCGGCAATAAACTGCCGCAGCGTTCTTACGGTCGGTCCGTAATCGTCGAACTCCTCCGCCGACATGCCGGCTTCATCATACGAACGCCGAAAATCGCTGAATTTCCGCAAAAGCCCATCCACAATCTCCGGGGGCACCGGCTGATCGATGCGCGGGACAACTTCGACATCCGAGTTGTTGAATCGCACCTGCCATTCGTGGGTCAGCGTTACCACGGCATCACCGCCGATAAACTCCGACCAGTGCAAGTGATTGCGGGTGGCTGCCGACAGCAGCCGCAGCCGATAGCCCCGCTGTCGATAAATCTCGTAGGCTTTTTTCATGGCAGCAACGCCCGCCCATTCCAGGTAGTGCGGTTCGGTGACGATATCATCCCGGTTGGCCACCACCTTCAGCCAGTCGTCCAGACGGCCCACCATGATCGTGCACACCGGCCCCATCCGAGAAATGTCTCTGCCCTCCTTTTCCCTGCGCTGCAGGCCCCTTTCGACCGCTTCGGCCACCGCAAGGGCCTGGGGGACGCAGAAACAAACGGTGGCATTGATACTGACACCCCGGTACGTGGCTTCTTCGATGGCGGCGACACCGGCCCTGGTGACCGGTATCTTGACAATGATGTTTGGCGCCAGAGTGTCGAAATAAACCGCCTGCTCAACAATCCGGCCGGTATCCCTGTAATACCGGGGGTCGGTCTGAATCGAAAGACGGCCCTTCCTGCCTTTCTCGCGCTCATATACCGGTATCAGTAGATCGGCGGCCTTGATGGATATCTCTTCGACCACCTTCCAGGTTATCTGATCTTCGTCGGCAGTGGGCATCTCGGATATGATTTCTTTTATCCGGTCTTCCCACAGGGGCATTTCCTTGCCCAGCACCTCCCCGACAATAACCGGGTTCGACGTGGCGCCGGCAGCGCCGTGTTCGATGGCATAGGTCAATTCCTTGATGGAGCAGGAATCGTTCCACAGGTCCGTATCGCTGATGCACACCATTTTGTGCAACGGGCTTTTGTAGGTCTCATCTTGCATTGCCGGTTCCTCCTTGTAGCCAATCATCTGGAGATGGCAGCCGCCTACTGGCTCGCCGTGATACCGCCGTCCACATAGAGCGTCTGCCCGGTGACGAAGTCGGACGCCGGTGAGCAAAAGAAAAGAACCGGCCCGACAATATCTTTCGGGTCTGCGATTCTTCCCAGAGGGATGCGATCCAGCAACTGCTGCTTGAATTCCGGGTTTTCCATCACGTGACGGATCATCTCCGTGTAGACAAATGTAGGGGCAACCCCGTTGACGTTGATGCCGTGAGGTGCCAGTTCCATGGCGTGCTGTTTGATCAGCATCACCAGCCCTCCCTTTGTGCTGCAATAGGCGCTATACCCGCGGCGGCGCAGCCCCAGCTTGGCGCGTACCGAGAGCAGGTGGACCTGCTTGCCTTTGCGGCCGGCCTCCACTTGGCTCCTTGCCACCGCCTGTGCCAGGAACATGGCGCTTTTCAGATTCGAGCGGTATACGTCGTCAAACGCTTCTTCGGTCACCTCCAGCAGGGGCTCTTCTCTCTGGATCCCCACACAGTTAACAAGAATATCCGGCGGACCGAAGGCTTGCACCACCTGCTCGACCGTCCCGTTGATCGCTTCGACCGATTGCGCATCTCCTTCGAACCCGAGGGCCTGAAGGCCTTTGGCAGTGAGCTGAGCGGCCAGTTTTTCGGCCTTCTCTCGGTTGCGGCCGGAAACCGCTACCCTGGCGCCCCTCAAGGCAAGCCCCCAGGCTATGGCTTCGCCGATACCGCCGTATCCGCCCGGGAGAAAGGCCACCTTGCCCTGCAGGTCGAACAGCTCGCTCAGTTCACTGTTAAAATCGATATCAGGTGTTATCTGTTCCATCGGTTCCTCCTTTTTTTAGAATCGGACAACTCTACAGCGACAGGATGGACAAAATTCTCACTGTTTGCTTCCCGGAACCGGCGACGACCTTGTGCGGGATCGATGAATCGAAATATAGACAGTCCCCTTCTTTGACTGCATGGATCTCATCGCCGTAGTGAAAGTGCAGCATCCCGCTGAGAACATAGATCATCTCCTCACCGTTATGGTAGTTAAAAGGGATGCTGCCCGGATCTGCAGGGCCGGGCAAGGTGATGACCAGCGGTTGAATCGCTCCGTCGGCCCGTTTTTTCACAACTGCTTCATACCGGTAACCCAGACTGGTATAATCGCCGATAATCTCTTTTCTTTCACCCTTTCGAACGATCGACAGATCGCTTTCCCCGTTGTTGTCTTCTTCGAAAAAATAGGAAATGTGAACGTTCAGCGCATAGGCAATCTTGGTCAGGGTCGGTATCGGTGGCGGTTTTTCGCTGTTTTCGATTTTCGACAGGTATCCGGGAGTAAGGCCGGTCTTGAGGCTCAGCTGCTGAATGGTGGTGTTGCGCTTTCGCCTCAGCTGCCTGATTTTTCTATAAATGGTTGCGTATTCCATAACCCCTGGCCACCTGGCGGATCCGGGATACGGTTCGCTAAAGGTCAGCTTGGGCCCGGCTTGGATTTGACTGTGAATGCCACCGTTTGCCAATTGCCTGCCATGCATTTATCTATTAGTCAACTGTTTTATTCATAATAGGAATAAACTATTGCAACTTTATGATATGAAATGAAATAAAATGTTCATAATCGCAGCAAATGGTTGAGGCCCCGGTACAACCGCCCGGATTACCGACTGAGGGCAATCCGAAGCGGCCTTGACTGTTTGAACGGGATGGGAAATAGAATCCTTTTGTTGCTGCAAAGTTGATTACCCGAAACACCGCTGCCGATTGCAAGTGGCAGCGATGTCGGAAGGCGAAAGGAGAGGGGGATATGACGCGGTCGTCGTTGGAAATGTTTGCCCTGGAGGGCAAGGTTGCCGCCATCACCGGCGGCGGCGGAGCGCTGTGCGGTGCCATGGCGGTTGCCCTGGGTTCGATGGGGGTGAAAGTCGCCATACTCGACAAACAACTGGATAACGCCAAAAAAAAAGAAAAGACCATCACGGATTCCGGCGGCTCGGCGATGGCCCTGACATGCGACGTGCTGCGCCCCGATCACCTGAAGCAGTGCTACGAAGTCATCTCGAATGCCTGGGGAACCGTCGATTTCCTGATAAACGGGGCCGGGGGCAATCACCCGCAGGGAACCACCTCAACGGCGTTTTTCGAACGGAAGGCACCGCCCGATCCGGATGCCGCCTCAATCTTCGATCTGGATCCGGCCCAATACCGGAAAGTGTTTGATGTAAATTATATGGGGACGTTTCTGACCACTCAGATCTTTTCACGGGGAATGGTTGAAAAGGGCAGCGGTTCGATCGTCAACATCTCTTCGATGAGCGCCGGCACGCCGTTGACCAAGGTGGTCGCCTACTCGTCCGCCAAAGCGGCTGTGAGCAATTTTACGCGCTGGCTGGCGGTCTATTTTGCCAAGGCGGGGGTGCGGGTCAACGCTCTGGCCCCGGGATTTTTCATGACCGAGCAACTCCGGTTTCTGCATGTGGACCAAAAGACCGGTCAACTCACGCCCCGGGCGCAACAGGTCATCGCGAACACGCCGATGGGGCGTTACGGCGAGCCGGCCGATCTCATCGGACCGCTGGTATGGCTGTTGTCGGACGCGTCCAGATTTGTCACCGGCGTCATCGTGCCGATCGACGGCGGATTTTCCGCCTATTCGATCTGACTTTGATCTCCCGGCTCCCGGCAGGGCAATTTCCTCATACACCACCGGCAGATCGCCTATAGAAAAACCGGACGGATATGCCGTTCATACAGGTTCTGCGTCACCAGGGGTGCAATGGTCACTGCGTGTTTTTCCAAGGCATCGGTAAACCGGCTGCCCATCTCCGCGGCAATCTTGTAACCGACATGCAGCAGCTGCCGGAAATGGAGATTGTACGCGGGGCAGGACAGATCGTGCTTCAGCGTTTCCGCAAACTGTTGGCCGCTCCAGCCGGACACCTCCCGTTTGCCGGGCAATTTGGCAGTATCGATGTCGATTACCGTGGCATAGGGTCCGCACAGTTCATCGATACGCTCCAACGACTGACTGTAGACCTCCCTGGCGATGGCAAGACCATCGGCGTCGGAAATGGCGATCCCGGTCAACTCCTCGAGCCAGGTCGTACCGGCGGTTTTGATATGCAGCCCGGCGCCGTGTTTTTTGATGGCACGGTTGATCCCGGGATAGATGGAAAACTTGTCGCTTCCGGAATGAACGCTCAGTTTCAGATTTCGAGGCAGACCGAACTCCCCGATCGCATACTGCAGGATGCAAACATCTGCTTCGAACTCGCGGTTGAACCGATCGACGTCTCCCACGAAGTCGACCCCCTTGTTGAACCTTCCGGTAAATTTCGGGGCAATCGTCTGCAGCGGAATGGCTTCACCGGAGATGGCCGCCAGGATCACCAGCAGCTGTTCCGGGCGCTGGGGTTCGTCGGTCTCGTCCATCGAAACCTCGGTGATGAAATTTCCCCGGCCTTTTTTGTTTTCGATGTGCCGGTAAATCCGGCCGGCTTCTTTGACAGCCAACAGGTAGGTTGCTGCGGCCGAGCGGATTTTTTCTTCGGTTATCGACAAAGGCTCGGGTATTCCGGGAACAGACAGTTTCCCGCAAAGTCGCTGGCAGTCGGCCACGAATTTTTCGATATCTTCTTCCGAGGCAATCCTGCCGGTAAAATCGGCCACATCTATGGTGAAAAAGTCGCTCGTATCGATGAACAGATCGACATTCGTCAAGTTGATGTGGTCGGCATCGACAAAATAGCCCCCTGACCATCCAAGTTCCCTTACGGCGCTGTCGGCTTCCCGCCGCACGCTATCCGGGGAGGTATGAATGATCAAATGCTCCCGGTGGGACTTGTTCCAGATGACGGAAAGTTCCAGTCCGTCCGATTCCCGGGCTTTCTTGACGGCCGCCAACTGGGCCTTGCCCTGGTGGGCAAAACGGTCTCCGGTTCCAATAGAAAATTTGTCCAATACCAGCATTGCGTTTGTCCTCGATTCAAGAGCGATTCGGCTCAAATTGATGGATGATGCAGCCGTCCAGGCGCTGTCATTACGACGGGATCGACTTGCCGGCTCGCAAATTGCGAAGGCGCAAGCCCGGAAAGCGGCAGTGAACAGCTGGGAAAAGAGCTCTGTTCCAAGAAGCTCACAAAGAGGCGAGGATGCCCCCGTCCACGTAGATGATCTGTCCGTTGACGAAATCCGAAGCGGCCGAGGCCAGGTAGATGGCAGTACCGATCAGCTCCGCCGGCAACCCCCAGCGCCGGGCCGGCGTGCGGTTTTTGACCCAGCCGTCGAAATCGGGATCTTCTGCCAGCGTCTGCGTCATTTCCGTCAAAAAATAGCCAGGGCCGATGCCGTTGGCCTGAATGTTGTAAGCTCCCCATTCGGCTGCCATCGCTTTGGTAAGCATCTTCAACCCCCCCTTGGAGGCGGTGTACGGACCGGTGGTTTGACGCCCCACCTCACTCATCAGGGAGCAGATGTTGATGATCTTGCCGGCGTTGCGGGAAATCATCCCTTTGACAACCTGACGGCTGACAAGAAACGCCGAGGTGAGATTGGTATCGAGCACGGACTGCCAGGTGGCACGGTCGAAGTGCTCCAGCTTGCCCCTTCGCTGGATACCGGCGTTATTTACCAGGATGTCGATGGGCCCTTGGTTTTTCTCCAGTTCCGGCACTTGTGCCTCAATCTGGTCCTCGTCGAGCACATCCATCTGCAGGCTGCTGACGGTAAGGCCCTCTTCGCGCAAAGCGCGGGTTGCGGACAGAAGCGTCTCTTTGTTTCTGCCGTTAAGGATGAGCGTTGCGCCGGCATGGCCGAGCCCCCGGGCGATCTGATGCCCGAGGCCCCTGCTGGAGCCGGTAATCAGGGCCGTTTTCCCTTTCAGGTCAAACAGGGAAGTTGACATGGTGCTGCTCCCGGTTATTTGAACTTGTCGACCATATCCTGCAGGCCGGGGATTTGACCGATCAGATAGTTGTGTTCATCGCTGAAGTGCTGGATCAGAGAACGTCGCTGCCGTCCCACAATGATCGTAAAGATGTATCCGTCGTGACCGGGTGAGGTAACCGTTGGGTGATAGCCACGATCCAGCAGAAACGTATCGCCGTTGCGGGTCATGAATGCCTGCGAGGAACCGTCCGGTTGAAATGCAATCTGTGCGCCGAATCCGGTATCCGGTCGAAAGCGGTAGTGGTAAATTTCTTCGAATTCGCTTTCCTGCTCCCACCGCTCTTCATCATGTTTGTGGGGCGGATATCCGGACCAGCACCCTTTATCGGCATACAGCTCGCTGACCAGGAGGTTGCCGGCCCGGCCATCGGCATTTTTACCGAGTATGTGATAGATACACCTTCTGCTGTTGGTTTCGATGGACCCGACTTCCACCATATCCACTTCTTCAGGCGGTATCCGAAAAGCCTCGCGCGATTCTTGGCAGCGACCGCCGGCAACCGCTATCTCCGCTTTTTCACTGTTTGCCGCCACCTGCACTTCAGCGCCCGGCGGAGCGTAGACCGAATCTGCATTCCCCGACCAGATGTCCTTGCGTTGTCCGATATCTGAAAAACGGCTGCCGGAAACGGTAATATCGCAATTGCCGTTCAGCACGACAAAAACGGTTTCAAATGGACGAAGCTGCTGCCGGTATGGCTGTCCTTTGGTTAGATGAAGAAGGTTGAAGTAGACAAGGGACAGGACATCGGAATTGTGGTCGACGATCGGCTGGTTCTGGTTGTCATAATATCGGATCAGATCCGGCATTGTTCCACCCTTTCCATTCAGAAGACTTTTCTCTCGGCAACGCCGGTATGGGCAACCCCGGCAATGCCGGATAAGCGAACCGGCGCTCATGAGCGCCTGCAACACCTATCGCATGAAAAGTCCGCCGTTGATGTCGATGGTTTCACCGTTCACAAAATCGTTTTCAATAATAAATTTGATGGCCCTGGCGACATGAATGGCTTCACCGTTTCTTTGCAGGGGCGTAATCTGGCGAAGCTCCTCCATTTTTTCCGGAGCGGTCACTTTGTCGTGGAACGGGGTCAATATGACCCCCGGAGCCACGGCATTGACCCGGATGGCCGGCGCCAGCTCTTTGGCAATCCCTCGCGTAAAGGAATCGAGGGCCCCTTTCGAAGCCGCGTAGATGGTGGCGGTCGGTCCGCCATGGCGCATGCCGATCGACGTCAGGTTGATGATGCACGGATCGTCGCCTTTATCCAGCAACGGCATGCACAGCGAGGTGACCAGCATGGCCGAAAACGTGTTCAGGGCAAACACTTCTTCCATCAGGCTCCACTCGTATTCCCGCACGGCCTGGCGCCTGATCAATCCGCCGGCGTTATTGATCAATACATCGAGCCTGTCGGTATGTTGCGCTACGGACTCGAACAACGAACGGCACCCGGCCTCTTTTGATAAATCGGCCTGAAAGAGAACCGCCCGGCCCCCGTTCTCCTCGATGTCGGAAGCGACGCTTTCCGCCGGCTCCTTGGAGGAAAAGAAATGCACAAATATACGGTTTTCCTTGGATAAATGACGCGCCGTCTCGGCTCCGATTCCGGTACTGGCGCCCGTAATCAAAATGTTTTTCATCCTGTCCTCTCCACCCTTCTTGTTTCCTCGGCCGCGGCGCAGCCGGCAGCCCGCATCCGGCCCGGAAGCTGCCGGGGCTGACAAAACACCTTTTCCTCGCAGCGGCCGAATTATCAACAGGTAAAAACCCGATACAGCGGATGCCGCTGCCGGGTGTCGAATTCATCAACCAGGGTTTTTCGTTGGGCAGTGCCGCACAGAGATTTGCGGCTGGATTCAGCGGTAGAAAAACCATTTGTCGATGGACACTAGCGATAAAGCGAAGGTATCCACATGGCAAAAAACGGAATATAGGTTACCAGCATCAAGATGACGAACATCGAGAGCCAGAACGGCCACAGCGAGCGGGAAACGCGTTCGATGGACACTTTGCCGATGGCGCAGCCGACGAACAGCGTCGAGCCGACCGGCGGGGTAACCAAACCGATGGACAGGTTCAACATCATGATGATGCCGAAGTGAACCGGATCGACACCGAACGACTCTACCACCGGCAACATGATCGGCGTGCAGATCAACAGCAGCGGCGCCATGTCCATGATGGTTCCCAGCACCAGCAGCATGACGTTGATCAACGCCAGGATCACATACTTGTTGCTGGAGATGCTCAGGAAAAATTTGGTCGCCTTGGCCGGCACCTGCATCAGTGCCATCAGGTAGGCAAACCCGGCGGCAAAGCCGATCAGGATCATTACGATGCTCACCGTTTTCACCACGCCATGCAGCAGCTGCGGTAGCTGGCGCAGTTTGAAATCGCGATAGACGAAAAAAGTTACGGCAAACGCATAGACCACCGCGACACCGGCCGATTCGGTGGCGGTAAAGATCCCGCCGATAACCCCGCCTACGATGATGACAACGGTAATGAGCCCCATGAAGGCCTGACCGGAAATCTTAATGGCCTCGCGCAGCGGAACCATTTTACCTTTAGGATAGTTTCGCTTGGTCGCCATGATAAAGGAGAGTACCATGAGCGACAGGCCGATCATCACACCGGGGATAAATCCGGCCAGAAAAAGCTGGGCGATCGATACCGCACCTCCGGCTGCATAAGAATAGATCACCGCGTTATGGCTGGGCGGAATCACGATCCCCTGCGTCCCGGACGTAATCGTGATGTTGACCGAAAACTCGGGGTCATATCCTTCCTTTTTCATCATCGGAATCAGAATCGAGCCGATGGAAGAAACATCGGCGACCGACGATCCGGATATGCCGCCGAAGAACATCGACGCCAGGACATTGACCATGGCAAGCCCGCCGCGGATGAATCCGACAAAAATGTTGGCAAAATTGACCAGCCGCCAGGCCATGCCGCCCTCTGCCATCAACGCGCCGGCAAAAACGAAAAACGGAATCGCCAGGAGGGCAAAATTGTCGACACCGTCGGAGACCTTCAGCAGGATGGCCTCCAGCGGTATACCGACATACAGAGCGGTAATCAGCGAGGCGATACCGATGGCATAGGCGATGGGCACGCCGATCGCAACGAGCGCCAGCATCCCCCCAATCAGCAGCAACGGCCCGAACGTTCCACCCATCGGACAAAACCCTCCTTAACTAGTGGCAGTCGACGGCTTGATAAAGACTTTCTCGAACAAAAACAGCAGCGTGATCAGCCCTGCGATCGGAATCGCCGAGTAGGCGACACCTACACGGATGTACTGAAATTCCGGATAGGCCTGAAAGTAGGTGGTCTTGACCAGGCTGGCGCCATAGGCCACCATGAACAGGCAGATGCCAGCCATCAACAGATCCACGAAACGGGTCTGCCAGCGCTGCAGCTCCGGCGGCAGCATGTCCGTGAACATCCGCAGCCGGATGTGGGTGCCTGCCCGGTAACACGCCGCAGCGCCGTAGAAGGTCATTTGAATGGCCAGAAAAATCGATATCGGCTCGGGCCAGAAAGACCCGCTTCCCAGGACATAGCGGGTGAAAACGCCCCAGGAAATAATCGTACTCATGATGGCCAGAGAGGTTCCGGATATGATAACGCAAATGCGGTAGAGCACTTCCATCAACTTCACATACCCATCGGCCATACAGATTCTCCAGAGTAAAGTAGGGCCGGTATAATTGGACTCAGAATTACACCGGCCCATCAGGTTATATTTTTCGGAAATGGCTTACTTGACCGCCTGAATTTTCTTGATCAGTTCAGAGTACTTGCCGCCGAATTTTTCGCGGACCGGCTCGGTGGCCTTGATAAAGGGCTCCTTGTTTAGATCACCGTTGACCTTCATGCCGACTTTTTTCAGCTCCGCGAAGGCTTTCTCTTCTTTGGCCGCCCACAGCTCGCGCTCCTTGAGGACGCACAGGGCCGAGGCTTTGCGGATCAACTGCTGGTCCATCGGAGACATCTTATCCCAGACCTTTTTGGAGAACACGAAGATCTCCGGCACCATCAGATGCTGGGTCAGGCTGTAATAGCCAGTCACCTCGTAATGCTTGTGCTCGATGATGGTGGGCGGATTGTTCTCCGCACCGTCCACAACACCGGTCTGCAGGGCCGTGTAAAGCTCGTTGAAGGCCACCGGGGTGCCGTTGCCGCCCATGGAGTTGACCATCTCCACAAAGATCGGGTTCTGCATCACGCGGATCTTCAACCCCTTCAGGTCCGCCGGTTGCTGGATGGGGCGCTCTTTGTTGTAAAACGACCGCGATCCGGCGTCCATGTATCCGAGCCCGATCAGCCCGCCTTTCTCCAGCTGGTTCAACAAATCGGTGCCGATCTCTCCATCGGTCACGTTATACATGTGCTGGGAGCTGCGGAACACAAACGGCAGGTTGAAGGCATTGAACTCATCGACAATCGGTCCGACGACACCGACACTGACGCGGGTCATCTCCAGGGCGCCGACCTGCACCTGCTCCAGGGCCTCTTTCTCGCCCCCCAGCTGCATGGAGCCGTACACCTGGATGGTCAGGCGGCCGTTGGTCCAGCTGTCCAGCAGCTCTCCCATGTATTTGATGGCCTCCACCGTGGGATACCCGTCACCGTGCACGTCACTGGATTTAATTACCATCTTGCTGGCTGCCATGGCCGATGCGCCAAACGCCAGCAAGCTCACTGTCAGCAAAATTACGACCAGTCTTTTCATGTCATCTCCTCCTTTTGTTGCAAACGGTTTCCAAAATGACGAACCAACCACTTCCCGCAACAAGCGGGGATTGCCACTATGCCCCTTTCCGTTACGCATGCTGATAGCCGAGCTTGCGCGAAATCTTCAGGGCCGTCTCGATTACCTGGTCCTTCAATGATGTGACCAGCGTCCGAGTTTTGATGCGGATAGAGGGTGCCGAGATGCTAATGGCGGCAATCACTTCACCACGCTGATCGCGAATCGGCGCCGCAACGCATCGTATGCCGATTTCATTTTCCTCGTTGTCCAGCGCATATCCGCCTTGCCGGATCTGTTTCAGGTGGGCTTTCAGTTTCTTCGGATCGGTAATGGTATTTTCCGTTCTTTTCGGCAACCCGTCACCGCCGGTTATTTTTTCATATTCCTCTTCCGGCAGGAAAGCCAGAAGAACTTTTCCCACCGCACTGCAATGCGCCGGAATTCTCGAACCGAGCATGGAGGCCATCCGCAGGCCGCTGGTATGGCCGCTGGATTCGACCTTGTCGATGTACAGCACCTCCTTGTGGTCGAGGATCACCATGTGGACGGTTTCCTTGGTGCTTTCGGCCAGCTCGATCAGAAATGGCCTCGCCTCGATCCGGAAATCAATTTGGTTCAGCAAAGAGTTGCCCAATTCGACCAGCTTGAAACCGAGCAGATATTGCTTGCTGAGCGGATCCTGTCGGATAAAATCGAGGTAAGACAAAGAGGAAAGGAGGCGATGGACGGTTCCCTTGGACAGGCTGACTCTCTCCGACAGCTCCCCAAGACTTAAGCCCTGCGAGAATCGGCTTAACACTTCCAGTATGAGGGCGGCTCTTTCCAGGGACTGAACGGTGTTTTTCGGTTTCGATCCTTTGAGAACGGTTTGTGTCTCCATTGGGATCCGACCCGCTGTTTCACATTATGAAATTTAATTCCGCATTGTGTTATTGTTCGGTTATTATCTCGTCGGGAATTTGTCAAGCGAATTCCTGGCATGATCATGCCGATGATGTTGGTATTCAAAATGATTGAGAAGTTCTTTTTTTTGTGAATAAGCTATGGGCGATGTCTGTTCAACTCGTTTGAAGGGGGGCATACCCGATCGGAGGTGAAAATGACGAGCAAGCTGATGTCCGCCGATGAGGCTGCCCGTCTGGTGGCAGGCGGCTCCACTGTCTCTGTTTGCGGCATATCGGGGGGAATCACTCCCGACAAGGTGATGAAAGCGCTGGGCCGACGATATGCCGAAACCGGTGAGCCGGGTGACTTGAAAATGGTGCTGCCCGTTGCGGTCGGAGACGGCTACGACATTTTAGGGCTGGAACACCTGGCTGTCGACGGCATGATCCGGGAAATCATCGCCGGTTCGTTCACCATCGCCCGCTCCTCTGAAAAACCGCCCAAGATCTACGAGATGATCATCAACAACAAGGTGCGGGCCTACAACATTCCCATCGGCACCTTGATGCAGCTGCATCGCGAAATTGCCGCCGGACGCCCCGGCATGATCACCGAGGTCGGTCTGGGAACGTTTCTCGATCCGCGCCAGGAGGGCGGCCGGATGAATGCGGTCACCACAGAAGATCTGGTGCAGGTGATCACACTCAACGGAAAAGAGTACCTTTTCTACCCGGCCTTTCCCGTCGATCTGGCGATCGTTCGGGGCACCACCGCCGACGAAGACGGCAACGTGACCATGGAACACGAATTCACCCTCTCGGCTGTGCTGGCCATGGCCATGGCAGCTCACAACTGCGGCGGGCATGTCATCGCCCAGGTCAAACGGGTGGTGCCGCGTGAATCCCTGCACCCCCAGATGGTTCGTATCCCGGGCATCTTTGTCGATGCCGTGGTCATCGACGAAAACCAAATGTTGACAACCGGAATCCGAGACGACCCGGCCGCCAGCGGCGAAGCTCGCATGCCGTGGAATTCGATCGTCATGACGCCGCCGGCCGGCATTCGCCGGGCCATGATCAACCGGATCCTGCTGGAGTTCAAACCCGGCGATGTCATCAATCTGGGATTCGGAATCACCAGCAGCATCCCCCAGGTGGTACTGGAAGAAGGAATTCTGGACCAGCTGGTGTTCACCACCGAACACGGCTGTATCGGCGGCTACCCGTATGACGGAATTCAGTTCGGCGGTGCCGTCAATCCCCAGGCGTTGATCGATGCGCCGAGCCAGTTCGATTTTCTCGACGGCGGGGGACCGGATCTCATCTGCCTGTCGTTTGCCGAGATGGATCGGGAAGGCAATGTGAACGTCACCCGGCTCCAACAGATGCCGCACGTACTCGCCGGTGCCGGCGGTTTCAGCAATATCGTGCAGAACGCCAAACGCATCATTTTTTGCGGCACCATGACTGCCGGGGGTGTCCAATACGATATCACCGAAAAAAGACTGAAGCTGGTAAGGGCGGGCAAGTTCAAAAAAATCGTCAATGCCGTCCAACAGGTGACATTCAACGGGCCGCTGGCCCGACAAAAAGGGCAACAAGTTCTCTATGTCACCGATCTGTGCGTATTCGAACTGACCGCCCGGGGATTGCTGCTGACCGAAATTGCACCGGGTCTGGACCTGGAGAAAGACATCCTTCCCCATGTGGAATTCGGCGTCACCGTTGCCACGGAGCTGAAAACCACCAATCCGATCATCTACCGACACAAGTTGGGATTGATGGGACAGCCCCCCTGGAAGGAGATCGATGATGCCGGCAATTGAGGATTACTGGCCGCTGGCCGACCGGCAGCGGGAATTGCAGCAGGCGGCACGGCAATTTGCCCAAACGGAAATTCGACCCCAGGCTGCCGCCCTGGACCGCAGCGCCCGGTTTGCGAGGGATATCTACCAGGGAATGGGCCGGCAAGGGCTGCTGGGGATCACCATCCCTTCCGAGTGGGGTGGCGCAGGAGCCGACACCATCGCCTATGCCCTGGTAATGGAGGAGTTGAGTGTCGGTTACGCCTCCATAGCCGATCAGTGCGGGTTGGTCGAATTGTGCGCAACCCTGCTGCACGGGCTGGGAACCGATTATCAGAAAAAGCGATACCTGGCCCCGCTGCTGCAGGCAGAAGCGACCTGCTCGTTTGCACTGACCGAACCGGATGCCGGTTCGGACCTGGGCGCCCTGGTGACAACGGCCGAGAAAACCGCAGATGGCTTTGTCCTGAACGGCAGCAAGATCTTCATTCACAATGGCCCGATCTGCGATTTTGCCCTGGTGCTGGCCCGCACCCCTGCTCGGGCTGATGGTCCCCGGCGCCGGGCCATGAGCATTTTTATCGTCGAAGCCGACACTCCCGGCTTTTCCCGGGGTGCCCGGGAACACAAAATGGGTCAGCGGGCTTCGGAGCTGGCAAGCCTCTATTTCAAAGACTGCCGGCTGCCCGGCGATGCCTTGCTGGGCACCGAAGGCGACGGTTTCAAACACATGATGATGGTTCTGGAAAAAGGCCGTATCGGCATCGCTTCCCTTTCACTGGGCATCAGTCGCAGCGCACTGGAGGAGTCCCTGCAGATCTTCGCAGGCAGAGTGGCGGCCGAGCGCCCCGGCGCCGATACGCAGACCATCCAGTGGACACTGGCCAACATGGCCACCGATATATACGCCGCACGTGCCATGATCGCACATGCGTCCGGACTTAAAGACCGGGGCATACCGGCGAATATGCACGCTTCCATGGCCAAGCTGTTTGCATCGGAATCGGCCGTCAAACACACGACCGCCGCCGTGCAGATCGTCGGGTTGCAGGGATACACCCAGGGCAGCATACTTGAAAGATTGTACCGCGATGCGAAGGTCACGCAGATTTACGAGGGCACCAGCGAGGTGCAGCGCATCATCATCTCCCGCGACCTGCAACGTAATGGGCTGATGCCGTAAGTCGATGCGATGGCGCGGTTCAACCGAAGACAAGCGAATCCATTGCCGGAGAAACCATGGACTTCCAGCCGACCCAATCCCAGCAGATGACCCGCCGGGCTGTGCAGGAATTTGTGCACAAAGAAGTCGCTCCGATATCGCAGGAACCGGATAAAACCGCTGAATTCCCGCTGGCCATGTACCGGCAGGCACTCGCACTGGAAGTGCTGGATATCACCTTGCCGGAAGCACTCGGCGGAATCGGTGACGATTTCCTGAGCTTTGCAATAGCGCTTGAGGAATTTGCCAGCGGCAGCGCCGCTCTGGCCCACAGCATCGCAGCCACAGAAGCGGTCGTCTACTTGCTGTCCCGGTATGGAAGCAACCGGCAGCAACAGCAGTACCTGCGCCCGCTGCGGGCGGGCGAGATGTTCGCCGGGGCGGTCATCTGGGACCCGGATGCCGGCAGCGATCCGACCGGACGGCTTCACGCTTTTCCAGACGGTGACGGGCACCGGTTAAGCGGCACCCTGCCGCACGTTCCCCTGGCCCCAGCAGCAGGATTGGCCATCGTTTTTGCCATGGGAGTAAATGACCGTATTTCGGCTTTTATCGTGGAAAAACAGATGCCGGGGTTGACGGCAGCCGGTCCCCAAGAGTTCATGGGCATGCGGGGGTTCCCTTTCGGGCGGCTGACGTTCCGTGATGTCTTTGTTTCCAGCGATCACCGGCTCGGCAGCACGGAATCGGGGTCGAAGATATCCGATGAACTACTCATGCGCGGCGAGACCGCTGTTGGCGCCATCGCGGTCGGGTTGTCCCGTGCGGCACTGGAGGCAGCGGTGAAACACAGCAAAGCCCGGATTCAATTCGGCAAACCCCTTGCCGCACTGCAAGCCACCCAGAACAAAATCGCCGATATGGCCGCCGCCATCCAGTCCGCACGCCTGCTGGTATACGACGCCGCTTTTTCTCTGGGGCAGGGCAAACCACCCGCGCGGCAGACGGCCATGGCGAAATTGATCGCCTCGGAGATGGCGGTCGGTGTCTGCCGGGAAGCAGTGCAAATACACGGGGGATATGGGTATGTAAAGGATTATCCGGTGGAAAGACTCTACCGGGACGCACTTTTTTCCCAACTCTACCCCACGGTGAATGAAGTCCAGCGCAAAGCGGTGGCGCAGCTTACCTATCGCAGAATCCGATGATGGGGATGAATCGACAGCCACCTTCCTCCGGGAGAAATCATATGGGCGCTACCAACGGTTTGGATGCCATCGAGATCGGCCTGGAAGAGCACTTCACCAAGACGGTTTCGGAAACCGATGCGGTTCTGTTTGCCGGGATCACGGGAGATTTTTATCCGCTCCACTTAGACGAGGAGTTCGCCAAAAAAACCCGATTCAAAACCCGGATCGTTCACGGAGCCTTGCTGGTGGGTTTCATATCGACGGTGATGGCCCGGATCAACGACCACCTGCCGTCTCCAGGGGGCGTATCCACCCGCTACGATATTCGATTCGTCGGGCCGGTGATGTTCGGCGACACCATTACCACGACATTGGCCGTTCGGGAAAAGATACCGGAAAGAAACGAATTGATCATGGATGCGCGATGCACGAACCAGAAGGGCGACGCCGTTTTGATCGGACAGACCGTGATGAAGGTGCTGGTGAGAACCCAAACCGGGACGTGACGGGCCCGGTTTGGATTTTGGTTGTCTATTTCGGCTTGCGTGCCCCCAGGCTGATCCCACGGGTACCGAACTCCAGCGCGCTGGAAGGTTTCGGCACCCCCTCGAAAATATTGTGCTGTTTGACGATCCGGGCATCCTCAAAACCGGCCGCGCTCACGGCGCTCAGCAGCTCTGCCTCCGGCAGGCCTCCTGCAATTCAGCCGGTCCACAGCGAAATGTCGTCCAGCGCCGACTGCGGCATCGATTTTTCGATCAGGATGTCGCCGACGTGAAGCCGCCCGCCGGGCTTGAGGATGCGGGCCCACTCGCGCAGGGTCTGAACCTTATCAAGAGAAAGATTCAGCACGCCGTTGCTGATGACAACATCGGCAAACTCGTCCGGCAGGGGGATGCTGTCGGCCAACCCTTCCCGAAACTCGACATTTCGGGCCCCCATTGTCTCGGCCCCCGCGCGGGCCTTGTTGAGCATTTCGGCCGTCATATCGATACCGACAACCTTTCCTTCGGGTCCCACCATCGTCGATGCGATCAGGGAATCGAACCCCGAACCCGAACCGACATCCACCACCACATCTCCTTTGTCTATGGAACCGAGCACAAACGGATTCCCCGTTCCGGCAAAAGAGTCGACGGTATCGGCCGGTAGCAACGCATACAGCGACTTGTCGTAGCCGATGATGTTGGCCGCATCGCATCCGGTGTGAAAATGGTAGCCCTTGTGGGGATCGAGGGCGACTTGCGCGTACTCTTTTTTTATTTCAGCTTGCAGCTGCTTTTCCGACAGCTTCGGAGTCGCGTTCGACGAGTTCATCACCTTCTCACTTCTGAAACCTGGTAACGGATTTCTTGTCTGCCCTTCACCCTGCCGGCAGCCGGCAGGGAAACTTGAGCTGCCGCTCCCATAGCGCCGCAAAGATCAACCCGGCAAACCCTGCGATTTCTATGACCCGGTTGAAAGCAACGAACATGGAAGCCGTGATGAGCACTGCGCCGACAACTGCCATGATCAGCGGGCCCACCGAACGATGTCGCCTGAAGCTGCCGGCGACACCCGCAACGGAGAACCATGCGAAAAAAGTGATGATGCCTGCCCAGATACCGGTATCGATATGAATGGTGATGCCCAAAACAGACAAGACGCTCACAAATGCCAGGGTCCCGTAGCAGGCAAGTATGGACAGCAGTGTCGACAAGCCGGCGAAGCGGCTGATTATTGGCACGGTGGTTGATCTGGTGTGCATGGCCATTGCCTCCATGGTGTTTTGTCAGACGACAAAACCGGTTAAACGGATAACGACATCCCAGGAAGCGGGACGATCCGGTGGGGCGGAAGTGAAAGATCAGAATCGCAATGGCGAGATCACGGGATTACAGGACAGATTTTTCCTGCTTGCAGCGGAATGCCCACCTTGATATAAGTGCCACATTGTGGCATAGCTGTCAAGCGCAGATTTGGCTGCACTGCGCTGAAGGAATCCGGCAGGACCCTTTCACGAATTCCGCTCCAGGGTCTCGGCGCTGCCATTGAGCGCCGGCCGGCCATGGAGCAGAAATCACCGGCTTTGACAAACCGGCAATAAATAGGATAGTCATTACGATCCCGTTTTGAAATAAGGCTTCCGCGTGTCGGGGACCTATCGCAGACGAAGAGAACAAGGGTAGAATGAAAAACACTGCCAATATTTCCGGAAGCTGGATCAGGGACCTTATCCTAGATTTTATCGCCACTTCGCCGCACAACAACCTGCAAAACGAAGCAGGCGATCCAGCCTGGGATTCTGCACTGGTCGGCTTCGCCTCCGGGGCAGACCCGATTTGGCAGCAATACAAGGAATATGTCGGCGCTTTTCACTGGACCCCGTGGGAGGTTTTCAACCAGCACCGCCCTGCGGCCGCTGCAAGCGCGGAGCAACTAACCGTAATTTCGTGGATTTTGCCCCAACGGAAGATGGTGCGCAAGGCAAATCGACGGGCCAGAAAGTTTCCGGCCGAAGAATGGGCCCGGGTGCGAATCCACGGCGAAGAGTGTAACACGGCACTGCGTCACCACGTGGTAAAACGTCTGGAGCGGTCCGGACATGCGGCGATCGCTCCGATGCTCGCACCCAACTGGACGATCGTCAAATCAAAACGCTTTTCGTATGCATCTTCCTGGTCGGAGCGTCATGCTGCCCACGCGGCCGGATTGGGCACTTTCGGTTTGTGTGACGGACTCATCACCGCCAACGGCAAAGCGATGCGGGCAGGATCCGTTGTAGCGAACCTGTCCATCAAACCGACACCGCGGCCGTACGCCGATCATCGTGCTTACTGCCTCTTTTTCGCCCAAGGGACCTGCGGCAAATGCATCGACCGCTGCCCGGTCCGTGCGATCACCGAAGCCGGCCACGACAAGGAGAAATGCCGTCAGCACCTGGTTCGCTCGAGAGAGTATGTGAAAAACACTTATGACTTCCAGGGATATGGATGTGGGCTTTGTCAGGTGGGTGTTCCCTGCGAGGCCGGTATCCCCGTCAAAGCCGCTCGAGAGGCTCTGGAGAGCGGGGAGCTGCCGCCACCGCCACCGCCGCTGGCTTGACTGGGGGATAGCCGGCAGTTTATCAGATCCTTGTGCCGCCATCTATGATCGCAGTTTCCCTGCAGAAACCGAAGCCATCCATACCACCGGCTTTTCGCCGACCAACAAAGATGCCCGATACGGGCTGTATATCGGCAGGTGTTCTCACGCCAAATTTTACACCTCCAGATTTACCAGTGACCGGTTTAAACAGCAGGAGGCTGTCGCAAAGATGAATGAGATGAATTTCAACGGGAAAACAGCAGTGGTTACAGGCGGGTCCGGAGGAATCGGAAGTGGTATTTGCCGGGTCCTTGCGCAGGCCGGCGGTCATGTGGTGGTAATCGGCCACAGGAGCGAGCAGAAGATCCAAGCCGTCGTATCATCACTTCCGGGCGGCCCGCACATGGGGGTTCAGGTATCCGTTGAGGACAGTTCGGGCTTGACGGAATTGGCCGGGAAAATTGAACAAAAATATGGCCGCCTCGATTTGCTTGTAAACAATGCCGCAACGACAAAACTTGTGCCGCACGATGACCTGGATGGATTGGACGACGAGCTGATCGACCGCATATTCCGGGTCAACCTCCGTGGTCCCTTTGCCTGCGTGCGAGCATTCCGAAATCTTTTAGAAAAAGATGACGGTGGGGTCGTCATCAATATTACGTCTGAAGCGGCCTTCACCGGCAAAGGCAGCAACATTGCTTATGTGGCATCCAAGGCGGGGTTGAATTCGATGACCATGACACTGGCGCGGGCACTGGCACCAAAGGTGCGCGTGTTTGCCGTCGCGCCGGGATTTGTTGACACCGGGTTTGTCTCAAGAGATCCTTCCTGGACAAAGGCTGCTGCTGCCCAAGCGATTCTGGAAAACCCGCTGCAGCCCGAAGACATCGGTGCTGCAATCCTGTCGTTAACAACGATTTTCCGCCAGTCGACGGGCTGTGTCATACCGGTTGACGGCGGAAAATGAAATTTTAGCAGCGCCGTTTGAGTCCAGAATCCTTGACGGGTATGGTTTTTTGGGCGATGGCGGTCTGAGAATCCAGCGCATGTGTGTCAAAAAGGGGCCAACCGGCCCGTCGACAAGCTCTCAGTTCGGTACCGGCAAACCGTAAAAAACCTGGCAGCACCGTTTCACTGCACCGTCGATTGAAAGATTCCCCTACCGCCGTTACGGAAGCTCTGTCGACTCATCGTGAAACTCACCGGCCGAAAACTGTTTCTTATAACTCAGCCGGTTGAACCAGGTCAGGTATTCGTCTTCCGGCCGGGTTTGTTCTTCCAGCGAATTCCAGACATCTTCGGGCATATCCCAGTCACCGGTTTCCATGTTGGCCTCCAGCTGACCGAGCTCCCGGACGCCGATGATCACCGACGAAACAAACCGGCGTTTGAGGGGCCAGGCGATGGCCAGCTTGAACATCGGAATGCCGGTCTGTGAAGAAACCTGATCGAGGATCTCTGCGGTCTGAAATCCTTTGGGATGCCAGAACCGGGGTCCGTCCATCTGGGTCCGGAACGAGATCCGGGTTCCCGGGGCCGGCTCTTGCTGCCCCTTGTACTTGCCGGTCAACAGCCCTGCTCCCATTGCGCCGTAGCACATCATTCCCAACCCGTGGTCCACTGCCGCCGGGATGACTTCGCGCTCCAGCTCGCGGTGCACCAGGCTGTAAATGTATTGGCCGGCAATGAGCGGCTCGAGGTTCAACCTTGCGGATATGCCACAAGCCTTGGCAATCTGCCAACTGAAAAGGTTGCTGCAGGCCAGATAGCGCACCTTGCCCTGCCGGACCAGATCGTCGAGTGCCCGCATCTGCTCTTCCACCGGGGATACGGGATCGGGGCCATGAATGTAGTACAGATCGATGTAATCGGTCTTCAATCGTTTCAGGCTGGCTTCGCAGGATGCGATGACATGCTTTCTGGAAAACCCGAAACTGTTGGGCTTGTCGCCCATGGGGAAAAAACACTTGGAGGCCACCACCACCTCGTCGCGATTGATTTGCGGCAGAAAACGGCCGATGATCTCCTCCGAACGCCCGCCGGCGTAAACATCTGCACAATCGATGTGGTTGCCGCCGGCATCCAGATATCCTTTGAGAATGGCATGGGCCTCATTTTCATCGCAGCCCCAATCCGGGGCGCCAAAGGTCATCGTCCCCAGTGCGATGCGCGATATGAGAAGCCCTGACGATCCAAGATAGCGATATTTCATTGGGAAGCCCTCCCCTGATTCGGTTGTTTGTGAATGATCATTTTTCACCAATCGGTTCTGGTACGGGAACTCCGAGCCGGCCGGACCATTTCTCCAGGGAGGGGAGAATGACCGGCTCGAGCTTCACTCCCTTTTGCAGATAGTCGCGCTTTTTGGCCAGGGCGGCCTGTCCGGGAAGGCGAACCGGCTGGCCCTTGTGGATCGGTTCGGCGTTGAGACACGCTTCGGCGATGAAGGTCGACTCTTTCAGAAACGGCTGCCGGCCTCCCAGGGCCTCAGGATTGATGATCATGATAAAAACGGTGGCACCCCAGCGTCCGGGCTGGTCCTTGCGGCCGAACCCGCACAAACCGGAGGTGAGCGCCTCCACCAGCAGCCCGAGCGCAAATCCCTTGTATCCCAACTCCACGCCCCCCAGAGGCAGAATCGATCCGGAAGGTTTGTCAAAAATAACCGAAGGATCGTCTGTGGGCCGGCCTTCGGCGTCCAGAACCCACTTGCCGGGCAATTTGCCCTTTTGACGGGTGAGTCGCTGGCTGAGTCCGACCGAAGTGGTCGACATGGAGATGTCGAGCATGACCACTCCGTCTTTTAGCGGCCATCCGGCCGCCACCGGGTTGGGCGTGTAAACCGGAGTCCGGCTGCCAAAAGGCGACACCTTGGCACCCAGGGTCGGGTCGGATGTCGCCAGCAGTATCAGGTACCCTTGCCGGGCCACCCGCTCCAGGTAGGCGGCCAGGCAGGCGATGTGGTGGCTCTGTTTGATGTTGGCGGTAAATACGGGATAATTTTTCAACCGGCCCATGCCGGTGTCGATGGCCCGTGCAACCAGCCACGGGCCGGGAAGATAGCGACCGTCCCACAGCACCGACATCCCGTGATCTTGAAGGACAACGGGCATCCCCTCACGGGCCATGGTGCCTTGCTGCAGTTCCTTGAGATACGGTCCGAGGAGCTGCAGACCGTGCGTGGTGTGTCCCAGCAGGTCGCCTTCCAGCAGGATTTCGGCGACCGTTGTGGCCACCTCCCTGGACATTTCCTGTTTGGTCAGCAGCTCGACGGCAAATTTACGAAGATCCTCGGCTCGGTATCGTACACTCATTCAGCGGCTCCTGGCGTGGCAGTATGAAACACTGCGATTCGAAAGAATCGCCGACAAGGTCATCACTGACCCTCTTTTCGTTTCACAGACGGAGTTGGCAAGTCAATCCTTATTTTTCCCGCCGCAAAATACGGGATCGGTCAGGCGAGCGGACTTCAGACGGGATGTCGCCGCAACAGGCGGTCGGCTTCCCGGTAGGAGTCGATGCTGCCGATCTCGAGGCGTGAAGATGTGAGCCGGAAGGCATACACCGGTTGCTGTTGGCATAGGTATGCGATGAAATGTCCCGGCGCGTCTCGGTTTTCGGACATGGCCAGATACGCGTCGAGTTGCGTTGCCACCGAGGCCTGTAAAAAATAGAGTGGCGGGCAGACCCAGTTGGATGGCGGCTTGCGGG